>JAEEGF010649301.1_pt1 | contig 14559 bp, 10 predicted proteins | sample 9134171 | NCBI WGS metagenome assembly JAEEGF01 (sample SAMN16246542, study PRJNA631951) | gut metagenome | biome: gut microbiome; feature: rumen; material: AP-attached | host: Bos | place: Iran: Karaj | collected 2018-10
AGTGTTCCGTCTACTGTGATGTAGAGGTCTGTGAGCTCATACTCGCCTGCAGGAGCTGCCTCTTCTGTTGTAGCAGTTGCATCAGCGCTCTGAGCTGCTGTGTCAGTGCTCTGGCCGCCGTCTGTTGTAGCAGGTGCTGATTCTGATCCGCATGCTGCAAGAGAAGCTACCATTGCTGTTGAAAGAATTAATGATAAGACTTTCTTTTTCATTTAATTTGTTCCTCCCAATTTGATTTTTGAAAATTAAATGTAAGCACTTTCATTTGCTTGTAACTGTACTTTATCATGTATCTCAATCCATTGCAAGTACAAATTTTGTAAGATTTGTAACAATCTCTCCGGACTTTTGTCGAAAGTGGCATTTATAAGGCAATTTTGGAAAGTGCTTACATGTAAAAGTTTACAAAAAATTTATTTAAAGTGTCACTCCTCTTTTCCATATTGCCATATCATGGAAACCTGCCAGTTCACTTTTAAGCTTTTCACCGGATGCTGTTCTTACTATCTTGTCAAAGAGTTCATCAGTGAGATCCTCAAAGGTTTCTCCGTCTAATATACGGCCTGCACAAAAGTCGATCCAATTGCTCTTCTTCTGAGCAATGGTATTGTTGCTGGCTATTTTCATAGTAGGAACGGGACATGCAAAAGGTGTTCCTCTTCCTGTTGTAAAGAGCACAATCTGAGCTCCTGCACTGGCAAGGGCTGTTGCTGCACACAGGTCATTGCCGGGTGCGCACAAAAGGTTGAGTCCTGTCGTCTCAGTTCTCTCACCATATTCCATAACGTTCATTACAGGATAATCGCCGGACTTCTGTGTGCATCCAAGGGACTTATCCTCAAGAGTTGTAATTCCGCCCGCCTTATTTCCGGGAGATGGATTCTCATATATAGGCTCGCCCTGCTTGGTGAAATACTCTTTGAAGCCATTGATCATATTGACGGTATCTTTAAAGGTCTTTTCATCCTTACATCTATTCATAAGAATAGTCTCCGCTCCGAACATCTCGGGAACCTCAGTCAGGATACTGGTTCCGCCGTACTCTATGATGCGATCTGAAATCCTTCCCACAAGAGGATTGGCAGTGATTCCGGAGAAGCCGTCGCTTCCTCCGCACTTAAGTCCGATTATGAGCTTGGAAAGATCTGCATCTGTTCTTTCATCAGCCGATGCTGTGTCTATAAGTTCTTTTAACAGATTAAGTCCGTCCTCCATCTCGTCGTCTGACTTCTGGCATACCAGGAACTTAACTCTGTCCTTGTCATATTCTCCTATATAAGGCATAAGTACATCGATATTGCTGTTCTCGCAGCCAAGGCCAAGAACAAGCACTCCGCCTGCGTTTGGGTGCCTTATCAGGTCTGCCAGAATAGTTCTTGTATGCTCCTGATCGTCTCCTGTCTGAGAACATCCGTAGTTATGTGTAAAAGCAACCACTTCATCAATGCTTCCTTTAATAAGAGCATTGGCCTGCTTGGCAAGAGCTGTTGCAATGTTGTTTACACAGCCGACTGTGGGAATGATCCATATTTCATTTCTTATGCCTACTCTGCCATCACCCCTTACAAAGCCCTTAAATGTGCCCTTTCTCGTGCCCATTTTTGCCTCTTTGGCAGGAACATACTCAGGATCAGGCTGGTACTTATAATCAAGGATTCCCTCAAGATTAGTCTTGATATCATGTGTGTGAACCCATCTGCCTGTGCTTATCGCTTCTGTAGCATGTCCGATGGCGTATCCGTATTTCACAATGTCTTTTCCGTCATCAATGTCCTTAACAGCCATCTTGTGGCCTGCAGGAATATCTTCCAAAGCCTCTACTGCTCTGCCATCTCCAAGAGTTACGCTCTCGCCTTTCTTTAATTCTTCAAGGCATACAACCACATTGTCCTGGGGATGAATCTGTAAAAATCTGCCCATTTGTAACCTACCCTTCTTGTGTTTTGAAAAAATGTTGTAAGCGTTTACAATAAAATCATATATTTAACTAAATCAAACGTCAACAAATTTTTCTATTGTAATTGCCGTGGCTGTCTTGTATAATCAATTTGAAAAAAATTATGAAAATGCTTTCATAATTGAAAGGTTTGGAGGGTATACAAATGAAAAGATTTATGGACGAAGATTTCCTTCTGCAGTCTGAATCTGCCAAGAAACTGTACCATGATTATTCAGAGAACATGCCCATTCTTGACTATCACTGTCACATCAGTCCAAGAGAGATAGCCGAGGATCGTCATTTCGACACAATCACACAGGTATGGCTCGGAGGAGATCACTACAAATGGCGCATGATGCGTTCTTTCGGGGTTGATGAGAAGTTTATTACAGGAGATGCTTCTGATAAGGATAAATTCCTCATGTTCGCAAAGTGCCTTGAGAAGTCGGTAGGACACCCACTTCATCACTGGGCACATCTTGAACTTCGCAAATATTTCGGTTACCAGGGAGTTCTTAATTCAAAGACTGCCGAGGAAGTTTATGATCTTTGCAACAAGGTTCTTCAGGATCCTGCCACAAGCGTAAGATCTCTTATCAAGGCTTCAGGTGTAACTCTTATCTGCACAACAGATGATCCTGTTGATACTCTTGAGTGGCACGACAAGATTAAAGAAGATCCTACTTTTGATGTTAAGGTTCTTCCTGCATGGAGACCTGACAAGGCCAAGAATATCACTAAGCCTGAGTTTACTGATTATCTTAAGACTCTTTCAGATGTAAGCGGAGTTAAGATCGACTCTTTTGCTTCACTTAAGGAAGCTCTTAAGGTAAGACTTGATTACTTTGCTTCAAAGGGCTGCACAGTTACAGATCACGCCCTTGAATATGTTATGTACTACCCTGCTTCTGACGAAGAGGTTGAGGCAATCTTTGCAAAGCGCCTTTCCGGTGCTGAGCTTTCAAAAGAGGAAGATCTTAAGTTCCAGACAGCATTCATGCTCTTTGAGGGCGAAGAGATTGCAAAGAGAGACTGGGTAATGCAGCTTCACTTCGGATGCAAGCGCGACAACAACACTCCTATGTTTGAGAAGCTCGGTCCCGATACAGGATACGATTCAATTGACGCTTACTATCCTATGGGTGAGATGGCAGATTTCCTCAATGCCCTTCATGTAAAGAATTCTCTTCCTAAGACAATTCTCTACTCACTTAACCCTAACGATAACAAGATCATCAACACAATGCTCAACTGCTTCAACGAAGGTCCTGCAGTTGCCAAGATCCAGCAGGGAAGCGCATGGTGGTTCAATGACAGTAAGTTTGGTATGGAGGAGCAGCTCAGATGCGTTGCTGAATCCAGCAATCTCTCAGGCTTTGTAGGAATGCTTACAGACTCAAGAAGCTTTACTTCCTATACAAGACATGAGTACTTCAGAAGAATCCTTTGTAATTATTTGGGATCTCTTGTTGAAAATGGTGAATATCCTTCAGAGGATCTTGATATTCTCGGTGAAATTGTAAAAGATATCTCTTATAATAATGCAGTTAGATATTTCAAATTCCCGTTAGAAGAAAGATAACTTTATGAGCAACCAGATGACAATATATGACATTTCCAAGAAGGCAGGGGTTTCAATTGCCACAGTATCCCGTGTACTTAACGGATCTACCAATGTTAAGCCCCGCACTCGCAAGAAAGTCATGGACATAATTGAACAATATGGCTACAAGCCCAATGCTTTTGCCAGAGGACTTGGTCTTAATTCAATGAAGACCATTGGTATTCTCTGTGCCGATGCATCCGATCTGTACCTTGCCAAGGCCATCTACTACATCGAGCAGAAGCTCCGCGAGAACGGGTATCATTCAGTTCTTTGCTGTACAGGTTATGATATTGAGACCAAGAAAGAGTCGGTTAATCTCCTCTTATCTCAGCATGTAGATGCAATTGTCATGATAGGATCCAACTTTATCATGAACACTCCCGAGGATAATCAGTACATTAAGGATGCAGCTGTAACTGTGCCTATCATGCTTCTTAACGCAGACTTTGACTGCAATAACGTATACTGCACTCTCTGCGATGATTACAAGGCAACACAGGATGCAACAGAGCAGCTTATAAACGGCGGAGCCAAGGATATCCTTTATCTCTACAACAGTAACTCCTATTCAGGTCTTAAGAAGCTGGCAGGATTCCAGAACGCCCTTCTTACACATGACATTCCTCTTAAGAAACAGCTCATGCAGTGCTTTAAGGGAAGTCACGAGGACATAGACGGTGTTAAGGGCTTTGTAGAGAGCCTTCACGCTAAGGGTCTTAAGTTCGATGCCATCGTAACAAGTGATGACTTTTTGGCAGTTGGTTCCATGAACTTCGCCAGAGCCAATCACATCAAGGTTCCTTCAGAGCTTCAGGTTATAGGATACAACAATTCAATCCTCTCCCACTGCTCTGAGCCTGAGCTTTCCTCAATCGATAACAGACTTGAGGATATGTGCATTCAGCTTGTTAAGACACTTATCGGAACCCTGACTCAGAATGAGATGCCACAGAAGACCATCTTCTCAGGCGAACTTATCAAGAGAGGTTCAACCAGGATTTAACTACTTTCTATATACATTTAAAAACAACCGGTAAATGAGGCCATGCTCATTTACCGGTTGTTTGATTTATTTGATCTATTAAGCGCCCTTCTTCTCTTTCAAGGGACATTCAGACTGCCGGTCTTTATCTTCCAGCCTTCTGTATATATTAGCTAACAGTGCGCCCGATATATTGTGCCATACAGAGAATATAGCTCCGGGAACCGTTGCCATTGCAAGGTCAGGGAAAGCTGATCCGGCAAGGGATGTTGCAAGACCTGAATTCTGCATTCCAATCTCAATAGAGAGTGCTTTCTTTTTGGACATTGGAAGTTTGAGTACAAGTCCAAGCGCAAATCCTACAATATATCCAAGAACATTGTGAAGGATAACTACTACAAATACGATAGCTCCTGTTTCAAGGATTCTCTCAGCATTGTGAGAAACAACTGCTGCAACAATAAGTGTTATTGCTACTACAGAAATAAGCGGAAGTACATCTGATACTTTTTCTGTGTATTTACCCCAGAATCTGTTTATGATAAAGCCCAGAGCAATGGGGATGATAACTACCTTAATGATAGAAAGGAACATGCTCAGCACATCCACCGATACTGTTGTCTTTAACAAAAGGTATGTAATAGCAGGTGTAAGAAGTGGTGCCAAAAGAGTGTTGACACTGGTCATTCCTACTGAAAGAGCGACATCTCCCTTACTCAGATATGTCATTACATTGCTCGCAGTTCCACCGGGGCAGGTTCCTACAAGGATCACTCCGGCTAAAAGACCTGTCTCAAGGCCGAAGATCTTACCAAGAGCAAATGCCAGAAGAGGCATTATGGTAAACTGTGCAATACAACCGATAATGATATCCTTAGGGCGTTTAAAGACTACTGCGAAATCGCCAAACTTCAAAGTAAGGCCCATTCCAAACATTACAACCATAAGCAGGTAGTTGATCCATGATGTCTGTATCCACAGGCATGACTTTGGTACAAAAAGTGCCAGAGCAGCAACTACCAGAACAATTATTGCCATATACTTTCCAACAAAGTCACTAATCCTTTTCATATTCCGTTTTCCTTCCTCACATAGATGACTGTTAATTAAAGTTCAGATGTGCAGTGAGGGCATCTTGTTGCCTCAATGTTGATCTCACTCTTACAACGTGGGCAGATCTTAGTTGTAGCAGGTGCTTCTGCTTCTTCCTTTTCAAATCTTGCTGCTATCTTATTCATGGATTTTACAAGGCAGAAGATTACAAGTGCCATGAGAATAAAGTTGATGATTACTGTAATGAATGTACCGTAGTTAAGTGTAGCTGCTCCGGCCTCTTTTGCTGCCTCGAGGGTGGCATATGAACTGCCATCAAGAGATACAAACATGTTGTTGAAGTCAATTCCACCTGTAAGAAGACTGATGATTGGCATAATGATGTCATCAACCAGTGATGAAATGATCTTCTGGAAAGCTCCGCCGATGATAACACCGACTGCCATATCCATCACGTTTCCACGCATGATGAACTCACGAAATTCGGCCGCAAAGCCCTTGCCTTTGCCGGCCACGTTTTTGATCTTTTCTGTCATATCCTTTTACCTCCACAAAATATTTTTCATACTCTTGAAATTATAGCACAGAATGCCTAAAATAAAATAGTTGGAACGCTTGCAGGCGTAGTACATCGGTAGTATGTCAGCTTCCCAAGCTGAAGAGGCGGGTTCGATTCCCGTCGCTTGCTTCATTTAAAAATCCCGACAGTTTGTTAAACTGCCGGGATTTCTTTATGTCTCGTATTTAGCTGTTTTCATTCACATATATTGAAACTCTGCTCTGGATAATATCTGCAACCTCCTGAGCACTCTTTTGCCCCTTAAAGTAAGCAGCTGCCTCTTCGTTAATAATGTTACTTACAGCCTCATTGGAGGAATAAGTAAGAGTAAGAGACTCAACAAAATCTGTAACGGTATCCACATCCTGCTGAGTAAGTGGCTGAACTTCAATCTGTGTATCGCCAACCCAGTAGTACTCTTCTTCGTAGTGCTTCTCTCCGTCATCGTCGATCCAGAACTGCTTTTCCATGGACTTCTTTGCAAGAGCATCGAACTTGTCCTTCCTGATTGGGAAGTCGTATTCTATGGTGTCCTGATACTCATCCAAGTAGAGTTTTCTAAGGAACTTCCAGCACTCCTCAGGGTACTTGGTCTGTGAGCTGACAGCAAATCGCGCATTGGGAGTTAAGATGGAACAGTTAACCCCAAGTTCATTAGGGAATCCAATCAGCTTGATATCACTGCCAAAGGTTCCGTCCACATATCTCTTGTAGGCCCTGAAGCCGTTCAGATAAGTAAGTGAGAAAAGTGCTTCACCCGTCCTGTAGCTGGCTTCGTCGTAGTCCATCCACATATCTTCAGTGATCTCAGCGGGGAATTCATTAGCAAATTCCAAAAGCTCTGTAAAGCCCTCACTGTTAAAGTTACAGGTCTTGTTCTCCCAGTCAATAAACCTGTTACCGGATGTCATAATGCCGTAGTACATGATCGTGTCTTTTGCTATCATGCCAAAGGAATCAGAAAATGTAACACCCTTTTGCTTTATCATTTCCTTGCAGTCCTTAAGGGTAAGCGTATCCATTCCAGGTACATTTGCAGCCTTTACAGCCAAAGTGTTTACATAGAATGAAGGAATGATCTGGTAAAGCTTATCTCCTGTCTTAAAGGCATCAAAAGCATTCTCAACAAACTTCACATCCTTAAGCTCAGGGTCGGATGCAAGGTAGCTGCTCATATCAAGGAAAAGGCCCTTGTTGATGTAGCTATCTACTGGCTCATCATTAACAAAGAACATGATATCAGGGATATTTCCCGATACAATATCAAGGTTAAACTGTGTAAGTCCTGCCTGCCAGTCATCTTCAGAATCCAGTGATGCATAATCAACGATTTTTATCTTGTAGCCATCAGACTCTTGATTGAATTTATAGACCATATCTCTTACATTGTAGTCGATGCCTCTTCCTGCAAGAGTGATAATTGTCTTGTCTCTTACCTGATCTGCAGGAACCTTGGTCAGTCTGTAAAGTGCGTAATTATAATTCTCATCAGGAAGGTTTGCGATAAACTCCTGATCGCTTACAGCAACTACGCTGTTTATCGAATAGCCGATGCTGAGGTCTGAATCAACGTAATCAAGGAGCTTGGTCAGTGCATCTTTCCCTTTATCATAGCCATAGAATCCATCTGTCTTTGACACATAAAGGTCATATCCGTTTCCGCTAAAGAATGAGTAATCATCATAAGTCTCAAACTGTCCTGAAGGGTCAGAGAGCTTACCTGTTTCAGGATCAAAGCTTCTAAGCTCAATTCCGTGATCTCCCCAGAGAGAAGCAAATATCTGTCCGTCAAAGCCGCTGTACAGGCTTATTGAAGTATCATAAAACTCACTGGCTGAATCAGTTGTATCGAGTATCATGTCAAAAGACTGATCGGTTTCATTAAACTTCTGGATTCCTCTGTTTGAGCTGACGATCAGACCTTTATTCTCATCGTAGACCATTCCAAACATTGAGAAGTAGTTCTCCTCATCCTGCCCGTCAGAGAGCATGATGTTAAAGATCTCATTACCCTCAGCATCGTACTTCTGAAGGTACTGTTCCTCATGGTAGTCATACTCCTGATCTTCCGTGTTCTCTTCTTCGTTAGCAGTTGCCATATCTATAACATTGCCCTGCTTATCAGTGTAGTAGTACTTATAGAGGACGCAGTAGAGATTGCCATCTTTGTCATAGGTCATATTGCCATGGCTATCAGAATCACTCTCAGGAATTTTCACAGTCTTTAGGTCACTTCCGTCAGAGTTAAAAGAGCATATGGTGATATTCTCGCCATCGGAATAAGTTGCTGCATATATTCTCTGCCCAACGATTGAAATATTGCTGTAATCCGAAGCATCAACAATATCAAGCTTCTCGCTCTTAAACACATAGTCCTTAGTGCTCTTTGAAGCCTCATCCACAAGACTTGATCCGCCCTTATTTCCCATGGAGCATCCGCTTAAGGTCCCCAGTAAAAGAGACATAAGCGCCACCAGGGATATTCCCCTCTTTAACATAGATTTCCTTTTCATAATTTCTCCTTTTTCCTCATATGTTCAACTTCCAAATCGTATTTCTTATCTGAAAGGTATTTAACAATTCCTCTTACGGTCCACTTCTTGTGCCTGTAGGCATTTACCACAAAGACTGTAAGTATGAGAACAAGCAACGTCATGCATATCATCCTCACAAGCAGTATGAGCGATAAAATATCCTCATAGCCTCTTGCGGTGTTTTCCCAGTAAGGATAAAAGATGGCTTTATTCCACATGCTTCTTGTAAAGAAGTTTCTGAGTACTGTAATAAGTGAAAAGAATGAGAACCTCTCGGTATTATCTACCACTGTCACAAACTCATCACCGATCCCAAGACTCTCCTTACATATCTTGGCAGCAAGTCCCCTTACGGGATTGGGACATACTACCTCAATGCAGGTAATGCCTCCTGACTTTGCAGTGGTTCCATCCTCGGAAACATCGTGTTCCTCGGTTACTCCACTGAGGATTGTTCCATACTTGGACAAAGAGTCATAGGACATATAAACATAGCTGGTATCCTGCTGGGCAGCCTTTTTAATCCTGCCTTTATCCCTCTTTACAACACCCTCTACGTAGTGAGGAATGCCTTCAATCTCAACACACTCTCCAATGATGTCTGTGGATCCAAAGAGCTGCCATGCCATCTCTTCATCAATGACAATGCCATCCTTCATCAGATCATCTCCTGAAAAATATGATCCGGCGACAAAGGTCATGGGATGGAATAAAAAGAAATCTCCCCCCACTCCGATTGCAAAAGCTCTGTCAGCTGTTCTGTTCTCAAACTTCAGGTTAACCTTGCCCTGGGCGCAGTACGCGATGTCGTAAAGCTCTTGAAGAGGTGTCTTTTGAGGATAACTCATCTCCTCTTCCTCTTCTTTGTTCATATCATCAATATTTATGGTATCAATGATCTGAGGATTTTTACCCTGATCCGTATCTTCGTCCTCTTCGCCTACAACACCGGATTCCACGAGCTTTTTTTCAAGAAGATAGGTGAATTTCTTCAGGTCTTCTTCCTTAACGAGCTGATCCTGTGTCACAAATATGCTGACCTGGGCCATATTCTTCTCATCTGACCATCTGCTTGCAAGTTGCTGCTCAGGAAGGTCATTTATTATATGAGTCGAAACAAGACCCATGAGTATGTATATGACAAGCAATACAAAACTCAATATTAAGATGAAGGCTTTTTTCTTTATAAAGTTAAGTATTTGTTCTCTTAATCCATCAAAACTCATTACTCGTTTGAAAGCCTCACCTGATCTCCGGCCTTTATAAGTGTTGTGGCAGTTGTGATGACATACTCATCTCCTTCTACCGCAGCAGCAATGGCTGTATTGTTATCATCAGAAGCTTTGACCGTTACGTCAACTCTTGATGCCATATATCTGTTGCCCAGAGGGCTTGATTTGCTCTTTACCACAAGGATAAACTTACCGTTACTGTCTGTCTTGATGGCGCTGTTTGGAACGATGAGATCGTACTCAACAGCTCTTTCTCCGATGGCAAGTGATATGCTCTGTCCCGGAGCAACGTCCTTGCTCTCAAGTTTGAAGGTAAGAAGCTTCTTATTACCGGGATCTGTTTTATCATTTCTTATGGAAGTCAGAGTTGCCTTAAAGTCATCTCCGTACTGCCAGATATTCTGAGGCTTCGCAGCATCACCGACCTTAAGCTTCTGAGCCTGGGCATTGGTAACTGAAAAGCTTGTTGTCATGTCTTTTCCGTCAACCTGGATAACTGCTATTGTCTCATCAGCTGAGGTTGACTCACCGGAAACCTTTGAAAGGCTTGATACTGTTCCGGCAACAGGAGTCTTAACGGATGCTCCGACTGACTCAGCTTCAAGCTTTGCAACCAGATCTCTTTGTTCACCGATCTTGTCCCTCATCTGGCAGAGGCTTATCTCGGTATTGATGCTCTTTAAAAGTTTTGTCTTCTCAAGTTCGGCTGCCTTGAGCTCTGCAGCAGTTCTTGCCTTTGTCTGATAGAGCTGCGCCAGCTTCTGATCATAGCTAAGGTCCTGCTGTGTTCCGTAATTTTGAAGCTGAGAGCTGTCTTTTGTCAGCTCTGCAATCTGATTCTCAAGTTCCTGTACCCTTCCGTCGTTCCCTTCGTTCTGGGCCTTGGTAAGCTCATAATTAAGCTGTGCAATGCTGTAATTTGGTGTTGCGGCATTATAAGAATTGCCGGCTGAATCATAGTTATCCTTCTGGGTAAGATAGTCTATGTCTGCCTGAGCAGCGTTGTCAGCATTTAAGGCATTGTTGTATCTGTCTGTTGCTGTTGCAAGTTCAGCCTGATATGTATCATAAGTGGTTTTTCTTCCACTTCTTACGTTTGTGATGACATTATTGGGAACATCACCGGAAAATAGAGACTGCTCATACGAAAGTTCAAGTTCATCGAGTTTGTCCTTTGCATCCAAAAGCTCCTGAGACTCTTTGTCCTCAAGATAATAGATGACATCTCCCATCTCCACGTGCGAACCTTCCTTGACAGCCACACCTGAGATCTTTCTCGTCTCTTTTACCGTGATATTATAAGGATCCTCGGCAGATACGGTTCCTGTACCTCTGATCTGAGGAGAAATGGTTCCGCTTGTTATCTGCTGGGTTGCCACCTGAGGCAGCGAATAATTCATGATGGTGTTGGAGAAAAATGTGAGTATGAGCATGATGGACAAAAAAGCTATGGCAAAGTTCTTTACCATGTCTTTCCTGTTTCTGCCGGAGTCCTTTTTATCATCTCCGGACTCGCCCAAATTTTCTCTTAATACTAATTCTTCTGACATAACAAAACTCTCCCGTAAACTAAATTAACCCTTGATTCCTCCCTGGTAGGAAATACCCTCTACCAGATAATCTTCTCCGTATAAAAATATCAGAAGCGGCGGAATGAGATATATCACCGCAACTGCAAAAGCCAGGCTTATCTCCCCTGTGTTTATCCTGGACAGAAATACCGAAAGCGGATGCATATCCGAATCCGGTAAAAGAACCAGTGGCTGTTCCACCATATTCCAATAATCAAAAAATATCAGAATGGCTATGGATGCAAGACCTCCCTTGCACAGTGGAAGGCATATCCTTGAAAAGATCATCCACTCGCCTGCACCGTCGACCCTTGCTGCCTCCATAACCTCAGTCGGTATCCTTCTCATGAACTTTGTAAGAAGGTAGACAGCGAAGGGGCTAAAGAATCCCGGAAGCAGTATAGCCCATTTGGTGCCGTAAAGCCCCAAAGATTTTGATACCAGAAAGTTTGGTACCAGTGTGACCTGATAAGGCATGAGCATGATAATGATATAAGCAAAAAATATCGCTCTTTTGGCCTTAGAGTCGTACCTTGAAAAGCCGTAGGCAGAAAGCGCTGCAATAGCCAGCTGCACTACTACAATGGGAAGTGTGTAGAACACTGAATTCCAAAACTTTAAAAGATACTGTGGACTCTTGAAAAGGACTGAAATGTACTGTGCAAAGGTTATCATGTCGGGTATGAGCTTTAGGTTTACTTTGTTTGACACAAATACTTTCCCGCCCTTTTCAGTAGTCGCAAATATACTTCCATAGTTTGAAGCTATCTCCGATGCCGACATAAAGGAGTTTGTAACAGTGAGTATGATTGGCATCAGAAAAATGATAGCGAAAACTATTGCAGCCGTAGTTACAATAACTGTTTTAAGATCATTTATTCTCTTTTTTTGTTTATAGGCTCTAAGCAGAGGCCTTGACGACAGCTGTCTCATCAGCCTTCAACATCCCTTCCATACAAGTTTTCTACCTTTAGCATCACAAAGACCAGGGCTGATACCACAATAAACATTATGATCGCTGCAGCCGAGAGTTTCTGATAATCCAGTGAAGCGAAGGTATTATTCATGAAATGCTGAAGCATATATAGCGTTTCGTAAGGGTGATCTCCCGTCATAAGATACACTTCTCTGAATACCTTAAAGGAATTAATAAGGGACATGATGGCCACAAATAAAATCGTGGATGACATGTATCTTACTTTTATATACCAGAATATCTGGTATTTATTGGCATGCTCCAAGGCCGCCACCTCCAAAAGGTCCTTGGGGATACTGGCCAGAGCTGCCATAAACAGGATCATGTTATATCCAAGATTCTTCCACAGGAAAAGAGCTAAGATAACGTACATAGCTTTGTCCGACTTAAGGAAATCTGTCTTGGCTATTCCGAATTTTCCGAGGAAATCATTGACCAGTCCGTTATAGTTAAACAGCACCTGCCAAATAAGTACTACCGATGCGATAGGAACCATAAGAGGGCTTAAGAAGCTCGTTCTGAAATAGCTCTTTCCCGGTATTCTTGATTCCATCACCGCCGCCAAAAACAGTGATAGCACAACTGCCAAAGGCACTGCCACCACAGAAAACTGCAGTGTATTAAGGCCTGCCTGTTTAAATGCTGCATTGTTCCATACATTGACGTAGTTCTTAAGTCCCACAAAGTTCATCCTTATAGGGTTATCAATCACCGAATAAAAGATGACCACTATGAAGGGAGCTACAAAAAACAGAAGAACTCCAAGCAGGGATGGCAACAAGAATGCCCATGAAACCAGTCTTCTTTTCCTGTTTGCGGAAAGGCTTTTAAATTTAGTTGGTATCTTCTTTAACAAACTGCGGAACCTTCCCTTTTAGAATTGAGCAATACAAGCTCGAATACTGGTAATTACCGTCTCTTAGTATTTCAACCGAATACTGATCATTAAACAGGCGGTAGTCAAACCAGGGATTATATGTATTACTGTACACCGATGCCTCCAAAAGCTCTTTTATCTGCTCAGGATCCGTATAGGTCGCGTGGGAAGTCTCAACGTTTGGATCAAGGTCGCTGATCGATTCGGTTTCCAGGTCATATCCCGGGAAGTAGTTGTTAACCTTGATCTCTCTTATATCTGAGGCATCAATCTTATAGTCGATATAAATGCCAAGCTTTTTAAGGTAAGCTATTGTATTGGTATAAGTCTCAAACACATCCATGCTTCCGTATACGTAATTCTCGCTGTTGCCTTCATAGTTCACGCATCCAATAGGCATGTTCTTACTTGCGTATTCAAAACTGTAGTTGTCCAGAATGTCTTTTCTATAAGCTTCACTAAACTCTTCATAAGAGAAATTCTTGGTGCTCTCTGAAGCGCCCATAGAATCATAGACAAGATTATGGAGAGAAGGAACATCAAGCTCTCTTACGATTTCATCGTTAAAGATATCAAAATATCCTCTCTTAAATTCCTCACTGTCCACTATCCTGGCCAGTTCCTCGTTTACTGTGTCATAGGGAACGGTAATGTATCTGTAAACCTTTCTGCCGTTCTTTAATCTATAGAGGATTTCAAGCTCATAGCCCATGGAATCGTAAATATTGTCATCGTAATTCTTCTTCTGAAGCTTTCTGTTCTCCATTCCGGCGGATGCGATCTTTACGAAATCTTCCGTATTGGTAATGGCCATCATTTCCACATCATAAATACTGCCATTGGCCATTACATTGTAAAGATTAAATGCCCTTGCATTGTTTACGATAGCGCAGCTCTCAATCTTGTCAGCAGCAGGTACATAGCTGTCAAACCCAAGAAGATCTCCTCTGTAGATAGTGAATATCAAAAGAACTATTGCCAGAGCCATAATAGTCTGGGCTTTGCCCTTAAATACTCTCCTGATATTTCCCTCAAGGATTACTTCAGCAATGCATCCGGTAACGATTGTAGTCAGAGCCATGATCAGACACATCTGAGTAAAGAGCCTCTGTGACCATACAGTCTCATAGACAAGATATACGATGTATCCCACTCCAAGGCCTGCTGCAACACAGACTACAATCTTGACAAGCCATCTGAAGGGCCTTATAACAATACCCTTTCCTGCCC
>JAEEGF012243754.1_pt1 | contig 14558 bp, 10 predicted proteins | sample 9134171 | NCBI WGS metagenome assembly JAEEGF01 (sample SAMN16246542, study PRJNA631951) | gut metagenome | biome: gut microbiome; feature: rumen; material: AP-attached | host: Bos | place: Iran: Karaj | collected 2018-10
CCCTTCACTGACGGCCTTGCAGCAGGCTGTCCTTTCGGCACAGATGGTGCTGCCGAGAGCGGCATTTTCAATATTGCAGCCGGTATACACTGTCCCGTCCTCACATTCGAGAGCCGCCCCGACCGCAAAATGGGAATACGGGATATAAGCATTCAGTGATGCTTCCTTGGCTGCGGACATCAGCTGTCTGTCTGTCATTGCTATGCATCCTCCTGTTTAAAAATTATCGTCCAGTGCGCAAAGTTATAAAGCGGATTGCCCATGTTGGCATCAATGCCGCGGATTGCCTGCCGGTGGGAGATGATCTGCTGTTTTTCAAAGCCGATCACCACCAGATGCGCGGCATTTGTCAGCACATACTCCGCAAAGGCGCGATAGTTGTTCTTCCTGCTGGAATCACCGGAAGCGAGGTAATTGTAGAGGTAGGTCTCATAACCGTTCCCGAAGGAATGGGAATAGTTGATGCAGGATCCCTTGTTGTTGTCCCCTCGTTCCTGAAGCAGCTGGGTAATATCGAAATTATTGCGCAGCTTGACTTCCGCGTAATACATGTCGAACTCAATCTCTTTGAAGTCCTCGTCTTCCAGCTGTTCCTTCGTAAGATTTTCATAGTCGGTCAGTGCATTGTAATAATCCGTCCAGGTCAGTTCCTGCACATTGACCTTGATGCCGATTGTCAGCATATCCGCCGCGAAGCGGTTTACCACACCTGCCTTGGCAGAGCTGTCGCTGCAGAGTATGAAGTTGATGACAAGATCCTCATCATTCCCGTTCATCATCTCCATGAACCCGTCTTCATCATAATCCCGGATACCGTTATTCTCCAGAATAATTTTGCAGCGCTCCAGATTATAGGACAGCGCGGAATTCAGATCCGCCGGAAACTCCGCACAGGTCGGATACATCGGGATGGCAGAGGCTACGGCGTTGCCGTTCAGCAGCGTTTCCAGATAGGCGCGGTTGAAGGCATACTGCATGGCATAGCGGAAGCCGCTCATGGCTCCCAGCCTCGTCTCCTGATTGAAGCAGACGTAATGCATGTTCGTCGTGGCATAGGTATGGATTTCATTCGTGCTGGCATAGCCGAGGTTCGTGTAGCTTGACGGGTCGTTGATGACAACGTCTATATAAGAGTCCTCAAAGGCGTTGATGATATCTTCCGCTTCGGTATATTCCTTCAGATAAACCGTATCCACCGGAAGAGTCTCATAGTCCCGGTGGCCCTCAAAGCCGACAAGGGATACAAGCTTCTGGGAGGCTTCCTTTGTAACATTGCCCTCTTCATCCGTTTCTTCCGGAATTTCCTCAAACGAGAAGGTGTACGGGCCGCTTCCGGTCGGGTACTTCTCATCATAGGTTCCGTATTTGATCACCGGGATATTCAGCAGCTTGATGAACTGAGTATCGCCGACGCCCAGCGTGATATAGAGTTTGTCATCGCCGTCCTGGGCGGCACCCTGATAGGTGGAAAAACGCCCGAGAAAACGGTCGGAACTGACGGCGCGGTCAATGGAGTAGCGCACATCCCTTGCCGTGACGGGCGTCCCGTCATGGAAGGTGCGGGTATTGTCAATGGTGAGCAGCCAGCTGGTGGCAGAGTCATTGCATTCCCATTCCGTCGCAATACCGGGAATAACCTCAAAGTTGTTGTCCACTTCCACAACATTTTCATAAACCAGCGAGCAGATCAGCTGATTGGAGTGGTTTGTGGCAATCAGCGGGTTAAAGCTGTACTTTCTGCTGACATTCAGGGAAAAAATATCATCCGCTGCCTTGCCCATGGTAAGGTCTTTGCCTTCCGTCGACTCCGGGACGACATCCGCGGCGAGGTTTGTACCGGGCAGCGAGCAGCCCGAAACAACCAGCATCATGACGGCAAGCAGCAGGCACAGTATTTTTTTTCCGGTATTCCGCATACTATCCTTCCTTTAAAACAATGCCCGCAACCATGCTGCCGCGCACCAGGCCATGCTTTATTGTATACCTGGCAGACCAGTACTGATCATGCAGGCACATAGTGCAGTCCTCCGAGAGGTCGATATTCTCCTCCCTCAGCCCGAGCTGCAGAAGCCTTCTGGCATTGGCAAGCCGCAGATCAACCATATACTTGCCGTCATCCCGGACGGTCCACAGGCCATCCGTATCCCCCGACAGCCAGTCTTTCACAGCATCCGGAACATCCCTGTCGGTTTCAAAGCAGCACTTTCCGATTGACGGCCCGAGGGCAGCGCAGATATTCTCCGCTTTCACACCGGATGCTTCCATTTCATGAACGGCATTTGCCAGGATATCCCGGACAGAGCTTCTCCAGCCGCAGTGTACCGCGGCTGCCGCTTTCTGTTCCCTGTCGCAGAGCAGCACGGGAACACAGTCCGCCGTGAAGCAGAAGACCGGCAGATTTTTCTCCGCTGTCACCAGCCCGTCCGCTTCCACGGGTTCCGGCGTCATGCAGACATGCCTGTCCGCCGCCGTGACGCGGCGCACATAGTTTCCGTGCACCTGGTTGGTAACACAGCAATCATTCTCCCCGGCGTCAAAGATTCTGCACCAGCGCCTGTAGTTTTCCCGGACAGCTTCCGGGTCATCCCCACGGTTGCCGCCGATATTGAAGGTTTCAAAGCCGTTTCTGCTCACGCCTCCCAGCCTGGTTGAAAACGCATGTACTGCCGGGATCACAGAGGATGTCAGATAAACAAGCCCCTCTGTAGTCGTATGTTTCTGAAACATTCCCTCATCCTATCCGATTATTTCTTACTCGTTTCTGCCGCAGCATTCCTTATACTTCAGCCTTCTGCTGCCGTCCGCTTTCATTTTTCCGCAGGGGCAGGGGTCGTTTCTGCCGGGTTTCGGTATCTTCTTCACCGGTTTTTTCTTTTCCGGTTCCCCGCCGGCATTGGCTGTGGCGTTCTTGGCCACCGCTTTGCGCTGGATGGTCTGCTCTCCCCGTACCCGGACGGTATACAGGCGGCGCACTGTCTCTTCGCGGATGCCTGACACCATGGCCTCGAACATATCGAAGCCTTCCTGTTTATAGGCATCGATCGGCTTCACGGAACCGTAGCCGCGCAGGCCGATACCGCGCCGGAGATCATCCATTGCGTCTATATGATCCATCCAGTATTCATCCACAACGCGCAGCATGACCACGCGTTCCAGCTCACGCATCAGCGGGACACCGTTCGGCAGGACACCGAAAGCCTGTTCCCTGGCTTCATAGGCTCTGCGGGCCAGATTCTGCATAACTTCCGTCAGCCTCTCCTGGGAAACAGGGGCACCGAGTTCGGAAATCTTCACAGCGCCTGCCGGCAGGAACAGCTTGGTAAACGGAGCAAGTGCTTCATCCAGCTGCGCCTGGGACTCCGCCTCACTGCCGTTCAGCCCGTCCGCCACCGTGGAGGATACAAACTCCTTCACCATGTTCATGATCTGCTGCTGCAGATCTTCCCCGTCCAGCACTTTGCGGCGCTCACCGTAGATGATCTCACGCTGCTTGTTCATCACATCGTCGTATTCCAGCACGGTTTTACGCGTCTGGAAGTTGCGGGATTCCACAGTCTTCTGCGCCTGCTCAATGGCGTTGGAAAGCATCTTATGGTCAAGCGGTGTGTCGTCGTCCACATTCAGCGCTTCCATCATGCCCATAATCCGCTCAGAGCCGAAGAGACGCATAATGTCATCCGTCAGTGCCAGATAGAAGCGGCTTTCGCCCGGGTCCCCCTGCCTGCCGGAACGGCCGCGCAGCTGGTTGTCAATACGCCTGGACTCGTGACGCTCCGTACCGAGTATAAACAGGCCGCCCGAAGCCTTTACCAGTTCCGCCTCGGCATCAGTTTCCTTCCTGTGCTCCGCCATTTTTTCGGCGAACATCTTTCTCGCAGCCAGGATTTCTTCATTGTCCGTTTCGGCAAAGCCTGTGGCTTCGGCAATCACTTCATCGGCATAACCTGCCTTGCGCAAATCCATCCTTGCCATGAATTCCGGGTTACCGCCGAGAACGATATCGGTGCCACGCCCGGCCATGTTCGTTGCGATGGTAACAGACCCCGGTCTGCCCGCCTGGGCAACGATCTCGGCTTCCTTCTCGTGGTACTTGGCGTTCAGCACAGTATGCGGAATGCCACGCCGTTTCAGCAGAGAGGAAATATACTCACTCTTTTCAATGGAAACCGTACCGACCAGCACCGGCTGCTTCTTCTCATAGCAGGCAGCGATCTGTTCGATAATCGCCCGGTTCTTCCCGACATCGTTTTTGTACACGACATCCGGGTGATCCTGGCGGATGACCGGTTTGTTGGTCGGGATCTCGATGATATCCAGATTATAAATGGCCTGGAACTCCTCCGCCTCCGTAGCGGCGGTACCGGTCATACCGGACAGCTTTCCGTACAGACGGAAATAATTCTGGAAGGTAATGGTGGCAAGCGTTTTATTCTCTTTCTGAACGTCCACATGCTCCTTGGCTTCGATGGCCTGATGGAGCCCTTCGGAATACCGGCGGCCCAGCATCAGACGGCCCGTGAACTCATCAACGATGATGATTTCACCGTCTTTGACAATATAGTCGATATCCCGCTTCATAATGCCGTGCGCCTTCAGTGCCTGGTTGATATGATGGCTGAGTGTGGCGTTTTCAATATCCGCCAGGTTTTCCAGGGCAAACGCCTTTTCCGCTTTGGCTATGCCGCGGGCTGTGAGCGTGGCCGTCTTTGCCTTTTCATCGACGATATAGTCCGCGTCGATATCCTCGCTCTCCTCTTCCTTCTCATCGACGCTGGCATACACCAGTTTTTTCAGCCCTGTGACAAAATTGTCCGCCTGCCGGTAAAGATCTGTGCTCTCGTCTCCCTGGCCGGAAATAATCAGCGGGGTACGGGCTTCGTCGATCAGGATAGAGTCTACCTCGTCGACTATGGCAAAGCTGTGCCCGCGCTGTACCATATTCTCTTTATACAGGGCCATGTTGTCACGCAGGTAGTCAAAGCCCATTTCATTGTTTGTGCCGTAGGTAATGTCGCTGGCATAGGCCGCTTTCCGCTCTGCGGAATCCAGCCCGTGCACAATCAGGCCGACGGAAAGGCCGAGGAAACGGTGTACCTTGCCCATCCACTCGCTGTCACGCCTGGCCAGATAGTCGTTCACCGTGACAATGTGCACACCTTCTCCGGAAAGGGCATTGAGATAGGCGGGGAGAACCGCAACGAGCGTTTTCCCTTCACCGGTTTTCATTTCGGCGATACGCCCCTGATGAAGGACGATGCCGCCGACTACCTGAACATAGAACGGCTTCATCCCCAGCACACGCCAGGCCGCCTCACGCGCCGTGGCAAAGGCCTCCGGCAGCAGATCGTCGAGCGTCTCGCCGTTCTGCAGGCGCTGTCTGAACAGCTCTGTCTTTCCGCGCAGCTGCTCATCCGTCAGCGCGGAATACTCATCTTCCAGCGCCATGACGCTTTTGGCAATCGGATAAATCTTTTTCAGCTCACGGTCTGTATAACTTCCGAACAGTTTATCTAAAAATCCCATTTTTGTTCCTCACCAGCGGATAATTTAACAGTCTGTATTATAGCACAATGATCAAAAGAAGGAAATGGCCACTTTGTAAAGTTTATTCAAAGTTCATGTCTTGAGCTTTGCGCCAAGCTATGATAGAATATATAAGATTAGTTCTTTCTTGGAGGGGCTTATGCAGAAGATCGGATTTGACAGCGCAAAATACAATACGCTGCAGTCTCAGCATATCAAGGACAGAATTTCCCGCTTCGGCGGCAAGCTCTATCTGGAATTCGGCGGCAAGCTGTTTGACGACTATCACGCCTCAAGGGTTTTCCCGGGATTTGAGCCGGACAGCAAGGTGAAAATGCTGCTGGAGATGAAGGATGATGTAGAAATCGTCCTCGCCATCTCCGCGGATCATATTGAGCGTTCCAAGCGGAGAGGCGACCTCGGCATTACCTATGACGAGGATACGCTCCGTCTGATTGATTCCTTCCGCAGCATCGGGCTGTTTGTGGGCAGCGTTGTCGTGACGCATTACCGCGGGCAGAAGACGGCGGATAAGTTCATCACCCGGCTGGGAGCTCTCGGCATCCGCGCCTACAAGCACTATATCATACCAGAGTACCCCTCCAACGTTCCTCTGATCATCTCAGAAGACGGCTTCGGAAAAAATGATTATATTGAAACCTCCCGTCCGCTGGTCGTGGTAACCGCTCCGGGCCCCGGCAGCGGAAAAATGGCCACCTGCCTTTCCCAGCTTTACCATGAGCACAAGCGCGGCATCAATGCAGGCTACGCCAAGTTTGAAACCTTCCCCGTCTGGAATCTGCCTCTGAAGCACCCCGTCAACCTCGCTTACGAGGCTGCCACGGCAGATCTCAATGACGTCAACATGATCGACCCCTTCCACCTGACCGCCTACGGGGAAACGACCGTCAACTATAACCGGGATGTGGAAATCTTCCCCGTGCTCGACGCTATGTTCTGCGAAATCTACGGGAAGAGCCCGTACAAAAGTCCGACGGATATGGGCGTCAATCAGATCGGCTACTGCATCCTGGACGAGGAAGTCTGCTGCGAGGCCTCCCGGCAGGAAATCATCCGCCGCTACTACGCCTCCGCCTGCAGCGTGCTGCAGGGCTTTTCCGATCCATCCGAGCTGAAGAAGATCGAGCTGCTGATGCAGTCCGCCGGCATCTCTCCCGCGGACAGAAAAGTCACCGTTGCCGCCCTGCAGCGGGATGAGGAGACAGGCGGCCCTGCTGTGGCGATTGAACTGAATGACGGCAGAATTATTACCGGCAAGACAACCGATCTGCTCGGGGCAGCTTCCGCCTGCCTGATCAACGCCATGAAGGCCATTTCCGGTATCCGGAAGCGTACCAAGCTCATCCCGAAGACGATTATCGAGCCGATTCAGCACCTGAAGGTGGAACATCTCGGCAACCGCAATCCGCGGCTGCACACCGATGAACTGCTGATAGCCCTGTCCGTCTGCGCGGTGACAAACCCGGTCGTCGGCGAGGCGATCGACGCACTGAACGAGCTGCGCGGCTGTGAAGCCCACTCCTCGGTGATCCTTTCCCACGCGGATGAGGACCTCTTCAAACGGCTCGGTGTCAACATCACTTTCGAGCCACGTTACCAGGCTGAAAAGCTCTTTCACTTCTGATCGCTGAAAACCGGCAGAAAATTATATAGAAAATACACAAAAACGGATAACTGTCAGCTTTTGATGTTATCCGTTTTTATCAATTTACTTTTCTGCTTTAGTGTGCTATAGTATTAATGCAAATTATATTTTTACAGAAAGCGAGATTATCATCATGAAAAAGATTTTTTCTGTTCTTTTGGCACTCTCTCTCGTTCTGGCCCTGGCTGCCGGCGCTTTTGCCATGGAAGACACGGACACAGTTGCTGTCGGTGCAGTGGTTATCGCCGCTGACGGTGTGAGCGAAGATGCAATCTATGCATTTGTTTCCACCATTTTTGAAAATCTCGACGCTGTTTCCGAAGCTCACGCAAAGGGCCTGGAACTCAGCCTGGAGAATGCCGCTTCCATTACGGACGTCCCCTATCATCCCGGTGCTGCAAAATACTTTGCAGAAAAGGGCATTGAGGTTGCTTCCGTGAAGGAAGGTGCCGGTGACGGCAGCGTCAAGGCAAAGAAGCTGACCTTCGCAACCGGCGGTGAAGCAGGCACCTACTACGCATTCGGTTCCGTTCTTGCCCAGTTTGTCACCAACAACAGTGACACCGCTGTCACGGCTGTCGTTGGCAACGGTTCCAAGTCCAACGTGGAAGACCTTGCAGCCGGCGATGTTCAGCTTGCCTTCTGCCAGTCCGACGTTATGAGCTATGCCTACCAGGGCAAGAGCCTCTTTGAAGAGAATGTTGAAGGCTTCTCCGTTGTTGCCAACCTCTATCTGGAGCAGGTTCAGATTGTAACGCTTGATCCTTCCATCACTTCCGTTGCCGATCTTGCCGGAAAGACCGTTTCCATCGGTGCTCTCGGCTCCGGCGTTTACTTCAACGCCATTGATGCCCTCACCGCTTACGGCCTCACAGAGGCGGACATCAGCCCTGTGTACCAGTCCTTCGCTGACAGTGCCGAATCCCTGCAGGACGGCAAAATCGATGCAGCCTTCATCGTGGCCGGCGCTCCCACAACCGCGATCACTTCCCTTGCTACCGGCAAGGAAGTTTACCTCGTCGGCTTTGATGCTGAGCACACAGCCGCTCTGATTGAGATGTCTCCGTACTATACGGCTGTTACCATCCCGGCCGGTACTTACTGATTTATTTCCGGCAGGCCAGCCAATCTGTTAGTCTGATTCGCTGCGGCGTCTTAAAAAACGCCGCAGCATTTTCCCTTTATTACCCTTGCTTAGAAACTATTCCCGGGAGTGATTGACGTTGTCTGAAAACATGGATGCCAAAACCCAGCAGCAGCTCAATGATATCATGCGCAAGTATGACAAGGAGTCCGCCACCCGCATCTGGGAAGGGACCCCGAAAACCATCGTCCGCTGCGTTATGGCTGCCTTTTCCCTTTACTGTATCTGGTCCACCCTGTTCTCCAGAGCAGGCATTGAAATCCGCCTGACGGCTTTTACCGGCCTGATCATTATCATGGGCTATCTGACTTATCCTATCAGCAAGCACCACGTAAGGCCGAACTATCTGCCGTGGTATGATATCCTTCTGATGGTTGCCGGGGCTGGCTGCTTTTTCTATTACTGCTTCAGCTATAAATCCCTTGTCATGGTACTGACAAGTGCCTCAAAGATGACGCCGATGTTTATCACCATAGGCGTGATCGGGCTGCTGGTTCTGGCGGAACTGTGCAGACGCTGCGTCGGCCTGCCGATTCTCTGCATTGTAGGTGCTTTGCTCATCTACACCTTTTCCACAGGCCTCTCCCTGAAGCGCGTGATGTACACCCTGTTCTACTCCACTTCGGGCGTGCTGGGCACACCGGTACAGACCTGCGCCAAGTTTATCGTGGTGTTCATCATCTTCGGTGCATTTCTGGAGCGGACCGGCATTTCCAACTTCTTCATTGACTTTGCCAACCGCGTTGCAGGCGCTTCCGCAGGCGGCCCTGCAAAGGTAGCTGTTATCTCATCTGCTCTCTGCGGCATGGTTTCCGGCTCTTCCGTGGGGAACACCGTTACCACGGGCTCCGTCACCATCCCGATGATGAAGCGTACAGGCTATAAGCCGGAATTTGCCGGTGCTGTGGAAGCAGCTGCCTCCACCGGCGGCCAGATTATGCCGCCTATCATGGGTGCCGCCGCCTTTCTGATGGCGGAATATATGGGCATTACCTACGGGGAGGTGGCGCTGCGCGCGATCCTGCCTGCCGTGCTGTATTTCACCGGCATCTTCATCGCCGTTCACCTGGAAGCAAAAAAGCTCGGCCTGCGCGGTATAGATAAATCCTCTCTGCCGCTGTGGAGTTCCCTGCTGCAGAAACTGTATCTTCTGCTTCCTCTGGTGCTTCTGGTCTGGCTGGTATCCACAAACACCCGCTCCATGGCCTATTCGGCAACGCTGGCAATTCTCGCTGCCATTATCGTGAGCCTCTTCAACAAGGAAAGCCGCATCACACCCGCCAAAATTCTGGAAGCGCTGGAAGCCGGCGGAAAAGGCGTGATTACGGTTGCGGTTGCCTGCTGCATGGCCGGCATTATCTCCGGCTGCATCACAGTAACAGGCCTCGCCTCCGAGCTCATCAACACAATCGTCTCGATCTCCAAATCCGTGACGATGATTGATCCGACCATTATTGCCCTCTTCCTGACCATGCTCTGCTGCATTGTGCTCGGCATGGGCGTACCGACCACAGCGAACTACTGCATTATGGCTTCCACCTGTGCTCCTATCCTGATTACGATCGGCGTGCCGAAAATTGCAGCGCACTTCTTTGTTTTCTATTTCGGTATCGTGGCGGATATCACACCTCCGGTTGCCCTGGCAGCCTATGCAGGCTCCGCCATTGCGGAATCCAACCCGATGAAGACGGGCATCAACGCCACCAAACTGGCGATCGCGGCATTTATTGTGCCCTATATCTTCTGCCTGAATACGAGCATGCTGCTGGTCGACGCCAGCGCTCTGCAGGTCGCTGAGATCATCATCACCTCCCTGCTTGGCATCTTCGGCGTGGCTGCCTGCATGAACGGGCATCTGTTCGATGCCATCCCCTGGCCGCTGCGTATTGTGCTGGGCATCGCCGGCATAGTGACGATGTACCCCACCCTGATTACCGATGTCGTCGGCCTTGCCGTCATGGCAGTCATTTTCGCCATCCAGTACTTCACGGCGAAAAAAGCAAAAGCCGCCGCATAGAGGGCAGTGCTGAAAACCTGATCAGACAAAAGGCGCGGCTGCACGGCCGCGTCTTTTTCAAAACTGATTTTTCCGGAAAGGAGACACGGAATGCTGTGTGCCATTGCCAGGCTTGATGAAGAGGCAACCCGGAAGCTGATTTCCCTGCAGAAAACAGCTGCCGGCGATGCAGCCTGTCTGAAGCCCCTGTACGGGCATATTACCATAGCCGCCTATACAGGGACGGAAGAGGCCCGTTTTATCCGCGGCTGCAGGGAATCCCTTGCCGGGATCAGCGCTTTTACGGTGACATATAATAAAATCGAGGTATTGGAAGAAACCTCCATCATCGTTGCCGCTCCGGAAAAGACCGGTTTGCTGGAAGAGATCCATCAGATGATTGCAAAGCAATTTGAGGATTCGCTGGATGAATGGACAAAGCCGGACAGATGGCATCCCCATACGACCCTGCTCTTCAGGCCTGATTCAGACCTGCGCGCCATATGCCGCAAAGTGTCAGAACACTTCGTCCCCTTCCCGGCCCGTGTATGCAGCATTGAATTTTCCCGTGTGTTCCCCTCCGGCTATGAAATCATTGACCGCCTGGATCTGTCCGGCTGACGGTCGATCTAATACTGTACCCCGCTGCAGGAACTGTAGCGGGGTTGCTTTTACTCTTTCTTCGGGCGACAATGTCGCTCGGATTCTTTTTTCCGGAATTCCTGCGGTCTTTTGCAGAGGGAACCGCTCAGGCGACGGGCATCATCACCCTGATCGCCGTGTTGTCGACAGTGTAGCTGTAATCATAGTTGACCAGCTCGCTGTCCTTTTCCAGATCGAGATCCATAAAGGATTCGTCCAGGAATGCCCGGTAGGGATCCCAGGTGGTGAGGATCAGCTGCAGAGTGTGGTCAGGGGCTACGGTGTACACCGTCGGCAGCATATAGAAGGTGTAATCATAGTACCTGCCGGCTTCGAGGTTCTCGATCTCCGTGTATTCGCTGATCTCATCCCCATGGCCGGGGTTGTTCAGATCGGTGTATCCAAAGGAAATGATTTTGGCGCTCGTGCTGTCCCGGACATATTCCAGAATTTCGTTTTCACCCCCGATGCCCGCGCCTTCGTATTCCCCGATGACACGCGAGGGTAAACGGTCACCCAGCCTGTTTTTCAGCTTGTAGGCTTTGAAAGCTTCGCCGTCGTCCGCCACATCCACCAGCACGGCCGAGATCATCAGCCCCTCATAGCCCGTGTAGTCAGTGGCGAGCTTCAGGTGAATCTCAGGGACGCCGTACACGGTCGTATATTCAGGCAGTTCAACCGGATAAAAAGCAGCGCGGTCAAAGTCAAGACTCATAAAATATTCTTCCTGATGCTCGACGCCGGAAAGATCGGGATTCTGCTCAAGGATGAAGTAGGAGGCATACTGTGCCAGACCTTCGGTGGTGATATCCGATTTGTCGTTGACATAGGAAACCGGCGCTTCGATGTAATCGAAATCGCGCCACCTGTCATAGGCATAGTACTCTCCGTCGATATTGGACTGGGCCATCACCATGGGCATATCCTCCACGCCGTTGTCCACATCGTACAGATAGTGGGCAAGCCAGCGGTTCTGAATTTCATTCCACAGCTCGTCGCCGACCATAGTGTTGTAGATGAAGTTATGGCCGTCCTGGTGCAGAACCAGCTTTGCGGTCCGTCCCGCTTTGGCGAAGGCCTGCATCATCTTGTCAGCGTGACGTGTATTGACGTTAAAGTCGTTCAGCCCCTGAACGATCAGCGCAGAGCACTGCAGCCCATCCCAGTCTTTGGCATAATCCGACTCTTCCCAAGCTGCCGCATAGTTGCCGTTGGTCGCCAGCTGGTCCTGCGCAACGGTCCACAGCCAGGAACCGTAATCCTCGTTGGGCACAGTCCAGTCCTTGTCCAGGAATGTACCACCGCAGTTGCAGGATGCCAGATAATCCGTGTAATTCACTTCGAGGATCGTGGGCACACCCTGACTGTTGGTATAGTCATACCAGCTGGCGATGCCGGCCACCGGGATAATAGTCTTCAGGCCCTTCACGCCGGTGGTAGCCACCGAGAAGGGCAGCGTACCGCCGTAGGAGCAGCCGGTCATAGCCACATTGCCGTTAGACCAGTCTGCCCTGATCTCAATGTTGTGGGTTCTGTCCGTGAAAGCGCGCCTGTCTCCGGTAAGCCACTCCACCACTGCGGCGTGGCTGTCCCGCTCCAGGTGGGTGCCGCAGAGCTCAAAACCTTCGGAGCCGTATGTACCGATACCGCTGGCTTCCACCACCGCATAACCGCGGGCCAGATAATAGTCATAGACCGTTGCGTAGGAATACCCTGTTTCACCGGAAATTGGTACGCTGTAGTTCCAGTCCTTCATCGGGCGTGCCGAAAGCGCCGCATCCATGCTGCTCATCTCACCCTCGGCTTCCCGCTTGCTGCAGGCCTGATACAGGCGGTCATAATCAAAGCGCATCTCCCGGTACAGAACCATATAGGAACTGGTGCTGGGATCCTCGTACATCCCTGCGTTGTACGGCGTGGGATCGTAAATGGTCGCACACCTGTACTTCCCTTCCACCGCGGGCCTAGGCACCTGTACCAGGACTTTTACAAGATCGGCCATCCCGTCACTGTCGGTGTCATAATCCGTCTCCACATAGACGCAGAAGCGCAGAATGTCGCTTTCTTCATTGCTGTAATCCGGATCGCGGAGATCCGATACTTCCAGGATGGGTTGCGGCGCACCGTTTTCAATCCGCAGCACGTCTTCATCCGCGAAGGCCTCGGAAGTGAAGGACAGCAGCATTATAAGAGCCAGGAGCATACACAGTGTTCTTTTCATTCGTTCTTTCTCCCTGTTTCAGAAAGTCTGCGTTTTCCTCGCCGGAAGAAGGCGGAAAATACAGATTTATTATACCCCTCAAAGAGCCTGGTTGCAAGGCTTACTGCCTGCGCTGGGAGCATTGAAGCCCGGAAACTAACGGACATCTCTGCCAGTACCCGGGCTTTATCAAATCAATTAACTTTTGTCGCTTTATCCCTTCAGATAAATATCCAGAATCAGCAGCACCATTGCAATGAAAAACAGGATACCGCAGAGAATTTCCAGCGTCCTCAGCAGTACGCTTTTCTGATATTTCACAGAGGCAGAAGAATCATTCTTCTCTGCCGGAGATTTCTTTTGCGCTGATGCAGGCACATCACTCCCCTCTGAAAGATCATATATCGTTTCTTCAGTTTCCTCTTTAAAGTTCGCGTCGAATGTATCTTCCTCTTCCGGAGGGTCATGCCTCCAGGGGGTGGACTGGTCTTCCACATGCCTGATTCTGCGGTTGTTCCTGTAGCTGATCGTCTTCGTTTCCTCATCCGCATCATCATCCTGCCAGGCCGGCTTGTGCCGTACAGGCTCACTTTCGCTCTTTCTCAGCAGCAGGTAGCAGAACAGGAAGCAGAACAATGCCACCACTGCCAGCACTATATAAACCATATTTCTCCCTCTCTCACCTTATGTGATCTCGTTCAGCTTCTGCTGAAGCTGATTCAGATCACTCTGTGTAAAGGAATCCGGGTCAACTCCGCTGGAAATGCATGCACTGCCAAACTCTGCTGTATTGATCGTACTGTTCGGGCTATCGGCCAGCTTCCGCGCAACCCGGTTGATCAGCCCGGTGTTCATATCCGTAAGCCCATAGTCCTCCAGCATCCCCAACTGCCAGCCTTCAAGCATCATACTTTCCTCCCGCTTCAAAACATCCGTTTTAATTATTTTATCACAGATCTCTCCCCGCAACAACTGTCTTTCTCATCCTGCGCTGTACTATGGCAGGAATAAAAAGATTATTATTCCTTTTTTCAGCACGAAATGATATATTTATCTTTGAAAATAAGATAAAATAAGGATTCTCGGAAAGGAGGGTAAACTTCATGGCCTACAGTGAGCTGATCAAAAGCTTTGAGAAGATTCGCGACTATATGCGCGAATTTTATATTTACGGTTTCAAAAGCAGAGAAGAGTATAACAAAAAAAGCGTCCGCTCCTACGACGATGAAAGGCGTCGCATTGAAAGCTGGCTCGGGAACTACACGGGCTTCCGCCGGACTCCGGAAGGTAAGAATGTTTTCATCTCTATTGACAGCCGTATCTCACACCACAACCCGTTATACAAGGCCTGGAAAGCCAAAAGTTTTACGGACGGCGACATCACGCT
>JAEEGF011452215.1_pt1 | contig 14557 bp, 3 predicted proteins | sample 9134171 | NCBI WGS metagenome assembly JAEEGF01 (sample SAMN16246542, study PRJNA631951) | gut metagenome | biome: gut microbiome; feature: rumen; material: AP-attached | host: Bos | place: Iran: Karaj | collected 2018-10
ATAAATGTTATAAAATATATTATTTGAAGATTGAATTATATTTAAAATATCGTAGAATAGTATTAGTGATATCCACAGTATCACTAAAGATGACTACACACAGTCAATCTTTCACAACACATAAGAAGCCGGATGACAGTCCCGTCGTCCGGCTTCATTCTTTTGGTGAAAAGGTTCCGTTCTTCTGGTTCCCGGGACAATAGAGACCGCAAAAAAGCTTGTTTTCGTCGCTCATAAGAGGCTCTAAATTGTCATCTGACCAGCGCTCCTCATTTCACGTAGTTCAGAGCAATCGTCGCGCTGATCATCTGCCAATTAAGACCCTCTAACTCACGTACGAGAACTGCACTTTTTTCCGCTCTCTATTGTCCCGGGGCCTCATAAGAACTATTCCACTGTTTTACTCAAATTCTATGATATCCATTTGCAGGGACTGTCATCTCCCTTTCAGGGGGAGATTCCTCCTTTAAAAGGTAGTGTGCGGGAGAGGATTCTCAGTGGAGACATGAGACAATCAGGAGCGCCAAAATGTGCAGTTCTCGCACGTGAACTGAGGGACTTAATCGGCAGATGGAAAGCGCGAGGACTGCTTTGAACAACGTGAAAGGAGGCGCGCTTTTCAGATGGCGATTTAGTGCCTCTTGTGAGGGGCGAAAACAAGCATTTTGGCGCTCCTGATTGTCCCATGTCCCACGGGGCACAATTGTAGTATAATCAATATAGTGGTATGTTATGAGCGTAAAAATATACATTAAGAGGGGGATAAGTATGTTAAAGTCACTATCTAAGCGCGTTTTATCAGCGAGTCTTGCATTTCTTACAGCGTTATCCATGTTTCCCACAACTGCATTAGCGGAAGAAGCAGAAGATATCATTCTGTTGGAAGAGGAAGAATCGGAAACTGAGGCGTTCTCTGAAGCAGAAGAGGATGAGGAGATACTTGTAGAGGAACCGGAAGGCACCGAAGATTCCGCAGAAATCGACATCACCGGTGAAGATACCGAGGATGCAGAAAATACCGAAAAGGGCGGTGAAGAGACGGCCCTTGAATACTACGTTGCTCCGGGTTACGAGGGGGTATACACCGAGGCGGACGTAGAAGACTATTTTGAAAACGAATATGTAGTTACGGAAGAGGATGCGGAGTTTGAGGCCACTTCCGAGGATATAAAGGCGGTTTTAAAGCGAAGAGAAACCAAATATACTTACACAGATACCAGCTTTAACGCCAAGGCCCTTATTGAGGGGGCTCTGGTTGATACCAACGAGACAGACCCCACCAGCGGCGATTACATCAAGGGTAACCTGATCGGTTACAGCGCCGGCGGTCACGGCTATGGTTCTAACTGGACCATCAATATCACCTTTATGTACGCCTCCTACAGTGACCCTGCAGGGGAGGAAAAGCAGGTAAACGACAAGGTTGCCCAGATCAAAAAGAGCCTTAACCTCACATCTTCAGAGCTTTCTGATTATGATAAGGTAAAACTCATTGATGACTACCTTCAGAAGACCATAACCTATACCAATGATGGCACTTACGGCTGCCACGGCACCTACGCTGCTCTGGTAAGAGGAAAATGCGTCTGCCAGGGCTATTCCACAGCTTTCCTTCGTCTCACAAGAGAGGCCGGAGTGGCCTCCAAATACATAACAGGCATGCAGATTGACCACGCCTGGAACATCGTTAGGGTAAAAGGCGGAACTGACCCCGAAAGAAGCTGGTACAACAACGACACCACCTGGGGAAGATTTCTTGAGAACGATATAGAGTTCCTGGATCATCCAAGGGACAAGGAATATGCCACAGACAGCTACAAGAAAAAACATCCCATTTCCAGATACAACTGGGGAAAAAACACCGCGGGAATGGATGAGGACAACAAGGCCTTTAACTTTAATTCCATTGACGGCCTTCCCATGACCTCCACCGTGGATTCCGACAGTAAGAGGCCTAAGATCATGGTCTTTTACCATTACGGAGATTCCAATAAATCGAATTATCCGGCCCAGATCCTGAAGTCCTTCGAGCAGCATAAGATCCTTAAGAATAAAAAGATCGAAGTATATGCCATCGATGTAAACAGCGACCAGGACGCAGTTAAGAGCTATGTTAAGTCCAACAACTTTGGCTCCTCCATCAGATTTGCTTCCTTTAACAAGGATTCAACGGACGCCTTCGCCTACTATGGAGGCTACTATTCACCCTATGTGGTAATGATCGATGAGAATAACAGAGTTCAGTTTGCCAATAACTACTCCGGTGAGTTCATCACCAAGAAGTTCGCGAACTATGTCTGGGACACCTTCATGTACTACCTGGTGGCAGAGTGGGATCACACAGCGGTGATCAAGTCCATCACCCTCGATAAATCCACCGCCAGCCTTAATAACGGCGACAGCGATATTCTGACTGTTTTCTACAACCCGGAGAAGACCTGCGATGACAAGACCATCACCTGGACTTCCTCCGATGAGAGTGTTGTTACCGTAACACCTATTACCCTTAACACCGCCACCATAACAGCCACGGGCTCAGGTGTGGCAACAGTAACCGCCAAGTGTATGGATAAGACTGCAACCTGCAGAGTTACCACATTTACACCAATAACAGGTGTTACTATTGTTCCCGAGGACCAGGCCATCTACGTCGGCGAGACCACTCTTTTCACCGCAGTGGTATCCCCTAAGAAGAGCGATGTCGTAGGGGGCTACACCTGGAAAGCCGAGAACTCTGAAGTGGTATCCCTGACGGAATCCGCCTCCGGAGACAGCGTAACTGTCCTTGGAAAAAAGAGCGGAATCACCAATATCAGAGTACTTGTGGATGGATATACCGAAACAAGGCAGATTACAGTTTTTTCATCGGACATTGCCCTGGACTATCAGGGAGGAACTCCCGCAGAGCCAGATCCGGAGTCCATTCCCGGAGTATACGGCCAGCCCATTGGGGCACTTCCAAGTCCTTCATATGAAGACCACGTTTTCCTTGGCTGGTACACCGGCAAAGACTGCACCGGCATCAAGGTTTCAGAGAGCACAGTTATCACAAGAAGCGTATTTGGAGACTCCTTCCTGCTTTACGCCGGCTACAGGGAAGTGACAGAAGGGCAGTTTACAATTCTTCCCGTGGCGGATCAGACCTACGAAGGCGCAGCCCTTAAGCCTGAGGTTACAGTATACCTGGGAGATAAGCTCCTTACTTCAGGAAAAGACTACACCGTTAAATACAGCAACAATACCGCAGCCTATGCCCTTACTGAAGGAACTACCGGATTCTCCGAGAGCGCAGCTCCCACAGTAACAGTTAAGGGAAAAGGAAACTTCACAGGAACTTCAAAGGCCTTTTTCCGAATCCTTCCCAAGGACCTGGCGGACGCAGATGTGGTGGTGGACGAGGCCGGACTCTATATGACCGCCACCGGAAGTACGCTCCATGCGGCACCTACCGTTAAGTTTGGTAAAAAAGCCTTGAAGGCCGGTACTGATTTTGATTTCACCTATCCCGACACGGAGCAGGGAGACTATATCAAAGCCGGACAGAACACCGTGATCATGACAGCCAAAGCAGGCGGTAACTTCACCGGCTCCAGAAGCCTTATCCAGACCATCACAAGAAGCGACCTTTCACCGATCTCCAAGTGCAAGATCACAGTGGGAAAGAGCTATGTATACACCGGCGATGAAATAATACCTGATGTTATTGTAAAGAGCGGCAAGATAGAGCTCACCAAGGGAAGAGATTACAAGCTTATTCTTTCAAATAACAAGGAAATAGGAACAGCAACCGTTATTGTAACCGGCATCGGCGGCTTTAGCGGCAACAAGAAGTTCACCTTTAAGATAACAGGCACTGACCTTTCAAAGGCAGACATAACCCTGTCATCAACCTCTTTTGCCTACGACGGCACAGCCCATGAGCCTGTGGTAACCGTCAGGGCTAAGAAGAATGATCCCGTGGCCCTTAAGGAAGGAGACGACTATATAGTCACCTTTACTTCCAACGTGAACAAGGGAAAAGCCACCGTGAAGGTCACAGGAGTTGGCAGCTATACCGGCACCGCCAAGAAGATCTTTAACATCATTGCGGCAAGCATGGACAAGACCGAGATCACCTTCTCCAATGGCAAAACCGCAGGAGTTGAGCCCTACGTAAAGGGCGGCGTTATCCCTGTGATCACCGTTAAAGACGGCGAGACAGTGCTCACCGCCGGAATCGACTACACCCTTAAGGTGACAAACAACAATAAGGTCTTTAACTACACCGGAGATGCCACCAAGGCGCCCACAGTCACTGTTACGGGAAAAGGAAATTACTCCGGCAAGAAGCAGGCATTTTTCAGCATTGTGGCAGGTAAGCTCCAGGCCAGGAAAAATGTAACTGCCATCGCCGATGACGTGGTTTACAGCAGTAAGCCCGGCAAGTGGAAATCCAAGGTTACCATCTACGATTCCAACGGAAAGAAGCTGGAGGCTGGAAAGGACTACGATAAGAACATCAAGTTCACCTATGCGGACACAGGCCTGGAGGTTGGAGCAACAGACGCTCCCGCTCCCGGCACCAGGATCCTCTATACAGTCACCGGAATAAACAACTATGAGGGAACCCTCCTTGAGAAAAACTACGATTACCGTATAGTTGAGACAGACAAGCACATCGGCAAGGGAATAACCTTCAAGATAGCCGACAAGCAGTACACCGGCACAGACATCCACATCTCCAAGAGCGACATTACCTTCGACGCCAAGGGCAAGACCGGCTTCGACCAGGACTGCTTCGAGATCTTCGAACTTCCTTTCGCAGACTACATCTCCAAAGGAAGCCCGAAGGTGATCCTCTGGGGCAACCCCGATAAAGGCTACGGAGGAATGAAGATAGTATCCTATAAAATTACTCCGAAGGTAGTAAATTAAAAGTTAGTGAGGGGCTCGGTGCAAAATTAATAGCGGATAGAAAGCTTTCACGTTGTTCAGAGCAGCTTTCTACCCGCTATTTATTTTGCCTTGAAAATCATAGTCGTAGTACGAATGTCTCGCAATTTGTACTTCCTCAAGGAACCCCGCAATCGGCCCCTGTCCTCACCGAGCTCCCTCCCCGCCAAGTATATATTTAGCATTTAGAAGCTGCGGCCCCCTTGCGAGGGACGAAAACAAGCTTTTTTCGGCCTCTATTGTCCCGGGGCCCTTCAATAAGTGTTCTTCCGGGGCCACTATTTTGACATTTCTATTTCCCTAAAATGGAGAAATGTTCACGAGGTTTTCACAATTTTATTACTATAATTAGGACAAAATCTGTGTTAAAATTTCGAAGCAATACATTTAGGGAGAAGTTTAGCTATGAAAAAAAGATTTTTGGCGTTACTTTTGAGCGCCGTCATGACGCTCTCGCCCTCAGTGACAGCTTTTGCCACAGAGGACGTTACTTACCTTGAGAATGATTCCTCCAATGAGGTTGTTATCGAGATTTCCGATGAGGATACCGAGACTGAGGATGCTGATTTTAGTGAAGCATCTGAAGAAAGCAGCCTTGAAGAGAACGAGGAGATAATTCTCGATACCGAGGAAGAAGACCCTGACAGTATCGAAGTAGATGCTGCCGACGCGGAAGCATCTGCAGAAACAGCGGAGACTGCTGATGATACCGTTTTTGCTACAGGTCTTGATCTTTCCAATTCAAATTATGAGCTTATTCGCGGCGAAGCCTTTGACGAGGCGGAGTTACAGGGAAGCTACCCAAGCTATTACTACACATCCAAGCTTCCGCCCCTTCGTGACCAGAATCCATACGGAACCTGCTGGGCATTTGCCATAAGCGCTCTCACTGAGATCAATCTTATGAAAAACGGGATTTACAGTAATCCCGATCTTTCTGAGCTTCATCTTGCATACTTCAGATATAACAGTGTAGTTGATCCCCTGGGCGGAACCGCCGGAGACTCTGTTGTTACCAGCAAGAGTAGTATCCTGAATCTGGGTGGAAGTTATGATGACGGATGCCTTACACTTCTTAAGTGGACAGGTGCAGCAAGCGAGGCTACAGTGCCTTATTCAATGGCAAAAACAGCTCAGAGCTCAGGCCTTTCCGCTTCACTGGCATACAATGATCAGGTTCATCTTGAGAACTACTTCCTGGCAGATGTTAAGACAGATGCCTTCAGATCATCAGGCAACCTGGCATATCTCGATCAGGCCAAGAAGATGATCTACGAGTACGGTGCTGCAGGTATCAGCTATGGTGCGGTAAACAGCATGCAGGCAGTTACTTCTAATAAGATCTACAGCACCAAGTACGCCAGCTATTACAATTCCTCATATATCGAGCCTAACCACGCAGTTGTTGTAATCGGATGGGATGACAATTACTCAAGATACAATTTTGCTACAACGGCTCCCGGTAACGGAGCATGGCTCGTAAGAAACAGCTGGTCAACTAAGGGCAGTCTCGATAACAAGGACTACACAGGTTACTTCTGGATGTCCTATTATGAGCCTTCAATTCACAACCTCTTTTACGCTGTTAAGGCTAATACAGCCAAGAACTATGACAACAACTATCAGTACGACGGATGCACCGCAGGCCCCTTCAATTATGTAGGCAAGGGAGCCAATGTGTTTACAGCTCATGCCAATTCAGGTAAGAGCGAGACCCTTAAGGCAGTTTCTTTCTGCTCATATGCTTACAGCACTAACTATACAGTTGAGATCTACAAAAATGTAAAAGATACACCCAATTCCGGAACTCTTGTTTCAGCATCAACCACTACAGGAACAACACCTTTTGCAGGATATATCACTGTTCCTCTGAAAAAAGCTGTTACTATTGAGGCCGGAACCAAATTTGCAGTTGTAGTTACTTTAGGTGTGGCAGGTCTTGTTTATGACAAGTCAGGAACCACAACAGAAGGCACAGAGAGATACGTTATAAGCGCCAAGGCAGGTGAGAGTTACCAGTATTCATACGGCAGCTGGACTTCAATGAACGATAACCTGAGAATCAAGGCCTTCACCAACAACAGCTCATCAGGAAGCGATCCTGCACCTACACCTTCACCGGAACCCACACCGGAGAAAAAGCTTAAGTCCGTTACCCTTACCAAGCAGGAGATCTCAGAGGATAAAGTGAAGTTCACTCTTTCCTACGATCCTTCGGACTATTCACCTAAGAGTATCAAGTGGTCAAGTTCAGATACTGCTGTTGCCACAGTTGATAATTCAGGTAACGTCACCATTAAGGACATTGGCTCAGCATATATCACTGCTGAGGTAGACGGTGTCAAGGGAACCGGTTATGTACGCAAGGACCTTCCCGATGATTATGCTAAGATCTCAGCTTCAGCTGACGGATCCGTAACTCTTAAGTGGAAAGCAGTTAAAAGAGCTACAGAATATAAAGTTATCAGAGCCGTAGAGTCAGAGCATATTCAGATCGCAACCATCAAAAATGACGGCAGATCTGAGTTTGAATACACAGATGATTACTACAAAGACAATTCAAGCTATGGCGGTAAAACCGTATTTTACGGATTGTACGCAGTTATCAACGGCAGCCAGTACGGCGGATTTGTTTACGTTACACTTCCTTCACAGGAAGCCCTTGATTCTATCTGGATCGTCGAGGATGAGACAGAGGATGGCAAGCTTCAGCTTATTGCCCGCTTCAGACCTTACCTCTATGTACCAAGAGGAAAACTGGTATGGTCCAGCTCCGATAATAATGTCGGAACCATTGATCAGAACGGCATCGTAACCTTCAAGGATGTGGGAGATGTAACCTTCACCGCAACCGTAGACGGCGTTTCAGGCAGCGTTGATTATGAAGTATGGCCAAATGTCACTCTTGAACAGAACATGGGCAAGGTTTATATCAACTGGAAAAAGAGTAACAGAGCAACATCCTACGAGCTTTACAGAGAAAGCGGCGAACAGGGACTTATCTACAGCACCAACAACAGTGGCAGCTTATCATTTACCGATTCATATTTTTACGATAACCCTGTTAAGTCAGTTAAGACCGTGCACTACCTTCTCAGAATCAAGGCTGACTTCGGCAACGGCGAGACCTACCGTGATTATGGATACGACGTTGTTGTAGCACCCAGAGGAACAGATGTTGACGATGAAGAGGGCTGGGGAGATATCTCCGATGATTCCCTCAGGAAGTTCTTTAACAATAACCCTGCAAATGTTCCTTTAGAGCCCTGGTTTGTAGTAGCAGGCAAGGTTTATAAGGGTTACGATGAAGCACAGACACAGCTTTCAGCAACCTATACAGGCAGCAAGATCACTTTTGACGATGAGATCGATGTTTACCGCGGCAAGTACAAGCTGGTAAAAAAGAGTGATTACAAGATAACCTACAAGGGAAATACCAATGCCAACGATGCATCCTCAAATATTCCTACAGTAACACTTCAGGGAACAGGAAGCATCAAGTTTAAGAAGGTATTCCATTTCAGCATCCTGCCGGAGTCTATTGCCAAGGCAGGCATCGCTTCAGAGACTGTTGTTCCTGTAGCAAAGGGCAGCAAGAAGCTTGGCGCAGTTAAGCCAAAGGTTACCTTCAATGGCAAGACCCTTAAGAACAACAAGGATTACTTCCTTGTTTACAAAGATCAGAATGGAAACGAGATTGAGAAGCCTTCCAAGGTAACTCTTAACGAGGTTGGTGCTACCTACTATATCAGCGCTTATGCTGTTGAGGGCGGCAACTTCACCGGCGCAGTATCAGACCAGGTTAAGGTTGTTGTGGTAAGCTCCAAGGAAGTTAAGCTGGCATCCGGCTTCACACTGGGTGATGCCAACGGCAAGGCCCTTAAGGTTGACTTTGGAAAAATAGTAACCGGCTCCGATGTACAGAAGCTCTTTACCAAGGGAGAGGCTGCAGTATTCTACAAGAAAGCTCAGATCTCCACTGACAATTACAAGGTTGTTCTTTTAGAGAACGACTACAGCTCAGTTGGAACCCACAAGATCCGTCTTGTGGCAAAGGATGGTTCAGAATTCTGCGGAAGTAAGATTGTTTCCTTCAAGGTTCTTCCTTACAACATCACAGATGATGCTGAGGGCAGACTTATCATCGAGGCAGGTCCCGCAAGATATTCATCCAACGGTGCAGTTCCTCTGACCAATGTTTACTTCAAAGGTCTCGACGGAAAGGTGATCAAGCTCGTTAAGGGCGTTGATTACACTGTTACCTACAAGAACAACCGTAAGGTCGCAACAGAAAACGCCGCCAAGGCACCCACTCTCGTAATCAAGGGTAAAGGACGCCTTACCGGTACCGCGACAAAGACCTTCACAATTCACAAATAATGTCCCGTACAAGGGGCTGGAGGGGTGTATTGACTTCCCGGGGATTCTTAAGAAAGTACAAATTACTCGCGTCGCCTCCTCCTTGATTTTCAAGACAAAATAAATAGCGGATAGAAAGCTTTCACGTTGTTCAGAGCAGCTTTCTACCCGCTTTTATTTTGCCTTGAAAATCATAGTCGAAGTGCGAATGTCTCGTAATTTGTGCTTTCTTAAGAATCTCCGGAAGAATACAATTCCTGACAGCCCCTTTGTCTGGACAAAGATTTCTGTAAGTATCCTTTACAACTTGTGCTGAAACATTAGAAATAAAAAAAAGTAGTGGCCACCTAACGAGTGACGAAAACAAGTATTTTGGCGGTTCCAACTGTCCCCTGTCCCACCGAGCCTTCCCACCTCAAATTTTAAATTTCATTTTTTAAAAATACGGCGAAATTTTGTGTGAAAAATGGAGGGATTTTATAGTGTTTTAAGAATTAGTTTACCGGGAAAACAGATGTTGCATATAGAATGGATACGATGTGTGGCCTTCAATTATTGGGTTTAGAGGGAGCTAATAAAATAGTTGTGTGGAAAGGTGTAATTGCTTATGAATAAGAGATTTCTGGCAATATTGTTAAGCACTGTAATGATGTTTTCAGGGGCAGGAACAGCCTTTGCTAAGGATGGCGAAGCATTCCTTGAAAATGAAAACGAAGAGATCGCTCTTGAGGCTGAATTCTTAGAGGAAGAAACTCAGGAAGCCCAGCTTGAAGAGAGTATTGAAGCTATTAACGAGGCCTCTGAGGAAGAGGTCAGCCTTGAAGAGGTTGAGGCCGAGGAGGCTGAAGCAGAAGCTGATGCTGAAACTCTGGCAGAGGAAGATGCCGCTGAGCTTTCTGAGGATACTGTATATCCCACAGGTCTTAAGCTTGACGATAACAGATATGAGATCATCAGGGGTGAAAACTATGATGAGGCTGCTTTTCAGGGCACCTATCCCGCAAAATATATAAATGAGAATCTGCCTGCCCTTCGTGATCAGGCCCCCTACGGAACCTGCTGGGCCTTTGCATCCATAGCCCTTGCTGAGATAAATCTTATGCAGAGCGGAATTATGCCTGATCCTGATCTGTCAGAGCTTCATCTTGCCTATTTTGCATTTAATTCAGCTGTGGATCCTCTTGGAGGAACACAAGGGGATTATATCTCAGTTAATTACAGTAACTTTCTTAATTATGGAAGCAACATTGATAATGCTATTACAGTACTTCAGAAGTGGACAGGCGCTACCGATGAGAGCACAGTGCCTTACTCTATGGCATCCAAGGCTCTTGGATCAGGCCTTTCCTCATCCCTTGCCTATGAAGATACGGTTCATATTGAGAGCTCTTATGTAACTACAATTGGCATGAGCCTTTTCAGATCCAAAAAGGATATCTCCTATCTTGCTCCAATAAAGAAGATGATCACGGATTACGGCGCTGCGGGCATGTACTTTGGCGCTGAAAACAACATGTCAGCTGTAAAAAGTAATAAGATTTACAGCGATACCTATGGCAGCTACTATAATTCATCATATATAGATCCCAACCATGCGGTTGTAATAGTGGGCTGGGATGACAATTTCCCAAAAGAGAATTTTGCAACTACAGCACCTGCAGACGGCGCTTTCCTTATAAGAAACAGCTGGACATCATCCGGAAGCCTTTCAAAACTTGATTATGCAGGCTACTTCTGGATGTCCTACTACGAGCCCTCAATAGATAATTACTTCTATGCCATGAAGGCTTCTACCGAAGACAATTACGATAATAACTATCAGTACGACGGATATTTTAACGGAAGCTACGGATATGCCGATAAAGGTGCCAATGTATTTACCGCTCATGCAGACAGTAACGGTGAGGTGCTTAAGGCAGTTGCTTTCTATTCAATGGCAGAATATTCAGACTACAAGATTGAAGTTTACAAAGATGTTAAGACCACTCCGGCTACAGGAACCCTGGTTTCATCAGCTACAACCACAGGAAGTACTGAGTTTTCCGGATATTTAACCGTTCCTCTGAAAAATAGTGTGGAGCTGACAGAGGGAACCAAGTTTGCAATTGTGGTAACTCTTAAGGGCGGCGCCGTTATGATTGATGGAAGCTTCACTGGAAGTAGTTTCCAGACTACTGCCCACAGCGGAGAGAGCTATTACTTTAATGGGGGTAAATGGCAGGAGATTAATGATAACTTAAGGATTAAAGCCTATACCGATAATGCAGGCTCTGCCATTGAGCCTGAACCTACTCCGGAGGAGCCTGAGGATCCTGATACACCGGAAGACCCTGACACCCCGGAGGATCCCGATACTCCCGAAGAGCCCGAAGTGGACGAGGACTGGGGCGATATTACCGATGAGTTCATCATGGAGCGTTTTGAGTATGACCCCGCCAATGTACCTTCCGGCAACTGGTATGTTGTAGGAAACGAAGTGATACTAAGCGGCGATTCAACTGATCTTAATTACTCCGTGACTTACACAGGAAGCAAGATCACCTTTGACGATGATATTTCTGTTTATAATAGCAAGACTAAGCTTACGAACAAGAGGGATTACACCGTAACCTATTTCAGAAACATTGCTGCCAACTATAGCTCAGAAAAGCCCGGTTTTACTGTAAAAAATAAGGGCGACTACGGAACAAGCGAGAAGTCATTTACTTTTGACATAAATAAGGCTTCCCTTAGCGCAGCATTTATCTCTTCAGAGACAGTGATTCCGGTATCTAAGGGTAAAAAGAAGCTTAGCAGTGCCAAGGTGACTGTGTCCTACCTGGGCAAGACACTTAAGAAAGGCAAGGACTATACACTTGTATACGAGGGTCCTGAGGGTGAGATTGAAAATCCTTCCAAGGTGACCTTAAACGAAGCTGGCGATATCTATTACATAAGTGTTGTGGCAGCGGATAACAGTAACTTTATTGAAGCAGTGGAAGGCACAGTCGCTGTGGTGGTAGTTGATCCCAAGGAAGTAGTTACGGCTTCCAAGTTCACCATAGGGGATGCTAATCGCAAGGCGATCAAGTTCAACTACTGCGACCTTACCCCCGAGTCAGAAATCAGTGATCTTTTCACCACAGGAAAGGCTTATGTATATTATAAAGGAAAGGCTTTGGGATATGGCACGGATTACACGGTGGAAGCCATGGAGAGCGACTATTCCACAGTTGGAACCCACAAGCTTAGGATTGTAGGTATGGATGGCGGAGAAACTGCTTTTATCGGCTCCAAGGTGGTATCCTTCAAGGTTCTTCCTTACAGCCTTACCAAGGATGGTGGAGAGCGTATTGAGATTGTTGCCCAGGATGCAGAGTACAGCAAAAAGGGTGCCAAGCCTGAGGTTACTGTATACTTCACCGGCGCTGACGGCGAGACAGAAGAGCTTAAGGCCGGCGTAGATTACACCATCAGCTACAAGAACAACAGAAAGGTTGCAGAGGGGGATCCCTACGACAAGAAGTCACCTACTGTAGTTATAAAAGGTAAAGGACGCTTCACCGGAAGTGCAACCCAGGTCTTCACAATCTATAGATGATTATCCTATTTAAGTGAAATGAAGAAGAAAGTGAGGTGAAAACCTCACTTTTTTCTTTATTTTAGGAGGGTTTGATAGTATAATTTCGTTGCCTAATTTTTGAAATTCACGCTATGAAAAAAGGAAGAAGTATGAAGAAACGAGTTTTAGCCATGATCGCAGCAATCACCGTTGCTGTAGGCAGCTTGACAGTTGGGGGGACGAGTTATGCTGCAGAAGAGATCTCTTTTGAGGAAGAGATAGTTATTGAAGAAGATGTTACTCAGGATGCAGAGGCACCTGAAGATTATGAGACTGTTCCATATGATGAAGCGGGGGAAGATGCTTCTGACGAGAACTCTGAAGAGGTCACAGAAGCTCCTGAGTCTGAGGAGATTTTTGTTGAGGAAGAAGGATTTGAAGCCTCCGACTTTGCATCAACAGACAGCTCTGAGGAGGAGATGATCCTTGAGGAGAGCGAGCTGACCTATGGAAAGCTCAATCCCGCTTTATATGCAGGGGCTGTAAAGGGCCGCTGGATAAACAAAAAGAATAAATGGACCTACGAAAATGCCAGGGGAGAGGCCAAGGATGACGACGGCAAGTTCCTGGATGACACCGTAGCCCACATCGGAGAAAATTTCTATTATTTCAAAGACGGCTATATGTGCACCGGCTTTATTTATTTTGATGAAGCGGGTGGTTTCACAGTCTCCAAAAAGGCCGACAGTGCCAGATACTGCGATACCATGAGCGGTATTATCAAGACCGGCATGTTTGCAGTAAACGGCAAGGACTATTACGCACTGTCCGATGAAAAAGCTTATGGCCTTATCAGGTATAACACCATTTTTTCTTACAACAGTAAATATTACTATGCGGATAAAACAGGTGCCATTTTAAAGGGCAAGGGCTTTAGCCTTAATGGCAAGTCCTATTTTGCAAAGGAGGACGGAGCGCTTTATCGAGATGATGGAACTCTTTACCGAGGTGGTTATGCCATAATCGATGGAAAGATGTACAAGTTTAACAGTGACTGCTCTGTAAATACAGATGCCCTGGGCCCCTACTGCTATTTTGCTTCCAAAAAGGGCGGAAAGACAGAAGGTGCTTATGCCTATATCCTTTGCAAAAATCCGGAAAAGCCTGAAGAGGGCAGATGTTTTTATGCAGATGAAGAAGGCAAAAAAAAGCTATCTTCCTGTTGGATCTATGCTTCTAAAAATCTTGATGACAAAAACAGGTTATACTACCTTGATAAAAAAGGAGATATGGTCACCGGTTTATATTCAATAGGCGGAACAAAGTATCTTTTTGGAGAGTCAGGTGAGAAAAACTGTGGTATTTTTCAATACAGCTATGAAGGCACTTATGATAAGAAGGATGGTACAAAGTGCTATGTCATGGATGGCGTTATGATGACAGAGCCCGGATTTTATTTATCAAACAAGCAGCGTTGCTACTACTACGTCCTGAATAAATCCGGAGAGCTGGCCAGCGGTGATGTTATCATCAAGACTAAGCAATATCCCAAGGGAAAGAAATACTCTTTTGACAAATATTGTCACCTGAGGGTTAACGATTATTATTATGATGATTTAAAGTACGTGGTAAATCATAGTAATTACAAGAATCCGGAGGTCAAGGGCCCGGAGGATCATTTCGTTCTTTCAAATGAGGATGAAGTTGAGAAGTTCCTTACTACGC
>JAEEGF012462193.1_pt1 | contig 14557 bp, 8 predicted proteins | sample 9134171 | NCBI WGS metagenome assembly JAEEGF01 (sample SAMN16246542, study PRJNA631951) | gut metagenome | biome: gut microbiome; feature: rumen; material: AP-attached | host: Bos | place: Iran: Karaj | collected 2018-10
GGAAATACCATAGAAGAGTTGGCCAGCATGGTGGACATCCCAGCTGCTGCACTCGTTGCCACCGTCCATCGCTACAATGAGCAGCAGCTGGCAGGGCGCGACGACGACTTTGGGCGCAGCGCCACGGAGATGCCCATCTCGCTCGCCACGCCCCCTTACTATGCCGTCAGCGTGGCACCGGCCATCCACCACACCATGGGAGGCTTGAGCGTGAACGCACAGACGCAGGTGCTGCGAGCCGATGGCACCCCCATCCCCGGGCTTTATGCTGCCGGCGAAGTGACGGGAGGTCTGCATGGTGCCAACCGCCTGGGCGGCAATGGAGTTGCCGACATCGTGGTCAATGGTCGCCTGGCTGGCATAGCAGCAAGCCAGTGGGGCAAGTGAAAAAACAATCGGTTTCCCCCGGTTCTCCCGGAATTTCTGGAAAATCCGGAAAATCCGGAATTTCTGGAAAAAACCGTTTCATTCGTTGAGAACAATGTGGGCTAAAACAACTGGAAGCTCCCCTGTCCCTGCTTAGGGAAGGGGAGCTTCCAGTTCTTTTTGATTCTTTACTCGCCACCTGCATTAGAGGCGTTGTTTCTTAAAATCATATCAATAATCAACACTAAATCAGTGATGGTGACTCCATCCTCGTCGCCATTCACGTTGGCAGCCTCGCTGTCAAAGCCTTCGGGTGTCTGTCCGAGGAGGTGGTTCATCACGGCCATCGCATCGTTGATGTCTACACCGCCTTCACCATCAGCATTACCATCGCCGGGCACTATCTCCGACATCTCCTCAATGGCACTGAAAAGATATTGCCAATCACTATTCTCGTAAGCCTGCTTTGAGCCAACTGGAACGTAGAGAGTGCCCTCGTGGGAGTATTGATAACCGTCGCTATCAAATACTGGTGGTTCAACGGCATAGCACATAACATTTACTATATTTTGACCCAATGCATAGCGGCCCACCCATTCCACTGTTTGTGGAATCGTCAAAGTGGAGATGCCGTCCTCGTCGAATGCCCAACCGCCAATCTCGGTGACGGTATAGGTGTCACCTTCATAGGTCACGGTCTCAGGTATGGTGACGTTGTCATAGTCATCATCTTTAATGGCATTCTCATACACCAGACACGTCTTCTCGTCTTCATCAATGACCACAAACTTCATGGCAATGCCTTCTGTAGTCTTAGCGATGAAATAGGGAGGACCGAATTTCAGATAGGTGGCTGGGGCATCTGCGTAATTAGTTTCATCATTATCTTCGTCTACGTAGCACGGGATGAATTGTCCCAATAGATAGTTATATTCGCAAGAGGGGTAGTCCTCACTTTCAGGCGACCATTTCACAAGACAATCATAACCATAATTAATGTCAGACCCAGATCCGTTTTCTGACTTGAACGCGGCTTCACCACCACTCAATTCAAGTGTCGTACTTTCATCGATAAAGAAACTCATGTCTTTTCCTTGTTCCAGCGCGTTGAGGTAGATACCATATTCCGCTCCGGCTATATTGCCCGTGAAGCCATTCATGCCGACGCATGAATTGTAGTTGTAGAGACCGATGTTGGAGTTGGTAGGGATGGTGAGCGAGGCATCTTCGTCGCCCGCTTCTATAATAACTCTCGAGCAACCTTCCCAGTCCATTCCGTTCATGGTGCCGAAGGAGATGGCGGCTGCAACGCCTTCCTCCGTATTCGTAGTACTCACGGTGTTATGTCCTTTGAGGATGATAGTGACTTCATCGTAGCTGTTCACCTCGATGGCTGGGACATCGGTTGCCTCAAGCGTGACGCCGTCGAGGGTGATGATAGGCATTAAGGCACCACTGCCTTCTGGGTCTCCGCCTTCTGGGTCTCCGCCTTCAGGATCATCAGGATACCCGCCGCCAAAGTCAGTTGTCCATTCAACGGTGATGCCATCATCGCTATAACTATCACCTTCGTCAACGGGATTTCCCATAATGATGAGCTTTGCCAGCGACACGCCATCCGGTATATAGGTGATGCTTTCGATATGTCCGCGATAACCGTCTTCAGGTCTCAGGCTTACACCATAAATATATACCCATGTTGGCGACGAAGGGTCAACGGAATAAGTGAACTCTTTAGAAACGATACCACCCCATCCGTTTGTTTCGCCTCCAACGATTAGCATCGGCTCGGCATCTGCAACACCCAGGCGTATGGCCATCTTGGCATCTTCGCTGTCAGTGTAGCCCTTCACGATGATGGTTCCTGGGCCTGCGGGCACCTTGAAGGCCAGCAAGCCTGCACAGTTGGTACCTGGTAGCGGGTCGAAATCGTCGCTACCCCAAGCTCCGGCGCCCCAGTTGGGAGTAAGTTCCGAGGGGTTGTAGCAAAGCCGATAGGCAGGATTTTCGCAATAATAGTAATAGCCTTCGGATACTTCATCGTCGATGTAACCGTATGGAGCCTCGGCATACGCTGAAGCATAAATCTTCCCACCTTGTAATATGGTGGCCGCCCACCTTTGAAGGTCATCTTCGCTTTGGATATAATCGCCCACCGCCAGGTCGTCATAACCGAACGTGATTTTCGTCAGACCGTCAAATGCGACGACATCCTCGCTAATCCATCCTTCAGCAGCATTTTGGTCGCCCAGCTCAGCCGGTCCTTTATGGATAACCGTCAGTGTGGTAGTCATCTCATCGCAGTACTCGTTGGCTGGTGCCGAAGCGGTAATTGTGGCTGTTCCCGTTTTATCGCCAACAATGATATTTACGTAATCGCCATCCTGTACAATTGTGGCAATATCATCATCACTGCTTTCGAAGGTAACATCCGACTGGAAGAAATTATCAAATTTGACCTCGTATTCACCTGGCTCATATACCGTATAAGAACTGATGATTGTCTCTCCATCGTATTCGTCTACCTCCTTAAATGCCAGTGGAAGGAATTCGCGTACATATCGGTAATAGTTGTTGCACCAGGCTCCGATACCCGAACTACCGTCTCCTCTGAACTTGTTGAGCAGGGCAGGACTCACGTGGAGTGTCGGACGGTATTCATAATAGTATTGACCAGTGTTGGGGTTGAACTCATTAGAGGATGTCTGATACCAGTTGAAATGCTCTGCATCATTGTTGAGTATGTAGAGGTTCTTCACATAAAAGGACTGTCCTTGGTTCGTTGGGAACACCTCTCCGTCTGCGACGCTTTCATCGCCCAGCTGCACTACGGAAGATGGAATGAACAGGTCGCCAGTTAGCTTGTCAAGTCCCTTCAGTCCTTGAACTCCAATCTGCAGATAGCCTTTTGGGATACGGATGCCATTCAGATAGGCACCTGTTACTTGGCCAAGTCCATTGACATATACTGACCCGTTTGTGACAAATCCGTGGGCACCGATGCCCTTCACAGTATATTCGTTGTCTTTTACGGTTACTTTCGAGGGGAGCACCAGCGTGCCGTAACCGTTGTCTACGTCATCATTCGTTAATGGCATCATGGCTTCCTTATAGAGTTCTTTGCCTCCCTCTTTCCAGCATGTTGTGGGGTCATAGTTCTCTCCCATAGCCGGGCGGTAGATGATGGCTTCGCGCTGGCTTTCATTGGTGTTTGTTATCGTAAAGAATACTTTGCGAGTTCCGACCTGCGTTCCATCAGCATTCACCACAGGCACCTCAGCGACAGTCATGTCGCCCACCTGGGGTGTCCAGCCTTCGTCGAGCACAATTCGCCCTTCATTCAGCTCGTTTTGGTCATATTCGCTACCAAACACAAAGCCGGACTTTGAGCCATACTGAACCTGCTTATAAATGCACTCAGAAACGTGGAACGTGAGGTCATTATGGCAATTGTCAAACGACGCGGAAAAGTTTCCATAGCTATCACCACTATACCATACATTGAAATCACGAGCTTTCACGTAGACATCCTTCAAATTATAACATGCGTAAAACTTCGAAGGATTATCGAAAAGAACTCCTGCCGGAATCATGACTGAGGTAAGGCCCTGGCAGTTCTCGAATGACATGTATCCCATTTTCTTTAGTGTCTCGGGCAGGGTGATAGATGTCATAGTGAAACCGGCAAAAGCATATTGTCCTAATTCCGTCACAGAATAGGTCTCGCCGTTGTAGGTCACTGACTCAGGGACGACAATTGTCGTTGCGCCCGTAGCCACAGTCCAATGGGGGTCATCCTGGGGTATGGCAATGACGCTACAAGTCTTGTCTGTCTCGCTGAGTACTTGGTAGCGTAGCTGCACACTCTCATTTTCATAATAGAAAGTGTTGTCATTGTCCGCTAGAACACTTACTGTCCCCGCCATCCATGCGATGACGAGCGCGAATAGAAGTTTAATCTTTTTCATACACATATTATTATTTATAAGGTTATCAAAACTGTCTTTTAGCTTGGGTTCTTCATTCATTTTGACAATGCATTTTCCAGTTTTCTGGATTTACGGAATCTCCGGATAATCCGGGGGAACCGTGAAATCCGTTTTGGCATCTCTGCAACTTGGCTGCAAATTTATGAAATTTTAATCAAACGGCAAAATGTTTGAGGAAAAAGATGATACTTTCGTGCGAAGTTGGTCATAGCACGGGGAGAATGCAGTCCCAGACGAGGTTCAGCTCGCCCTGCAAATCCTCCACGTCGGAGGTGATGGCGATGACGGCGTTCTTGTCGGGGACCACGATGATGTACTGGCCTCTGGCCCCGTCGGCACGGAAGCAGCCGGGACGACACCGCCACATCTGATAGCCATAGCCCTGCATCCAGTCGCTGGTCTCAACGGTCATGCCGCGCTCCTCGGCCTGTTCTATCCGGGTGCCGGGATTGATGCTCTCCACCTGCTTCTTCGTCATCTCTGCAACCCACTCGGCGGGTATCAACTGCTGTCCGTTCCATTCTCCTTTCTGCAGCAGCAGCTGCCCCATCTTGGCCAGGTCCTCCGTCGTCAGATAGAGTCCCCATCCCCCGCAGTTGATGCCCTGTGGACTCTCCTCCCATCGTGGCTTGCTGATGTGGAGGGGTTCGAAGAGGCGGGGAGTCAGATAGTCCACCACCTTCTGGCCTGTCACCTGCTGCACGATGGCCGAGAGCACATAGGTGCCGAGGCTATTATAGAGGTAGAACGTGCCCGGCTGGTGCTCCACGGGATGTGCCAGGAACAGTGTCACCCAGTCGTGCTGAGCTGCGTCGCGGAGCGATGGCTCCACATCGTGCCCACACGTCATGGTGAGCAGGTCGCGCACCGTCATGTCCTTCAGGTTCTGGCTCACCTCTGTGGGCAGCTTGTCGGGGAAGAAGTCTACCACCTTGTCGGTGAGTGCCATCTTGCCATCGGCAATGGCCAGTCCCACCGCTGTTGCCGTAAACGTCTTGCTCACCGAGTGTAGCACATGGGGCACGCTGTCGACGCCCTGGCTCTGCCATCGGCTGTAGACGACGCTGCCATCCTTCACAATCATCACGCTGTGGATGTCCATCGAGTCGGCTTCCGCCTCATTGAAGAACCCTTCCATGGCTGCTGCCACGTCGTCGGGGGTCTCTGCTCGCGGCAGGTCAATCACCTCTGCCGTCGGCTTCACATTGCTCTTGCATGCCACCAGTGCCATCAGCACCATCGTTGCTAAAATAGTCTTTTTCATTTTCATGTTAGTATTGTTTTTAGGGGTTTATTGGCTAAAGTCTGCTTTGTGTTGAAAAAATCGGGTACAAATATAGCAATAATTCTGATAATTATCGTACTTTTGCAAAGAAATTTCACGAAGGAATGAAGAAACTCTGTCATTTTATCTCAGAATACGTGGGTTTGCTGGTGCTGGCCGCCGCCTTGCTGGCGCTGGCCTTTCCCAGTGCGTTGCAGCAGGTGCCCCCCACGGTCATCAACTACCTGCTGGGAGTGGTGATGTTCGGCATGGGCCTCACACTCAACCTGCACGACTTCAAGATTGTGTTCAGCCACCCGAAGGATGTTGCCATCGGTTGCTTGGCGCAGTTCACCGTCATGCCGCTGCTGGCGTGGTTGCTGTCGCGTCTCTTCGCGCTCCCCGAAGCGCTGGCATTAGGCGTGGTGCTGGTGGGCTGCTGCCCTGGTGGTACGGCCTCGAACGTCATCACCTATCTGGCCAAGGGCCATCTGGCACTGTCGGTGGGCATGACGGGCGTGTCGACCCTGCTGGCACCGCTGCTCACGCCCTTGCTGACGTGGGCTTTGGCGGGCAAGAGCATCCATGTCGACGTGGCCAGCATGTTCCTCAGCATCCTGTGGGTGGTCATCCTGCCCATCATCGCTGGTCTGGTGGCCAAATGGCTGTGGCCCAAGGCCACGGCTAAGGTCACCGACTACCTCCCCGCCACCTCGGCTCTCGCCATCGCGTTCATCGTGGCCATTGTCATCTCGGCCAGTGCCCACAAGCTGCTCGCCGGTGGACTGCTGATAGTGGTGGTGGTGGTGCTCCACAATGTGTGTGGCCTCGCCTTGGGCTATCTCATTGGTCGCCTGTTGCGAATGGACGAGTCGAAGAAGCGGGCCGTGAGCATCGAGGTGGGCATGCAGAACTCAGGGTTGGCTACCAGTTTGGCCACCATCCATTTTGCCGCCTATCCGCTGGCCACCATCCCCGGTGCCCTCTTCAGCGTGTGGCACAACCTGTCGGGGGCACTCGTGGCCTATCTGTATAGAGTGAAAGACTCTTCCTGCCCTTGTGACCCTCCGACCTGTCCCCACTCCACACCTTCATGTGGCCAAAGCCCACGGGCATACGGCTCGCAGCGTCAATGACCAGGCCGGGATGGGCGAAGATGTAAAACATCTCATGCTCGCTCACACCATAGCTAAAGTCCATGTCCGAAAGAGATAGCCTTGCTATCTAATAGGGGTCCATATCAACGCCCCAACAACCCACCCCCAACCCCTCCTAAAGGGAGGGGGGCTTATATAGACTAACTAATAGGAGTCTATATCAACTCCCCTCCCTTAGGGAGGAGCGGGGGGTGGGTTGTTGGGGGTTGGACTAAAGGGGGACTTCCCTTTTCACTACTTCACCAGCATCTTCTTTCCGTTCTGGATGTAGATGCCCTTTGCGGCCTTCTCCACACGCTGTCCCTGCATGTTGTAGATGGCGTTGTCGCTGGCCTTCTCAGCCTTCAGGGTGGTGATTCCTACGGTCTCGCCAGGTCCGAAGTACATCAGCGTGAAGTTGTCGAAGATGCACCAGAGGTTGGTGCTCTCCACGAGCCGTGCGCCGATGGTCAGCTTGCCAGCCTCGGTGACGGTGAACCTGATGGGCTCGATGGTGTAGTTGCCAGCCAGGAACGAGGTTGCTGCTGTCGACATGCTGTTCTCCTCTCCGTCGAGAACGGGGAAGGTGGCGGTGGCATCGTTGGCGAAGAATACGGGCAGGTCGATGGTGCTCTCGCCTTCCACCTCATCCTCTCTGTAGAATCCCTGTGCCGTCAGCTCGTAGTCGCCAGCAGGAGCGTTGGCCAGCGTCTGGCTGATCTCAAACTTGGCATGGAACGACTCGGCGCAGTTGTTACCGATGCTGCCAGTGCCGTCCTCACCACCTGAGATATTGAAGTTGGGGTTGCCGTCGGCTTTTTCCGAAGTGTATGTCCACTTGTTGTGGTTGCGGTTGTTACGACCGAAGCTGTGGTCCTCGATGAGGAAGGTGGCATCCATTGGGTCTTCGGATGTAGCCTCGCTCAGGGCAGCCGTTGCCTCGTCGAGAGAAGCAATGATCCAAAGGGCATTGTCGTCGTCGGCAGCCAGGTTCTTGCCCAAGACGGTGCTCTCGCCGTCCCAGCCATAGTATTTGCCGTCGTTGGCAATGGTGTAGGCATAGACGGGGATGGTCTCATCATCGTCGGAATAGCCCAGCAGCCCAGCACGCTTGATGGTAAGCTTCACGGGCGAGCCATTGTCCATATAGTCGCCGTTGAAGTAGTAGCTCGTTCCACCATTGCTCACCTGCGACTCCAGATGGTATTTGCCATCGGGCAGGGGTACCAGCATCACATACTCGGCATAATCCACCAGCGAGGCGCGAGTACCCCAGTTGTTGGCGGCGCCCCAGAATTTCTCTGAGGCCAAGTTCTGGATGATATACTTCTGATAGCTGAACATGTTGGCGTCCAGGAATGCCTTCTCGGCAGCCTTCAGGGCTTCGACGGCAGCAACGACCTGCTCCACGGTGGTGGCGTTGTCGAGTATCAACTTGGCATTGCCGATGGCAGCCGTGAACTCGTCGATGCCCTCGGTGTAGCCCTCGTAGTCGGCAAGCAGTGCCTCAGCAGCCGCGATTTCTGCCTGCAGCTCTTCCTTGGCGGCGGGCAGCATGTCAACCTCGGTATATTCAATCTTGATGCCATCGATGAAGATCATGGGGTTGGCGCCCGAGCCGCTGCCGTTCGATTTGTATCCCAGGCGGATCTGTCCTGCGGTTTCAGCTGTCAACGAGAAGGTCACTGTCTGCTGGGCCCAGGCACCCGGTGCAGGATTGGTGGCCACGGTGTAGCCCGTGGCACTTTCTGCGGGGAAGAAGCCGGTGTAGGAGGTAGTGGCATTGGTTCCGCTCTGGCTATAGATGGGAACGGTGATGGTGTACTCGCCAGCAGGCAGTGTGACGTCCTGGGCATAGTAGCCGCCGCAGCCCCACACTCCAAAAAAGCCGAGGCAGTTGCCCTCGCCACCGTCGGGACCCTGTACAGGAGCAGCCACGCCGCTGCCCTGCAGCAATGTGGGTGAGCCGTAGGCCACCACGCCGCCACCCATGCCCGAATTGGGATAGTCGGGATTGTTGGCGTCGAATTGCACTACGACGGTCGTCCATTCTTCCACATCCTGCAGACCGTAGGGAGAGCCGTCCTTGCCATAGCCATAGATTTTCTCGGCTGTGATGGGGGTACTTGCCGAGAAGTCAGCATTCTGCAGATGCTGGCTGGTCACGTCGGTCTGTGCCTGTGCGCCCATGCTCAGTGTGAGCAGGCCACCGGCAAGCACTGATTTGAGTAGTGTATTTCTCATAGAGATACTAAATACCGCAGCACTTTCATTGAACATTCTAAATAAGCCCCTGGAGCAGCCTAACAGCGGCCCATGGCGCTGCCCCGCCGGATTGTCAGCTCATCTCAGTGCTGCAATTGAAGACAAGCGAAAATCGGCTATGGCGTGGCAAAGGTACTCATAAAATCCGAGAAAACCACTCTCCCGACGGAGTTTTTTCACTTGTTGAAGGCATATTTCGCCATTAAACAGCTATTATTTCGGAAAAAAACGGATGCCCACCGCTGTTTTCTGACAAAAAATGAGTAATTTTGTCCCCTGTTATTCATTAACCACAAATACCAAACAGATGAAAAAGATTATTTTCGCTTTTGCATTGCTGCTGTCAATGGCAGCTTGCACACAGAACAAGCCCTCGCAGGCAACCGAGAACGAGACCACGACAGCAGCCCCTGCCGAGGCCGCTGAAAGTATTGACCCACAAACAAAATCAGAGAACATGAAAGAAGTACAAGCTTATCTCAAGGAATGCGGAGCATTCTTCATTGCAACAGTTGACGGCGACCAGCCTCATGTCCGTGCCTTTGGCGTGTCGGAAATCATCAATGACCGTCTCTACATCATGACGGGCAAGGTGAAGGACGTCTACAAGCAGATGGCTGCCAATGGCAAATTCGAGATCTGTGCACTGAAGCCGTCGGGCAGCGAGTGGATGCGCGTTACAGGCACGCTGGTCAATGATGAAACGCTGGCCGTGAAAGAAGAGTTCCTGAATCGCAACGAAGGTCTGAAGTCGATGTACAAGGCCGACGATGACAACATGGCTGTCCTCTACATCACGAATGGCACAGCCCGCTTCTGCTCATTCTCGGAACCAGAGAGAAAAATAAGCTTCTAATTTCACAGCAAGCAAATTCTCAGTCCCAAGTTTTCCACAACAACGAATTTGACGAATTCCATGCGGTTTGTTAACTCATTTCTCTGCCTTGTGGCCATGATGGTTGTTCACACCATATCGGCACAACATCTCGACTTCCCCATCCTCGGTGGCGAGCTGAGCAATTCTGCCGCTACATCGGTGGGCGACATCGAAGAGGTGATGCCACGGATGCGCACATTGGGACTGAACACCGTACTCGTGCCTGCCTATTGGGAGCTGATGGAGCCCACAGAGGGACAGTACGACTTCACGCTCATCGACCGCACCATCGATGTGGCACGACGTGAGCAGCTGCATGTCGTGTTCCTTTGGTTCGGCGCTTGGAAGAACTCAATGTCGTGCTATGCGCCAGGGTGGTTCAAGCAAGACACGAAGCGGTTCCCCCGGGCGATGACCGCCGAGGGCAAGCAGATGGAGATAGCCTCGTGCTTCAGCAACAATGTGCTGAAGGCCGACCTGAAAGCATTCTCGGCACTGATGCAGCATGTGCGTGAGAAAGACCCACAGCGCCAGGTGGTCACCATGATGCAGATAGAAAACGAGATAGGTATGCTGGAGTCGGCACGCGACCACTCGCCATTGGCCGAGAAGACATATAGACAAGAGCGTTGGGCCGAGCGCTATGGCACCGACGAGTATGCCGACGAGAAGTTTATGGCACTGAGCTATGCCCGCTATGTGGAGCATCTGGCCAAGGCAGCCCGACGGATTCACGACATGCCGCTATACGTCAATGCTGCCATGAACAGTCGAGGGCGCCGCCCCGGCGAGTATCCTTCAGCAGGCCCATTGGCACATCTCATCGACTTCTGGCACGAGGGAGCACCGAGTATCGACCTGCTCGCTCCCGACATCTACGACACCGGCTTCAAATCGTGGTGCGCACAATATGCGATGCCTTTGCGCCCACAAGATGATGATGTCCCGTTTTCTATTCTCCACTCCCCATCTGTCAAGAACCGACTCTTCATCCCCGAGAGCCGCTGCTGCGCCAACAGCGGTGCACGTGCCCTCTATGCCTTCGGCGAGCATCAGGCCATCGGCTTCTCGCCTTTCGCCATCGACCAGGCCAGTGAGGAAGAGACGAAATCCACCACACAGGCCTACGGACTCGTCAGACAGTTGGCGGCGGCCCATCTTTCGCCCTTCGCTCCCCACTCTACACTGAAGAGCTGGGGCTTGCTCTTCGACCAGGAGGACCATGAGCGCACCATCGACGACGACGGCGTGGTGATGACCTGTCGCCACTACTTCACCCTGCCTTGGGATCCTCGTGCTACCGACGGCACCACATGGCCCGAGGGTGGAGCCATGCTCGTCCGCCTCAACCGATACGACTACCTCTTGGCAGGCAGCGGCGTGGTCGTCGACTTCAAGACTCCCACGGAGAAGCGACAAGAGCAGCAAAAGGCATTGGGCGAGGACGGCTTTGCTGAGGCCTCGGCAAATGCTTCGCACTCCACCCGACGCCCTTCTCCCTTTACCGGCAAGCGCCTCGGCCTTCTTTCTGTCGATGAAGTTTCCATCGCCGCCGACGGCACGATGCAGTACCTCCGCCGCCACAATGGCGATCAGACACATCAGGGCCGCCATGCCCGCATCGGCGTAGGTGAATGGAAATTACTGCATATCAAGCTATACGAATACTAAGACGCGGCTAAAGAATTGACGAACGTAAAGGGACATGTGGTCGACGTGATGCGCCACGAGATTTTCGATGGCGAAGTGGTGGTGGAAGGCGAAAACATCGTTGAGGTGAAGCGATGCGAACTGCCTGCAGGCGAGCAGCCATGGCCCTACCTGATGCCCGGATTCATCGACAGCCACGTTCACGTAGAGAGTAGCATGATGGTGCCACGCGAGTTCGCACGCACAGCCGTGGTCCACGGCACCATCGGCGTGATGGCCGACCCGCACGAGATTGGCAACGTGATGGGCATCGAGGGCATCGACTTCATGATACGCTCAGGACGGCAGGCGCGTTTCAACTTCTTGTTCGGCACCCCCAGCTGCGTGCCAGCCGTGGGCGGCGATATCGAGACCAGCGGTGCCGTACTCGATGCGAAGGACACGGCCATGCTGATGGCCCGCAGCGACATCGGGTTCTTGGCCGAGGTGATGAACTACCGGGGCGTGCTGGCAGGCGACAAGGAGGTGATGGCGAAAATTGAGGCAGCCCGCCGCCATGGGAAGCCCGTCGACGGCCATGCCCCCCGACTGACAGGACGCCAGCGCCACCAGTATGCCAGCGCGGGCATCACCACCGACCATGAATGCTCGACGCTCGAAGAAGGACGCTCGTGCATCCATGCGGGCATGAAGGTGATGATCCGCGAGGGCAGTGCCGCCAAGGACTACGAGCTGCTGAACCCGCTCATCAGGGAGCGCCCCGACATGGTGATGTTCTGCACAGACGACTGCCATCCCGACGACCTCGTGCGCGGACATATCAACCTAATTGTGAAACGCGCCTTGGCCGACGGCTACGACCTGTGGGACGTGCTACAGGCTGCCTGCGTGAACGCCCAACGCCACTACGGCCAGAGATGGGGACTGCTGCAGGCGGGCGACCCTGCCACATTCATCATCGTCGACAACCTGAGCCCGCACTTCCGTGTGGAGCGCACGTTTATCCGCGGGACGGAGGTGTACAACTACAACGCCAGCATCCCCCACGATGCGCTCATCGAGAGCAACGAGGGCGACGGAGAGTGGCCCAACCGCTTCGTGGCAGAACCCGTCGCTGCCGGCGACCTGGCCATCGACCTGCGCCCCGGCAAGACCATGCATGTCATTCAGGCCTCCGAAGGCAGTCTGCTGACACGGCACGACGAGGTGACGCTGACAGGCGACCCACACACCGACTCACGCTATCCCTGGGCCGAGGTGCAGAAGATTGTGGTATACAACCGCTATCAGCCTGGTGCCCGGCCCGTCGTGGCACTGGTGCGTGGCTTCGGCATCGAGTGTGGGGCCATCGCCAGCAGCGTGGCCCACGACTGCCACAACATCGTGGCCATCGGCTCGAACGACGAGTATCTGGTGCGCGCCATCAACCGGGTGGTAGAGATGCGGGGTGGGATGGTAGCCGCAGGCCCTGAGGAGATGGTCGACATCCCCCTGCCCATCGCCGGGTTGATGGCACCGCTCAGCGGGACTGAGATGGCTTGCCTCACGCTGCGCATCCACGAGATGGCAAAGCGTATCGGTTGCCCGATGAAGTCGCCATTCATCGCCATGGCGTTCATGTGCCTGCCTGTCATCCCCGACATCAAGATTACCGACCGGCATCTCGTGGACACCCGAAACATGCGTATCATCAAGGATTTGGCACCCTCGTGTTGATTTTGTTCGAAAATCTTTGCAAAGACAAGATTTTTGTTTAATTTTGTAGCGAAATAGCGACGAAAGGTAACAAAACAACTGAAAACCCGCATGAATATGAAAAGAACTGTAACCTATGCGCGCAGAATCGCACTGGCTGCCTCCCGAGCCTACTTCGACCTGGGCGGCAACAGCGTGCGTGCCTACAGCCTGAGTTTCAGCGAGGAAGAGTCCACGGGCATCAGTTCAACGTTACCACGACCTGCAGGGACCCCAGCTGCAAGGCAAGCCTGCAAAGAAGGGGCTGTACATCCACGAAGGACGCAAGACTGTGGTGGAATAAGCTGGGGATATAAAAGCATAGCATAGACGGATGAAGCAGTTTACGGTTCTCTGCCTGTTGGCCATACTGGCAGGATGCACTGGAAGCAAGCGGGCCGATGACAGCCCGATAGCTGAAGTTGCCGACTCCACAAGCCAGGTCAAGGAATTTGAAGAAGTGGAGCTTCTCAAGACGAGGACGGGCCATATCACAGCTTCCCTCTCGGTGAATGGCCAGCCCTGCATCTTCCTCATCGACACAGGCGGCGGTGCCACAATTATCGACAAGAAGAAGAAAAAAGCATTTGGACTGGAATCGTCAAAGACGAGTGACTATGCAGCAGGAATAGGCTCGGCTTCGCCACTGACCAAGACATCGGCGACATTTCAGGTCAACGATTATAGCATTGAGGTGAAAGACCTGTATCTGATGGACATATCTTTCATCAACGCGGAATTCAGGAAGAACAAGGTCAGCAAAGTGGACGGCGTGCTTGGAACTGATTTCTTGGATAAGCATAAGGCTATCATAGACTATTCGAAATGCAAGATGTACCTTTACGTCAGGCCCAAAGAATAGAATACAGGAATTGTCTCGACACGTGTAACTGCTCAGACCTACGTTTTCTACAACAACGAATTTGACGAATTTGACGAATTTATATGTAAAATCAGACGTTTTGAAGCATAGAAGGCATGGCATTGTAAGACGACAGGAGTCAACAAGCCGCATGGAATTCGTTTCATTCGTCAAATTCGTTGTTATAATAATAGACAGCTAAGTTGTTATCGGCACGTAAACATTTACATAAAAATGAAAAGCGATCATGAATGAAGAGGAATCAAAGAAACTGGACGAGAGAGTAGACCGAGCGGTAGAAAACTTCATGGCCGGTTATGGCTGCTGCCAGAGTGTGGTAGCCGCATTTGCCGACCTCTATGGACTCGACGACACGTTGGCCAAGAAGATGGCCGCAGGCTTCGGAGGGGGCGT
>JAEEGF011923860.1_pt1 | contig 14556 bp, 15 predicted proteins | sample 9134171 | NCBI WGS metagenome assembly JAEEGF01 (sample SAMN16246542, study PRJNA631951) | gut metagenome | biome: gut microbiome; feature: rumen; material: AP-attached | host: Bos | place: Iran: Karaj | collected 2018-10
AAATCGTATTCATGACTATTTATATAAACTAAAAACTAATACATTATATACTTATCATCTTGACCATAGTAATAACTCTTAATTTTGAGTACATCTCATTTTCTAGCTCAGAATTCTTCTAATAAATTGATATATCATTTCTGGTCCATCTGCTTCCAAAACCACATTTCAGCTTCGTCATTTCCCCACGGAGTAATGAAAACTAACCTACAAATTTCAGCATTTTTGATTTCATAAACATTTGTATATCTAGCAGCTGCAGGTTCCAGATATCATTCTTCCACCAAGAAATCTTTTTCTTCATCTGTGATATCTGTGATCATTTCTCCATCTTCATCATCAAAATCCAGTGCGATTTTTGGCTCAACTGTAGGTATCTCCATTTTTGGTAATTTTTTGAGCATTTCAGCCAATCCACGACACCATTCTCAAACTCAATAATATGTTCATGCAGAAGTGATGAAAATGTTTTTTCTGATTAAATCTTCAGGTAGAGGTTTGTATCAATGCTCTTTCAGATAATCAGTAAAAATCTGAATTAACAATTTTTCATATTCAGCTAATAATTCTTCATCATTTATCAAATCATATTTATTTAGTACAAATACAACTCTCTTGGTCATAAATAAATCTCAGTCTACATACACATTGAAATTGATTCAGTCTCATTGCTTTTCAAATGTGAAGTTATAGTCATCTTCATCCTGTAAAAATTTCTGCTCAATGTATATACGAATTTCATCAAATAGTCCGTTCGTTTCCTTAATTCATTCATCATAGCGAGACATATCCATCACCATAGCGAAAATTCTGGCTTTCAAAACATGACGGAGAAAATCATTACCTAATCATTTTCATTCCGCAGCTCATTCAATTAGTCATGGAATATCCACCATATTAAATTTATAATCTCCAACGGATACACTTCATAAATTTGGCACTAATGTTGTGAAAGGGTAGTCAGCTACTTTAGCTTTAGTGGATGCAGCACAGTTAATCAACGAAGATTTTCCTACACTTGGATTTCAAATTAGTCCTACATCTCCTAGTAGCTGTAATTCCAAAATCAGATTTAACTTTTGTCCTGGTTCTCATAATAGGAAAAAGTTTGGATATTGGTTCACGGCATCCTTGAAATGAATATTTCATTTTCATCCAATTCCTCATGCAACGGCTTTCCAAGTTTCTCAGTCTTCAGTGAAATGATGTAATATTTTTCCAGATTCAGCATGTTTTACCATAGTCTCTACTGGCACTATCAATGTCAGATCAGGTGCATTCGCCCCGTATTGGTCTTTAGTTCTTCAGTCTTCTCAGTTCTTTGCTTTGAATATTTTCTTGTATTTATATTCTAGTAATGTGCTTTCATCTTTACTAGCTTGAAAAATTATGGAACCTCCGTTTCCACCATCTCATCCATTTGGTCATCAGTAGGGGATTCAGCTTTCTCTTCTCCCACTAGCGAGTCCATTTCCTCATTTTCATGATTCTACACTAATTTCCACTTCATCATAGAATTGCATAATTTTTCAGACAATAATAAAACCTATCCAAAATTATAAAAAAATCTGAAAATAAATCAAGTTTATGGAATTTAGATCCATATTAAGATGGAGTTTGATTACCAATTACATTTAATGTCCAATCAGGTACTCATTTCTTTACAACTGATTGCAATCCAACTTCCATATCTCCATAATGTCAAAATACAGTAATCAGAGAATTTGAATACGGAATTAGCTTATCACCCATTTTAATACAGAATTCTACATCTTCATTTCATGAATTTTTTATAGTTAGATATTTTTTATTATCGCTGTTTATCCATTCTGCGGGGAGTGAATTTATAAATGAGTTAATGTTTTTTCAAGTTTTTACGACAATATCATCCATAACAAAATCTTCAATCTCGGAATCATATTTATAAGTAAAAAATGCGAACGTTAGTTCAGAGTTAATACTTCATCAATCAAATGATAAATCTGTAATATTTTCAAGCTTTTTATTACCAACAGAATCGGATAAAATTTGGCTCAAATTTGTATTATCATCAGAGAATAATGATAGCATAATTCACGCTCAAGTAGCTAATTTAATTTTATTTCAAGAACTACATTCATCAGATTTTCTAATATCTTCAGTTAAATAAAGAAAACTTCAAGAAATAGTCATATCAAAATATGGATTAAATCCAGAATATTCGGATAATAAGTTTCATAATACAATCGTACTTCAGCTTTCTATACGATGATTAAGTCAATCTCCACTGTTATATACTTCAGTTAGTCAAAGTTCAGTTCAAGCTTTTGCTAAATAAAAAGCCCTGAAATAATTAAACGTCATATTTCCATAAGTTAGCAAACGTTGGATTTGATTGATAGAAAGCAAAGAAATTACACTACTAGCCAACAATATCAAAATCACAAGCAATGATATATTACCTTTCAATTTTTTATTTCTGATTTTTGCTAATAGTCTTTTCATATTTTATATATTCAGATTAAAAAATAATTGTAAGGGCTGATCTATTTTGTTGGTTCCAGTTGGCTGATAAAATGGTGCATATAGGTGAATAAACATCCAAAATGCTGGCTGATGAACTTTATTTATAACTCATTCATCTTCGTCAGATTTAAAATAGGTCTCATCGCCATCATAAGGAATAACTTTAAACATAACTTTGGAAGTAATTACCTTTCAATTAGATATCAACGAAGTCCTTTCTCATCATTGCTCCAATATCAACTCACATCCTGATAGAGCATTTTGAATCCTTTCAGAAATATCAGGATAATTCCCATGTTCATCAACTGAAAAATCATTATCCAAATCTAAACAATTATTCCCCCCTGTTGTATAGATACTAGTTCACGACCGTTGTCCTCATGTTAAATATAAAATGTCTGTAAATCAGTTAGACTCAGTTAATTCACCAGTTCAATATCTTTCATAATCAATTGTAGCTTCGTCAGAAATCGCCTGAAAAATTTGAGTCAGAATCAATGATTCCTCCGATAGATTCTTTTCTTGTTCAATTTTGAGGGCCGTTCTCGAAATAGTTATATAAGATTCAGTCAAAACAACAGCCAAAATTCCTACGATAATCATCACAATCATCATTTCTAATAGTGTAAATCATTTTAGCATTGTTTTTCTGTTCATTATAAACTATAAGATTAAAATAAAACATCTTGATTAAATTCATAGTTTCCAAAAAAAGTTTCCATCACCTTCTCTCACGTGATAGCTCATCTCTGATATAATACATGAGATTCGACTTTCAGTATTTTATCTTTAAGTAAAACACTTCCATTATCAACTACTCAAGTAATTAGTAAATATCTAGCAAATCATGTTTTTTCATCTTCAGTTCAAGTGTAATCATATCTAAATCACGTTTCACCATTTAATTTAGTTCCTGTATGAAAATAAATCTGAAATCAACTCAAATTTTGATCAAAATCTCCATGTAAATTAGCTTTTTCTATATGAACATACTCATTTCCAGATCATATTCAGATTTTTAATATGTTTGCCTCTCCGGATCATAAATATCCATCACAAGCTGAATTACTAGTTTCCTTTCAATTATTATCTAAATTAATTGTGATACCATTCTCACTGTATTTAAAAATACAGTTCCAAGGCAATTCTTTGTGATAATTTGCATCACGGAGATTAAAAAGTAATTCAATTCATTCACGAGCAAAAAATGCTGACTTAATCTGAGTATTTGCATAATCTTTATTTCTTAATGTTTGAGATAGTCATTGAAGTACAACCAAGATTCCAATACAAAAAACTATAATAACAATCAGAGTTTCTATTAATGTAAATGCTTTAAATTTTTTCATGGTGTTTTTTGTATTATAAATTATGATCCACTACAATTACTTTACAGAGTAAGATAATATTTTAAAGTTTCGCATTTTGAGTTCGATACTTCGACAAGTCTACAATTTTTTTGATTAATTTCAAAACAATAATCTTTATTATCATTTACACGAGCTACAAATACAACATTTGTATTCCCTCCTTCTTCTCATATTGTACAGGATATTTTATATGGCAAGTATTTCAAGCTAATACTTCCAGTTAAATGACTATCATTAGGAACATTATTATAATTATAATTCTTTATAATATATTTTATTTCAAATCTATCTGTGAAGGTGTTTTCTATTCAACCTTCATTACCTCATGTATTGTATTTAAAAGTGATTTTATTGTCTCAAGAATTGAAAGTTACATCCATACTATCATACATTTCTCCCGCGAAACTAGATGATCATAAATTTCTAGAATAACGTGATTGCATTTCAGCTAAAATTGATTCTTTTACAGTTTTATTTTTTACTTTTTGAATTTGTTCTCCTGATAAGAACACAGTTGCTGTCAACATGATTCAGATTATTATCAAAACTATCACCATTTCTATTAGAGTGAATGCTTTATGTGATATGTTTTTATTTTTCATCTTTCAAATCATGAGAAGTTATTATAAATAAGCATAAAATATCTTAGTTAGATTCCAGCAGAATCCATTACAGCAAATATTAAACTGAACACTCCAATAGCAATCATCAAAACTATTCATCAAACAAAAATCAAAATGAATGGTTCGATCGCTTTCGAAAAGTTTTTAATTGAATTATCTAGTTCTTCTTGATAAATATCAATTACATTTTGCATAGCATTTTCAACATTAGCAGTTTCCTCTCAAACTTTTATCAAAACGGCAACATTTGATGGGATGATATCAGGATGTTCACTAATTGGCTCATATAGGCTCTTACCAAGTGTTATGTCAGCCAAAACTCTTTCAATCATTGATTGATATAAAGGAATCTTTAAGATATCACGCAAAAGTCTAAAAGTATCCACATAATCCATTCAGCTTCCAATCATTAATTTCATGTATCTAGCCCATTTGATTAAGTAGTAAGACTTTGTCATATTACCAACGATAGGCATATTAATCAAAGACCTGTACATTTGTCTTTTACCTTTCTCGGTAGCAGAATATGTAATTCATAATAAAATAGCTAAAACTCAGAATAATAAAATAAGTTTCCAATAACTAACAGTAAAATCTGAAAAGTTTTTCAGCATCATAGTGATCGCTGGCATGTCTTCTACAGCTATTGAAGAGCTAAGAGAATCAAAAATTCCAGGCAATACAAATCCAAATAGGTATATCACAGCCACAATTGAAATTACAATTAATGATACAGGATAAATCATCGCTCAAATATATTTTTGTTTAATTTCACTCAAATAAGCATATTCTTCAGCCAAAGATTGTAATACATCAGGTAAGTTTCCACTAGTTTCTCAAGTTTTAATAATTGCAGCATCTCATTCATCAAAATATTCAGGTAATCTACTAATAGCATAGGATAATTCTTTACCTTTATCCAAATAGCCATAAATAACTCTTGCCACATTTTTAACAGCTGCATTTTCAGATGTAGTTTGAATGGTTTTCATTGTTTCGAGAAGGGGGACTCCACCTTTCATCATATAAACTAATTCTTTATAGAAAAGAATTTTATCTTTTCACGAAAAGGTAGTTTTATCAGTAGAATCCAAAAAATATTCAATTATTTTATCAACAAAAGTTTTTCTGGTCATAATCTTATCTAAATCGTATCATTCAGCCTTTGGAGTTTTATCAGTCATTTTTGTTTAATTGATAGAATTTAAAATTTTAAGATATTATTTCTTAAAACTCTTAAAGATTTTTTGAAAGAATCAATCGGAATCATTTAAACCTTCATCTTCTTGCTGATTATTTGCTTTAACATTTTCAGTACCATCGCTACATGCAACTTGGTCATCAAATCTTTCATCATGATAATAATAAGCAATCATTGAGATATCTGTAACTTGAGGCTCATCATTAGTTACTATATCATATGATACGGTTTGAATCTTATACAAAATGCGATCTTCACTATTATCAATCAACTTTTTTTCTACATTATGCAAAAAGTCTGTCAAATCATTTACAGTGGAGAATTGAATCTCTACATCTACAGTTACTTTAAAGAAATGATCTCCTCATCATTCTACAGGTTCAGGATCTCCAATATTGATTTTTAAAATATCTCAGACTCTTTTTCTATCATTTCAAGAAATATCTTGTTTGATTAAATATTCATTTAGATTTTTAAGAACTCTTTTTTCATCCACAGGCATCTTTTCATTCCATAAAGAACTTGTTTGCAGATAAGATAGAGGAATAGAAAGATCATAGTGTATTTCTTCACCAGATCATGTTTTCCATGATGCAGGTAGATTTGCACAATTAGTTTTTTCATTTAAACAACTTCTCAGAGTTCCTTCATTATTTACAATACCCTCTTTATCATCACACAGATATGCCATATCATTTTTTGCTTGTTCAATATCAAGTTCAACATTTCTTAGTTGTGATTTTGCTTGATCATAAGCAGAAGATTCTCATCTTAGAGATTGCTGCGCCTTTGGAATGTTAACCCCAAGAATTGCAATAAAAATAAGCATCAATATAATATACAATTTATACTTTGCAGAAACAATCCTAATTTTAGATATTTGTATCTCTCCATTTCATTGAGACTTCAAAGCCTCTCTCTTTACAGTGGCTTGTTTATCATCCTGTAAAAGTCTTTCCATGATTTCATTATTTTCCATTGTTAATTACGTTAGCAGTTAAAGTAAATTTATATCATAATTCTCATTCAGACTTTTCATAAGTCTTAATAGAGATATTATCCAAAAAATCTAATGCTTCAAACTTCGCAATAAGCCCAGCCTGATCATTAACTCATTGATAGAGTAGACGTAAATTAGTTACATATCCATCTAATTTGATATTTTCTAACGAAATCTCAAAATTTGAAAAAGCAATATTAAAAGTATCAGATTTATCCACATCTATCAAATCTCAAAAGATTTCCATGATGGCACTTATATGATCAGATCGAGGCATCATGTGGTTATTGTTTTCCATATCCTGAATATATTGCAATTTATCATATCCAGGTTTATCAGAGAAGCTTTTTAATTCAGCATCTTTCTTTACAATCTGTTTTTGGACCCTTTCAATGTCATAACCAATAAATGTACTAGAAATCTTTAAATAAGCCCACCATGCTAAAACAATTAAAAAAATTAATAAAGCAAGCCAAAAAATCTGCTTATAATTCGTGGTTTTTTCTTGACGTGTTGCCATGAATATAACTAAAAGAATAAAATTTCTACTCCATAGTATATTCACTTTCTATAAAAAATGCAAATTTTAAGGGACTTTTTTTACTTTCTTAAGATATATATAACTCTATCAATATCACCATCAAAAAGTTTATAATGATGTACCAATTCTAAAGTTAAATTTTTTTTCTTAGATTCACGCAATAAAATATTTTTCTCATCTTCATCAAATTGTTTCATTAATGCAAGTCTTCCTCATTTTTTTATAAGGGGAGCTGCTCGATTTAATAATTTATCCGCGTAAGCAACTGCACGAGCTGTAACTAAATCAAAAGTCTGATTTTTGATATCTTCTATTCTAGTTCGTATCATTTCTACATTTTTTATTCATAATTCATCCAAAATTTCTCAAACAGCGATAGTCTTTTTTCTCACAGAATCGATTCATACAAAATTACATTCTGGATGAGAAATAGCCAAAGGCATAAGTGGGAATCCTCATCATGTTCAAATATCTGCGATTCTCATTCACTTTTCTCGTTCTATTATTTTTTCTAATTCTAAACTATCTTGAATATGCTTTATTCTCACTCAATCTTCATCACGAATAGCAGATAGATTTATTTGCTTATTTTTTTCTAGGAATAATTGAATTAATTTATCTCGATTCTCCATAGAACAAAGTAAAATGTGTAAAATTATTGTAGGCTTACTCCTTGTCTTTTAATGAGTTATGAATAATAATTTCTAGATTTTTTTCTTTCCAATTCTGGTAATTCAACTCAGAGTTATCTTTTGTTAGCTGTCTAATTAATTTGTTTACCATTTCATTAAATTTAGTATCTCACTCTTTTATTATTCCAATTTTTTTTGCTATATCAAAAACATTATTGTTTTCATTAAAGGAATATACAGGAATTGTAAATGTTCTTTCTGTTTCTATTTTCTGAGATGATCTGTTTAAATAATCTCATTGGTATACGTATACGTCATTGTTACGAGCATAATCAATAATTATCGGCTTATTATCAGGTACGTTAATTAAAATATAAGCATGAATATTGTGTATGTTTAATTCAGGTAATTTTAACATTTCTATGCATAAGTTTGTTTTTTTTGATAAATTTGGAAAGATTTTCTTTAGTTTGTTTATTGAATATAATGTCTGAGATAGGCATGGATTCATATAAAAAATTCACATACCATTCTTAATTCTTTCTTCTATATCATTAGCTGAATGATTGCATATATTTACTATTTCAGGATTTTCTCAATGGGTTGGATTTGGATAATATTCCTTCTGCAGAAACCATACTTTTATGATAGAGTCTATGTTTTTGATTAAACTATCACATTCTTTTTTAATTAGAATCTTTTCATCTTCAATATTAAAAGTATTATCGTTTGAATCGCTTAAATCTGTAGTGTTGATGTGTTCTTGATGTTTATTTAAATTCATATTCAGATTTATAATATCATAAATATGTTATGTATTAATAAATAAATTACATAGCAAAGTCAATATTTAAAAAATTAGTAATTAATTTTACATTACAAAATCATCTATTAACGCGATATCATTCCCAGACATAATTCAGATTATCTTTTCTTTTGATGTTCAATTTTTGGTAATAAACATTGCACCGAGTCATTTTCATTTTCTTTTCCTCGTCGTAAATATCTCATCGGCTTGATACATATTAATATTACTACTTACGAACATATAATCTTTAAGCGCCGTGGAAATATGTAAATGTTCCACTCTTACTTTGGATAAATCAATAAAATTTTGATCTAGCATCTCATTTGCGATTCGTTGAAGGATTCAGCTTTCAGTTATTACTCATAAAAATTCTTCTTCATCGTTATAAACAGGAATGTATGTATATCAGTCAGATTTTATATTTTTTAAAACTTCTGAAACTTTATTTCATAGATGAACCGTGTAAACTTCCTTCCTAAAATAATCTATACACAAAGGAGGTTCCACAATCTTTTCAATAAATTCTGAAAGCTTATTTATCGCACGGTCAGTTGGAATAGCATAAAGATACTCATCCACTTTTAGTCCATGAGCAATATGATTTCTAAGTTCTCCAAAATATTTCAATTCACTCAAATGTAATCTTACAAACCAAGAAATAGCAAATTTTCATTCGCTGATTTGTTTGAGTTTATCATTATATGGAATAAATCTATCAGTTTCTACTAATGTATCAAAATATTTATCCAACTCATTAAATAGAGAAAGATAACGCATAACGATAGCTTGTTCTTCTTGCTGTTTTTCATTCGGATCCTCATTTTTTTCTGTATCTACCATAAGTTTTTACAAAATATAGTAAAAATTCTGACAGGTAAATTATAATCAAAATTTTTAATTTTGCAAAAAAACCATTGCATTTTTCAAAAGAATCATTATATCTCAAAACTGACAATTATTTTATTTTTTTGTGTTCAGAGATGGCAAAAAGATCAGCAACAAACAGAACAATTGAGGTAATTATGCTCCAAAATGATAAGCATTTAGGAGAAAAATATGAAATTGTTAGAGTTAAACCTATTTTCGCAAGAAACGTATTATTCCCAAATAAGATAGCAATCCTAGCAGACAAAGAAGCAAAAAATAATTATGCTCAAAAGATGGAAGCTGCTAAAGCTAGTAGAGAAAAGAAAGCTGCTTCACTTGAAGATTTGTTCTCAAAAATTATAGCAGATGATGGAATTGTAATTACTAGAAAAGCAAACAAAGACAACACATTATATGCAAAGGTTGATGAAAACGATATCGTAGAAAAAATTAAGGAAGTTTACTGAATGGAAGTAGAATCTCACCTATTCAAACTCAAAAAAAAGTTGAGTGAAGTTGGAACTTATCCAGTAGCATTCGCTTACAATGATTTGAAAAGGGAAGTAGTAGTAAAAATCGTAGCTGAAGTAGATGAAAAAGCTGCAAAGAAGGAAGAAGAGAAAGAAGAAGTGAAAGAGGTAATAAAGACAAAAGAAGAAATTAGAGCAGAAAGAGAAGCTGCTAAAGCTAAAGAGAAAGCTGAAAAGATTGCTAAATTGAAAGAGAAGTATAAGTAATAATTAAATTCATAATATAAAATTTCTGCCACGATTGTGGCAGTTTTTTTATAAAAAAATTCTCACACAAGTTACCATTAACTTGCATGAGAACTATATTTCAGTAAATTTTTACAACCCCTGGGAGGGGTGGGATTCGAACCCACGACCTTATCCTTAAGAGGGATCTGCTCTACCAACTAAGCTACACTCCCATAAATGCGATTTAATATATACAGATTCCAATCAGAAATGCAATAAATTTATGACTAATTCTTTCTTGAAAAAAGGGATAAATTTTTTATCGTAAAACAAGTTTGAATTTATCTTCCTTTAATACTTATGACAACACAATCTGACAATATAATAGAAATTAAAAATCTGGTAAAAAAATATGGAGATTTTGAGGCTGTTAAGTGAATATCTTTTGATATAAAAAAAGGAGAAATTTTTGGTTTTCTTTGACCAAATGGAGCTGGGAAATCTACAACTATCAAAATTCTTACAACTATGCTGGATAAAACCTCCGGAAGTGTAAAAGTTGATTGAAACGATTTAGCAGATCAGCACGCAGTTAGAAATACATTCTGAATAGTTTTTCAAGATTCTAGTTTAGATGATGAATTAACTGGATGGGAAAATATGTATTTTCATGCGATGCTATACTGAGTTCCAAATGATGAAATGAAAACAGACATTGAAAATTTAATGAAATTCGTAGAGCTTTGGGAATTTAAAGACAAAATTGTGAAACAATATTCATGATGAATGAAAAGGAGATTAGAAATGGCTAGATGACTTCTGCATCACCCAAGAATCCTTTTCCTTGATGAGCCAACAGTTTGACTTGATCCACAGAGTAGAACTCATATTCGAGAATATCTCAAGAAAATGAATAAAGAACAGTGATTAACGATATTCATTACGACTCACTATATGGACGAAGTGGAAAAAGTTGCGGATAGGGTAGCTATTATTGATCATGGAACGATTCAAGCGATGTGAACAATTGATGAGCTGAAAAAACAAACTTGAAAGGATAATCTGGATGATGTGTTCCTTGAATTAACTTGAAGAGATATTCGTGAAGAATTAGTTTCAGAATCTGAATGAATGAGAGCCTCTATGAATGCTAGAAGAAGAGGTTAGTTTTATTACGTCAATATTATTATGAAAAACATAAGAGTTATATACATCTTACGATGGAGACAAGTAAAAAGATTTTTTAGGAAAAAAGCTAGATTAATCTGAACAATTGGGCAGCCTTTAATTATGCTTTTTGCGTTATCCGCATGATTCTCTGGTATCTTTGAGGCAGCATGACAAGAGAATTATATGTGATTTCTTGCAGCTTGAATTATTGCCATTAATACTATGATGTGATCTTTAGCTTCATGAATCGATATTATCCGAGATAAAGAACTCTGATTTATGAAAGAATGTTTAGTTTCTCCTAATAGGAGAATATTTATAATGATATGAAGGACACTTTGATGAGCGACTACTTGATTTCTTCAATGACTAATGTTGCTCGTTATACTTTTGATTTTCTGATGAATTAGTTTTCCATGAATATGATGAATAATTGTTGCAATTTTATTCATGATTTGAGTTTCTATTCTCTTTGCTGCGTTATGAATAATTATTGCATCGCTAATTCCAGATTTTCAATGATTTCAGTTGATTAATAACTTCTTGATTATGCCTTTGATGATGCTTTCATGAGCAATGTATCCTCTTGATACAGCAGCAACACGGTTACAGCGAGTGGCAAGATTTGATCCATTGGCATATTGAGTAGATTGAATGAGGCGAGCTTTAACATGAAACTCATTTTTCTGAATGTGAATGACGGCTTGAATTCTCTGATTATTGATGATTGCCTTCATAATTATAGGATGATTTACTTTTAATAGAATGAAAGCTGATAGCTAATTTCAGATTTATTTCTCATTTTTCCTAATGAATAGAAACTACATTACAGAAGGAAATAGAATTTATTTACGTGATGAAAACTGAAATATTTTAGCAGAAATTGATTTTGAGAAAATAGATGGAAAGACTTATAATATTTTTCGCACATTTGTGGATGATTCGGTTAGATGACAGGGGATTGGTGGTGAATTAGTTGAAAGAGCGGTGGCTTATCTAACCTCAAAATGATATAAAGTTTCAGCAACTTGTTCATACGCAAAAAAGACAGTAAAATAATATATTATTTATAATTAAGAAAAAAGCCTCATCTATCAAAGACAAGGCTTTTTTATGTTTAATTATATGAACTTCTATTTCCCAGCAACAATAGCAGCAATATCTTCAAGAGATATACTTCAGTTACTTTTCTTAACATTTTGAGATCTATATAACATTAGCAATATTCGACTCCTTTTTTCCATTATCTTAGGATTTGTGTTGCTTAATATTCCAGCATTTTTAAGAAGATCTAAGTGCTTTGTATAATAACTAGAACTTTCAATATTATATTCATTTCCATATAATATTCTTGAGAATACCGTTCAGAATTCTCATCTAGTTACTAATGAGTTTGGTAAGAATCTGCTTAAAGGAGTTCCATCAGCATGTATTCACATAATTTGTAATTTGTATCACTCTTGGATATAGAATGCTAAATCTCCCAATTTATTGCTTACATCTGGATAAGTTACAGATTTTTCAGTAGCATGTTTCATTCATAATAATTTTATAGCATATATAGATAACATTTTATCTAATTCGGCTCTTGTTATAGGATTTTTTAAGTTGGCTTTCATAATATTATCAGCAGCAACTATTCATCTTTTACAAGCCCACATATATGCTTCATTTACTTCATCAGAATAAGTAGATCATTGAATTGAACATGCTCTCTCTATGTCAGAAACTTCTCCTCAGAATGTTAAATCTTCGTCATCATTTCATCTGCCTGAACTTGATGATCATCATCTTGAAGAAGAACCACCTCATCATGAATAACCTCATCATCCAGATGAAGATCAATTACCATTAGAATTATCTACTCTAAGTTCTAATTTAAATTTCAAGATACAGTTAGTCAATCTAGCACTTAAATCGAAAGAATTTTTACTACCTAAACCAAGATTTATATTGATCAACTGGTTAACATCAGAGACATCAAATAAGAATCCTTGTTTAGCTAATTTAGACCAAATACTATTGCTTTCAATTCATAGGATTTCATCTATCAAAGAATTTATATATGGAGTTAAATCGTGAACTTCTTTTCATTTATCGAAAGTTAGTACAAGAACATTATTTTCTATAGAAGTCTTTATCCCAGAAATTTTATTAATATCAAGTTCTTCATCAACTGCAGTTTTTAAGATATTCATAGCATTATTAGCTGTGTTGGCATCACAAGTCTGGGCAGAGCTATTAGCATCCCTAAATTCTAATTGAAAGTTTACTAAACAATCACCATAAAGGACTCAGGCATCAAAGATTTTTTGATCGTTTGTTCTTAAGATGATATTATATAGTAGAGTAATATTAGAAGATGTAAATATAAACCCTTTTTCAGCTAATTTAGATCGTATAGAAACAGTGTTGTAACCTAGTATAACATCATACAAAGGCTGAACATACGGAGTTAAGTCAGGGATATCTCTTCCATTGCTAAGAGCTAAAACAATTTTGTTTCCTTCAATACTTGCCTTAATTCAGGTAGCATTTTTATTCAGGATTTCTTCATTGATAGCATTCTTTATTGTAATCAAAGCACTATTTGTTGTATTAGCATTACAAATTTGAATAGAACTATTATCGTTTCTAAATTCTAATTGGAACCTTACTAAACAATCATTAAATCTAACGGACATATCGTATAATTTTATATTATTAACGCCCAATTTAACGTTTATTAGTTGTGTAACATTTGATACATCAAAAGTAAATCATTCTTGTGCCAATCTATACCATATAGTATCATCATCGTATCCCAATATTACTCTAGTTAAAGAAGTTACATACGGAGTTAGATCTCAGATTTGTTTATCTTTGTTAACCATTAAAACGAGATTATTTCCATCGATAGTAGCTCTGATTCCAGTAGCATTCTTGCTTAAAATCTCTTCATTAATAGCATCTTTCATTAAAATTAAAGCATTGTTTGTTGTAGTATTATCACAAATTTGTGTAGAATTATTATCAGTTCTAAACTCTAATTGAAATTCAACAGAACAATCAATAAACCAAACATTCAAATCGAAGAGTTTTTTATTATCTAGTCCTAAATTAATATCAATTAACTGGCTAACAGTGGAAATATCTAATAGA
>JAEEGF011433236.1_pt1 | contig 14555 bp, 14 predicted proteins | sample 9134171 | NCBI WGS metagenome assembly JAEEGF01 (sample SAMN16246542, study PRJNA631951) | gut metagenome | biome: gut microbiome; feature: rumen; material: AP-attached | host: Bos | place: Iran: Karaj | collected 2018-10
CTTTCCATGCAAAGCAATGAAATGACGCAAAACAAACGACAGAGTTGTCATGCGTGCTGGAAAATTGCAAAAACGGTATTGACCGTCGGTGTTTCAGCAGCTATAATTGCAATGTAAGTGAACAAATATGTTCAATAAGGAGGCGACAGCATGAGAAGCAAAGATAAGACGGTACTCAATGCGATAGAGGCGTTTATCTGCGACTATTCTGATCTCAACGGGTATTCACCGACTATGCAGGAGATCGCGGATAAAGTAGGCGTATCAAGACCGACCGTGCACAGGTATGTTGTTAAGCTTTGTGAAGACGGCATACTAAACCGCTCAGGTTATCGAAGCTTGACCTCCGTAAAGGGTAAGGCGCCCGTCAAGCGAGTTCCGGTAGTCGGACAAGTCGCCTGCGGTATTCCGATGCTTGCAGAAGAGAACATCGAGGAGTACATGAGCCTGCCGACTTCGTTGATCGGAAATGGAGACTTCTTCCTTCTTCACGCCAGCGGTGATAGCATGATCGAAATCGGCGTGAACGACGGCGACCTCGTACTTGTCCGGCAGCAAAGCTCCGCTAACGAGGGTCAGGTAGTTGTCGCGCTCACAGAAGATGGGGCTACGCTGAAAAGGTTTTACCCCGAACCCGAGAATCATCGCATTCGGCTTCATCCCGAGAACCGCAGCATGGAAGATTATTATGTTTATGACTGCGCAATACAGGGAGTCGCCGTCAAGGTGCTAAAGGATATTGAATAACAAAGCTTGGAGGAACGAAAATGAAACAGTATGACGTGGAATGCCCGAACTGCGGAACGGTGAACAAAGGCCTTTTCCTTGAAGAAACAAACGGATGGATGATCTGCGAGCACTGCCTTGCCGAATATCAGCATGAGGATTTTGGCGGCGGCGCTGTAATGAGGATACCCGTATTTGATGTTGATAAATTGCCCGATTATTTACGGAGGCTTGCCGGGTAACACCGGCAAATATACAAGGAGCGATGCAGGGTGGCAACGTATGATGATTGGAAGGTATTTAAGTGGTACTGTCCCAACTGCGGGAATCTTGTCTCTGGATGTCAAAACGGGAACGGAGAGATAAAGGTGCTCTGTAAAAAGTGCAGCACAAAGATGATTAGACTAATCAGATCCTCCGTTCATGAGACGATCGAGGTTTACGCGCCTGATGAGCAGGCGGACGATTGCGATTACCGTAACGCTATATAAAAAGTGAATACTATCTGGCATAACGACGGGCAGGCATGGATGAAAGGCCTATAAGTCCCGACCCAGGTCATATGCCAAACTTATCTTGATAACCGAGGAACGACGGGCAGGCAGCTGAAAACATAAGACCCGACCCAGGTCACCCGAGGTTCGGAGGACGATACCGCCGGCAGGATAGCTTCATGGAGAGCGATCTTCATGAACTGTTCTGTCGGCGGTTTTTGCTTTTGCAAATATATTTTATTCGAAGTCTTGAACGTGCAATTAGGTTGCACCTTCGTTTTCTACAATACACGCATCAAGGGCGGAAGGAGGTGAGAGTATGCGAAATACTGCTGAACGCAGGCAGTTGATTCTGGAATACATCAGCGACCATCGAGTCGTAACAATGCAGGAAATTGCAAATGAGTTTGAAATCTGTCTTCGAACTGCAAAAGCGGATGTGAGTATACTCGCATGTTCTCACCCAATCTACACCCAGCAGGGCGGTGGAGGCGGCGTCCGAGCTGTTGACGGTTGGTACCTAACGCACCGCTACCTGCGCGAGGAACAGGAAGCATTGCTTCTATCGCTGCTCCCCGGGCTCTGTCCCGATGATCAAAACACTATGAAGCAGATACTCACCGCATTCGCCAAACCGAAAGAGGAGGACAAGCAGTAAAGAAAAAACCGTTTCTGCGCAACAATAGCGCGTTCAGTACACCAATAGATCGCTAAAACAAAAACAATAATTCAATGCCTGATATGCATTAAGGGCAAAGGATATGAATAAGGTCTCCGGTACTCATCGGAGGATCGGGATTCAATACCCTTATCTTAATGCACTCAATCGGACGGTATTGAAATCACTATGGCAGAAAGCTCCTTATTCTGTCCTTTCCCAAGGCACCTTTCAGGTGGAAAGGAAAAAGATGAAAAACAAAAACTATAAGGTCGTGAAGGATGATGATGGAAAGAAGACTTACTTTGCAAAGGCATATGGGGAATGGATCGAAGTAACAAAGGAAGTATTCAGCTTCATGACGTCTAACGACAGGCGTATGCGATACATATATGCTCGGGAAGCGGAAGAAGGCTGCATCTCACTTGACGCCATCTATGAGGCTACCGAAGAAACCGAAAACCCATTATTCGCAGAAGATATGCCAAGCACGCCAGGACCGGATAACGATATTCTGGACAAGCTTTGCGGATCAACGGATGAACTTTTCATCTCCGTTATCAACGAGAAGATCGACGAGCTCCGAGGCCTCGACAGGATCATCGCAATGGAGGTTTTCATCAACAAAAGAAGCATGGTCGAGTATTCGGCAGCGATCAGAGTATCAAGGCACGCTCTTATGAAAAAAGTCCATAGGATATCAAAAAAGATCCGAAGCAGCTGCATGAAGGAGTTAATGGAGAGATATGAAGTCTGAAAAAAGAGAAAAACCTGAAGAAAAGCGATACTGCTGCTATGAGGACGTTCCTCTGCTCCTTGACGCCAACGACATTGTTATGCTTACCGGTCTTGCGCGCACTAACGTCTACTACATGCTTCGGGCAAATGATTTCCCCGTTATCGTGATAGGGAAGCGGCGTATGGTCAAAAAGGAGAAGCTGTTTGCATGGCTTGATGAGCACGAAAAGAAGATCTGTCCCGGACGGAGCGAATGATGGTATGGTCAATATTTGTTTTAAAATCTGCCGCGACATCCTCAACATATCAGTGAAGACCGTTTATACTGCTATCGTAGTCATTGAGAGAAGGAGGCAACAACATGGCAAAAGCTAAGAAAAGAGAGAACGGCCTGTATCATAAGAACATGGTCGTCGGAAGAAAAGAGGACGGAAGCTATATCCGAAAGTCCGTGTATGGGAAAACAAAAAAAGAGCTCGAATCAAAGGTGATGGAGCTTACGCAGCAGATAAATAACGGGATAGCTGTATGGAAAAACGATATGACCTTTAAGGAACTGTCCGACATTTGGTTCGAACAGTATAACCCGACGGCGACAGAGAGGTGGCATTATCATAACGGCCTTACCGTAAAGAATCATCTGCTGCCATATATAGGCGGGATGAAGGTGCGTGATCTGCGGCAGATCCATTTGCAGTCGATCATCAGCAATCTTGCGAAAAACGATTATTCCACGCATACCATGAGGGATATAAAGCAGATCGCCGCAAGGATCATGAAGGTCGCTGTTGATTCCGACCTCATTATGAAAAACCCCTTCTCCGGCGTCACCATCCCGAATAAGGAGGCAAATGCACGGCAGCCATTGTCTCCGGAGCAGATCAAGCTTGTGACGGATAATTGGAGAGGTCACAGGATGGGCCTTCCGGTGATGATAATGCTGTATGCCGGCCTTAGGAGGGGAGAGATGCTTGCGCTGCAGTGGGAAGACGTCGATATAGACAAAAAGCTGATCCATGTAACGAAGTCTCTTTGCTTCTTAAAAAACACCTCCACAATAAAAGCGCCGAAGACAAAGGCTGGAACGAGATGCGTCCCGATCCCGAACGTACTGCTTGCTCCCCTCATCGAAACAAAGAAGACAAGCGGAACGATATGCCCCTCTGTCGAAGGAGAGCTTATGACCTATACCGCATATAAGCGGGCATGGGATTCCTACATGAACTACCTGAACGTCTGCGCGGGAGGGTTCATAAGCGACTGCAAGCAGCGGCCTCGGATACAGAAGATGGAGCCGTTCACCGCGCACATGCTGCGCCACACATATGCAACCATGCTGTTCGACGCGAACGTCGATGTGAAATCCGCGCAGAAGTTTCTCGGACACTCCAGCGTAGAGGTAACGCTGAGCATTTATACTCATCTGACTCAGTTTAAGGAGGATGCAGCAATAGATGCGCTGAATGAGCATTTGGAAAATATCGGATAATGATACAGAAAGGATAATGATAAGGCTCCATCGGTCAAACCGTCGGAGCCTGCGTATTGTGGGAGTAAATTACTCGATATTACCGATAATGGGATCATTGCTCCTCGGAAGCGGATCTGCATCATGTATTCTGACAACAGAATCATTAGGGAACGCCTCCCCACACACAATTGCATGCTGTTTTTCAAGAGCGCTCATTTGGAGGAAGAAAGTGTCATTTGATACTCTTAAAACTCCTTTAAGGAACTCCATATCGCGTCTGCTTGTGATTTTGTGCATCACAACAGAGTTGCATTGACTCACGATTTCATATGCCAGCATGGAAGGTACCTGAGAGGATATTATTAGCCCAACACCAAACTTTCTGCCCTCACGCGAAAGCTTGTCAATATAGTAGCTCCCCAGCTTGCTCTCGTCGGCATTTGTGTTAATATACCTATGCGCTTCTTCAAGTACAAGCGAGAGCTGAGTACTGATGTCACGTTTGCTTTTATACTGATATAGAGCTTTGAACAGCAAGTAGACTATAATATCGAGAGCATCACTTGAGACCTGCAAATCGAGAATAACGACCTTCTTGTCGGTTGACAAGATCTTGTCCAAAGTATCGTTTTCGCCTGATGAATTAATTACCCCCATTAGCTCGTCATCCGAGATAATACCATCGATCCTAAGCTGCATTGTACGCAAGTGACCGCTTAGATTATTTTTTGTGAATAAGTCTTTGCGTCCATTATTACCTACATCGGTATGAGCATCTATCCAGCATTCAAGTTGATTTGACAGCATCTTTATATCCCACTTGGTGTTTCGTGACTTCATATGATCAATGCAATCTCTCAGCGCAGGATACTGTACGCCTTCCGCAGCCCTGAACAAACGCCCATATTCCGGATTGCTCAGAATGCTGTGGTGAAAACGCAAACTATCGAAAGGCATATAGTCCGCCTCGTCTTCTTTGAACGCACTTTTGTATTCGCCATTAACGTCCAGAATAATAAACTTTAGATCCTTGTCACGGTTTTCTCTGATATACCTTTGAATAATCGATACGACGGTACAAGTCTTTCCGCTTCCCGTGTTGCCGAAGACGCCAAGATGTTTGCCAAAGAGGACGTTCGGTTCATATCCAACGGCGACTTCAGGATCATACACATACGTCCCAATGGTTGCAGATCCGGCAGAAGTCTTTGGCATAAATATGTGGTTAAGGATCTGTTTATCGAGTTTATAAACCTTTTCGCCCACTATAGGATAAGTGTTGGTCCCGAAGGAAAACTTACCCAAGACCTCATCGAAAATACCGCTTATCCCTGCTGTTATTATTATCCCGGTATCGGTCTCGCTGTCATATATCTCTTCTACAGTCATGACCAGGGTTCGGCCATCAGCTAAACTTGTCCCGACGAGCGAGCCTATGGATACATAATTCACGGTCAAGCCTTCGACTCCGATGCGGTTAATTGCGGTTCTGTCGCTTATGCGAAGCAGAACTTTTGAACCGGTTATTTTGGTTATCCTTCCAACTGTATTACCCTGCATTCTCGACCAGCACTTTCTGGAGCAGATCTATAACTTTCTCCTGGTCTGTCATTTCTGGGGTTGCGGGAAGCATGTATTGAACAAAAACTTTGAAGTCTGCAAGCACTTCGCCCATCAACAGATTAACATTCGGCATGCTTTCTGTAAGAGCTTTGATACTGCCCACGAACCCACCATCTATATTTTCGCCAAAGAGGAAGAAGTAGAAGATGTTTCTGGGGTTTCTCAAAGCTTTGTAGAGTATCTCGTTGATATGATCGTCGCCGTATTTATATCCCATCACAATGATCACATTTCTGCCGGTTTCCATTTCATCAAGCATATGCCGCATTAATTCGCTGTATGGAGAGCTGTATGTTTGATACAGCTTATTTGATGTCGGATAGATCAATACGGGAACCGTATCGTCAATTTCCACTTTGCCGTCTTTGATCTTGGGTTGAATTTCCTTTACCTTATCATCGCTCAACACCCAGTTGACAGAGCCGTGTATTTTGACCAAAGCAGTCTTGTCTTTGCCTTGAAGAGTACGCGGATCAAAGCTTCGGTTCACGAAACCGGAGAATCCGTCTTTATACTCTATGCCGAGTTTATCCAAGGAGTATTCAAAGGCCAGATCATAGTTGGGAGTGTAAATACTGGTTCTTTGAAGGCACCCAAACGAACGCAGTTTACGGAGAAAAACATCATGAAGTGTCAATTTGCTGTAATCAACAGAATTAACGAAAGCGTCGATCAGATGCTTCTTGACGTTTTCAATCAGCTTTTCAAGCTCTTGCTCTTTGGCTTCTTCCTTAACCATGTGATAATATGCGCGGGCGGTGATCAATGCATTGAGCTGTTCTTCGACCCCGTTCAATTTGCTTGCAGCATCAATTATGGAGTCTAAATCGCAATATACAGCTTTATAATCTTCCAACTTAAAGGCTCGGGTATCTTTTGAGCCAGCATACATTGAAGCTCCATTGCCAAAAAGAAACAGTACATTGTCAAGCTTCATATGTTCGGCAAGCTTGAGCCTGAGCGGCGAAAAGGCTTCGGTAATAATCCTTATCGCATTTGAAGAGGCATCTGTTCCTGATTGACTAATAACAGCATCAAAAAGAGTATGAATATCGTTTGGCAGCTCTTTTCCTTGATTTCTATTGATCTCTTGTTGCAGGTATTCCGTGGTGTAAAGCACTATCATCCCTCCTGAAATTATGTCTTATACAAAGTGTATCAAAGAATAGTGTAGTGGTCAAGTCGGCACATATAACAGACCAATACACAGCACTTTTTTATTATAGTTAAAAACCTCCATCTTTGAGATAGCACTTTCACTTCAAACCAAGCTTATTACGTATTATTCCAAGGCTATTACTGCCTTTGTTAACAGTATAGAAACTTGAAACAATAGAATGAATAGTATTTGAACTACAATAGATTTTTAAATGCTTTACTGCTCTGGTAATAGCAGTATAAAACACGCCATGGGTAATCCGTTCAGAATTACTGTCAGGGATTATTACCTTAACAGAGTTATACTCTAAGCCCTGTGCTTTATGGATGGATACGGCATAAGCAAGCTGAAAGGGTACGACAGATTTTAGCCTTATATCTTCTTCAACATCTTCAGGCAAATAGCCCTCATTTGAAAAAACCGTAAAACGAATCCGCGTTTTGTTCCCAATGACTTCTATAAACTGAAAATCCTGGCCTTCACAATCTTTCTCTGTAAAGATGATATCAGCATCTACCGTAAATGTTATGCAGTTAGCTCCATCTTCAATATCAACAATTCTTCCCTTTAGGTTGTTATATAATAATGGGAATCTTTTTGTATCAATGAACAGAATGGGATCGCCCTGCTTGTAGCTCCATTCCTGCCATTTGTGCAAAGGGCCGGCAGAGTTTACTATTTGAAAATAGCTGTTCATGTTGTTTAATCCGAACTTACCATCATAGTTCAGACAAAGAATAACTTCGTCTTCATCTTTTGAAGTGAATATGTCAGCGCCAATATCCTTGGAATACGGCCCATCTATTGCCAACATAACCTCGACATTATCATCATTTTCCCGAACAGCTTTCCATAAAGTTTTCAGACTTTTATCATCGGTTCTCCATGTACTTAGTAATTCCACATTAGCACCTTCGGCATTAATGATTTCCTTAGCATAATAAAACCAGTTGCCAAACTCTATGGATTCTAACTGATAAACATCACCTGCCAGCACCAAAAATGTGTCGGGAGAAACCCTGTCCAGTAATTGCTTCATTGTCCTGTTATCTATTGTGCTGCATTCATCGACAAAAACAACATCATAGTCAGAAGGATTTATTCTCTTAGTAAAACTATCGATACTTATAAAATCAGAAGCTGGTCCCGGGTTTTCAATCCTTCTTTTCAAGTTTTGCAATGCAGTATGGGTTTTTGTCAGAAACAGCTTCCTATATTTAATAAACATATTTGATATTAAGTTTACCAATGTAGTTTTGCCAGTACCTGCAGCACCATATATTAGCATCACACGAGAATTAACAAATACTTTTTCTAATGCTTTTTCTTTTAGTGAGTCGTCAATTGTCCCTTTGTTTTTTTCAACAAAACTTCGATTAAACTCTCTTTGGCCTTTGTTTACAATTTTAGAGCGTGCTATAAGATTTGATAGAATCAAACGCGTAGTTTGTTCGAAAGAATCTATATATGCATACTCCTTTTCCTTCTTAATTAAAAACCCGCTTCTGCTTTCCCAGCTGTCAAGGTTTTCATTATACTTATCTATTCTTTCTTCAGATATCAAATTGTCCATCTTCACATAGATTTCGCCGGTTCTGTTAGTCTCAGAAACGATTCTTATATATGGTAATGCGGCAATATAATTTGACTTGCCTGAAGAATCGATTATCTCCCGTATTTTACGGCTGCCTACAGTTTTGCTTCCAGGCAAATTCGAAACATACGGGTTATGTTCAAACGGAAAACATTTGGAAGATAATTCTAAAGCAGGGCATAATGAACCCTTGTCAAACTTAGATGGCATAACGCCCATTAGAGTTTCTTCCCTTAATCCGGTTAATAAATAACGGATAGTGTTATGACCCTCTTGGTCTGAAGTACGTTTAAAGTCATTGTGCAAACGCAATAGTACATTTCTAAATTGCATTGTTTTAGTGGAAGAATAGATTGACTCAAGTATTGCGTTAAACCTATCATCGTCACGATCAATCAATTCTAACAAACTCATGCCGGTATTTGTTAAAAACTTCATTAATTCAAAATACTCTCCGTATCTGGAAGAAAGCCTAAAGTCGCTTGTTCTTAGTATTTTTGCCAGCTTGTTAATACATACAGGGCTTATGGATACCCGCCAATTATTCACAACTTTTATGCTTAAGTTTATGTCCCATAATTCTATAGGTTCTTCAGAATAACCAATTTGAATTGAGTATCCTGTTACAATATTGAGCTTGGTATATGCAGTTACTCGGTTGTATTTTGTTGCATATAGTTCGGCAAGCTGTAGCGTGACCTCAAAATAACGTTCGCCGTCAACAAAGAAAGGAGTCTTTTTCTGAACATAGTATCGGGATGCACATAATTCCCCTGGGATCGGTGACGATGTATCTACTGCTTTAGCTATTGTTTTATAGTACTCTCTTTCAACTGCGTTTTCTGAATAAAGTGGGAATTTTTCAAGATTATTAATTATTTTTATCCCGTAATTAGCATAAAGAAGGTTGCGAATGTGCCAAAGAATATCATAGAATTTTAGCATTATTCTTTCTGATTGTCCGTCATCCGGCACACGCATATCAATATAATCTATTGATTTTAAGAAATCGCCAAGGTATTTTAACTCTGTATTCAGTATTGCTTTTTCCCATGCTACACGTAAATTAGTATGATCGTCATCATCATTAATTGAGCATAATAATAACGTCGCACTACACAAGTCCCTCAGCTTTGTTATCAATCTTTTTGAAATATAATCGCGAGACGAATTCGTATCAAAAAGGTCCAGATTCTCAGTGATTTCTTCATTGCACCTGTTTAATATCTTTACTGCTTCCTCCTTCCCATACTCTCGATTTTCCAACTTGGTAATATATGAATGATGCTCTGTTATCTCTTCAAGCTTCGAACAGAACTTTAATATGCTTTCATCATTGTTTTCTATTTCTTCATCGGGATAGAAATAAATTGTGCAGCTATCTTTTGAAAAATCAATGGCTCTAGTCGCACTAACTGACAAGTATTTCCAAAAAACCTTTTCATTGCCTCGGTCTTCGAGGTTAAAAACAACGAATAAGATAACAGGATCATGTGTCACGTTCATACATGCGTATGCAGGAGCAGCTAGACTTGTTAAGCGGTATTTAACAACACCGTTTTCCTCATAATAACTATGCGTTCCTTTTATTTGCACTGTGAAAACCTGTGCAGGTCGTCTTGAATGGTCTGGATTCGGGACATACTCAAAAGTGCCATCAATATTTGGCCATTTGTCACCACTGGAGAAATGAGTATTGATTCTGCCTCTACTTCTCAGAAAATTCTTGAGTACAGTTACTGCTTCATCGTCTTTTGCGGAGCATTCACTATGCGTTTTAATGTGTTTTTCAACATCTTCAATAGAGTAATTCATACTTTCCATCCCTAAATATGTTGTGATTGTCACTAACTCCAGTAGAATCAAAAAACAATATCGCCCAAGCTGTCAATATCGAACGGGTATCTCTGATTGTAAAAGTGGGCATGACTCAAACTTATAATCAAGAGAGTCAATAAACCGCTCCAAACCCTTTAATCTCTGCTCCGAGTTTGCAGATGGACCTATTCGAATGCTGCTTATTGCCCAGCAGGTCTCTTTGTTCCAATCATTAAACGGCATTTTGATATATGGAGTTAATACGCCATTCACGATTCTAAAGTCGTACATCTTATGCTTAACACTATCATACTCATAATACAGATCATTAAGTTTGTTCGTTGGAACAATTGCCACATACCTTGTTTCGCGTTCATCTTCAAAGCATTGATTCTTAAAGAACAATGCTTCAACCGATACCCACGAAGAATACTCTTTCTTTATCTTGTCATTAAGCTCATCGGAAAGTTCATATGATTTCCAAATTTCGAACAATCTATCTACTGTTTCAGATATCAGCTTCTGCTTTTCTTCAGAGTAATACTCTATTTTGCTTGAAATAATAGCTACTCCTGTTGTGCGGTCAATCCACTCGTCCACTAATGCTGCGCTGAACAGTTTAATACAATAGCCGTCATATGAGTTGTTTTTTGAATAATACTTCCACATAGACAAGCAATCTTTTTCCATAGACATTGAAAAAACGAAGTATCTGCACATTTCGCTAGACAAACTGTCAGCATATGAAAAGCCGGTATCCTCATATTTATCTACTCTGAAAGATGAAAGAAGCTTAAAGAATTCTTTGTCATATTTTTTGCGATTGTCCCTCCAGAATAATTCAAGTTCCTCGTTTATGTTGATCCTCTCTCTAAAATCATTTAGAAACTGACTGTCTGTAAAATAGAAAGTGCGCGTTTTAAGAATCCCCATTAATCCTTCCGAAGAAGTGTAATGGTATTTTTGCTTTGGAGTATTATCATAATTAAAGCTGGGCAAGAACGGCTTGCCAAACAATCTGCTGAGGATCTTTATTTCGTGATTGTTGTTTACACCTTTTCCTTCTCGTAAAAGCTTATCATCTGAGTCCATAGAATAGATCCTCCCTCGCATTCAACAGGATAATAGCATGGGTTAATTATCGGCGTACATATCGTCTGGTTTCTCCGCGACCGACAGCTTCTATGAGATCCATTTCGCGCATTTGTTTGGCTATCGTAAATGCACGTGTTTTTTTCAGGCCAAGCAGGCTACATATCTCTTGATCGGAGATTCCGCCATGTGCGTCAATGTAGTCCAGTACTGATTGCATCTGCTTTGTGGTTTTTCTGTTTATTGAAGCTTCGGACATCTGCACACAATTATTCATATTAGGCAGTATCATCCTAAACGTGTTGGGCGTTACTTCTATGCGCGGCTGTTCCGGACAATCCGCGTAAAGGTTATAGATCCTGCGAATGCCGGTACCATAGCTTTCAATTAGCCTGAGCCTGTGAAAGACCTCTGCCAGATTCTTGTTTCGAGGCTGAGATATCCCCGCTCTTATATCCTCAGCAGATAATCCCGGGAGCAAGCCGCCAATCGATATAAACTCCATTTGTTTATCGTTTACATTTATAATAATGCTTCCGCTGAAACCGTAATCCCGATGGACTAAAGCATTAAGCAAAGCTTCACGAATGGCTTCTTCAGGATAATCCTGCTTTTCAATGCGTTCCAAGCCCTTGAAAGATGCAACGGTGCGGTTGCAAAGCATAAGATAGTTAAAAGCATCTTCAAGCTGCGTGAACAACGACCCGCTAAATTCCCTATTGTCCTTGAAAATCGTGTTGGCTTCGTCGCCAAACACCGCGATTTTCGTGGTATGCAAACACTGATCTGAAAGCAGTAAAGCTAAATTGGTAAACAGACCATCCTTCTCCTGAATCAATCCCAGTGCACGGAATTTTGCACTTCCGAACTCCACGTTGTAACGTTCAAACGCCTGCTTGGCCGCGCTGAATGTCAGATCCTGTTCCTGAGAACGCATGGTTTCAAAGGTGTCGCCGTCGCTCAGTTTGATCATTCTGCGAATCTCCTCAGGAGAAGCCTGAACACTTGAAGCCCCCTGCCGCACGTATACACCGCTCGGCCTTAAACCCTTTGATTTAAGATAATAGGGCTTGTTTGTGCCTTCGTTCACTGTGATCCTCACGACTTTGTTCTCCTGAAGTGTAAACTGAACAAACATTGTAACATCCGGCATTATTGCATCGCGGATACCATTGGTGATACGGGTAAAGTCCTTATCCACATCTGTTAGACCAACAACATTACCCTCATTATCGATTCCAACATAAACGATCCCACCCTCAGTATTTGCAAAAGCTATGACCTCTTTATAGACCTCTTCGGTAAACTGAGACTTGAATTCTATCGTTTCCGTTTCAAAAGGCATACCGCAACCTCCTGTATTTTCATCAATTATATTATAACCGTTTTATTCGCTGTGTCAATAGCGAATAAAGCGAATAAAGCGAATAAAGTGAATATTCGATGTAATCATACAAACATTATCTTTAGAATTATGCCGGCCAGGATGGTGTCCGTTCATGGTTCAGTTCGTGGTTCAAATCCCTATTCAGTTCATGGTTCAAATCCCAAACTTGTCATTTGTTGACATATAGTGCTATAATACTATAGTATTTTTTAAGCATTTATATGTAGAAAGGCTGAATCAGGCTAGTATATCATGGAAGCATCCGAATTGGGAAAAGATTGGTTTCGCGCATACGAGTATTGTGTTCGTCACTATAAAACACGAGAGGCGGCAGCAATAGCAAGATACTATCGCCCACAAAAGCTGTACAAGTATTTTAGTTTTGAGTCTGAGCATTGGGAGGAAAACTCGTTTAAATCCGAATTGGCTTTTAACCTCCCGGCGAATTTTAATGACCCACTTGATTCACGCTGGTTTTTAGATTATGAAACGATCCTCAGAGAACGCTTTCGCGATATCGGTGAAGCTTGGAATACAAGCTTAATCGGCGATGACTCAAGTTTTCAAAGCCTGAGTCGTTTATACGAGGAAGATCTTATGCCGCTAAGGGATATGTTCTGCCTCTGTTGTTTTAGCGAAACCCCTTCTTCAAATTTGATGTGGGGGCATTACGCTAATAAGCACGCAGGTTTTTGCTTAGAATATGATCTGTCTCGTTTCCCAAGAGAATGTCAAGTAGTTTTACCTGTTATTTATACAGGGGAGCCATTTGATGCATCAATGATTCTGGATATGCGCGGCATAGAAGATAAATATGCCGCATTATCTCCTCTGCTATTCAAATCAAAGGATTGGTCATATGAAAAAGAATGGCGGGCTATTATCTCAAATGATGGTGGCCCTATCCCAATCATTAAGAGTGTCCCCGGTGCAATTTCCGGGGTCTATCTTGGATTAAACTCATATGGCGATAACCGTAACAAGCTTGAAGAGTGGGCAGATAACAACGGGGTTCCTGCATACCAGATGGAGCGGTCATATTTGTCCTATGATATAATATTCGAGCAAACTTCGGATATTAAAGCAAATAGAAGCAGCAAGGGGTTCATTGTGTAACAGCAATTCACCTTTTTCATGCAAATCAGTTTGTTGATAAATATGCCTTCTCTTGTAGCCGTATAGACGTTTTTACTCTTCAATCGTTGAACTATAGGCATTATTTCGTATGCCAGAATGCCAAAAAGCGGAAAGCAAAACCACAGATTTCCAACACACTTATCTGCTGAGACGGAAAGAAACCGCACATAATGAACGAAAAGAGAGCCTGAAAAGCGCTGCACAGAATTGAAAAATCCTTGATTTTATTAAGTTTTTTGCTTCTCATTTCTATTGCTACGGACCAGAAGGTCGGGGGTTCGAATCCCTCAGGGCGCGCCAAATAAAAGCGGACCGCAAAGCGGTCCGCTTTTATTTGACCCTCCCTTCGCAGGATTCGAACCCCGAAAGGGCGTACGCCGTTAAGAAAAAAGCCAAAGTCTTGGCTTTTTTAGGCGTATGCCGAGGCAGACGCGTCTGCGGCTGCCGAGGAAGGGAGATCCTTATCAACGCATCTGTGAGGGGAAATCTCGTTTTTCGCCCTGAGGGATCGAACCCCGAAAGGGCGTACGCCGTTAAGAAAAAGCCAAAGTCTTGGCTTTTTTAGGCGTATGCCGAGGCAGACGCGTCTGCGGCTGCCGAGGAAGGGAGATCCTTATCAACGCATCTGTGAGGGGAAATCTCGTTTTTCGCCCCGAGG
>JAEEGF010602424.1_pt1 | contig 14552 bp, 12 predicted proteins | sample 9134171 | NCBI WGS metagenome assembly JAEEGF01 (sample SAMN16246542, study PRJNA631951) | gut metagenome | biome: gut microbiome; feature: rumen; material: AP-attached | host: Bos | place: Iran: Karaj | collected 2018-10
ATGTGATCGGCACCTCCGGGTTCCTCGGCAAGCGACGGATCAACTGCCCCGGCTCTGACAACCGCAGATATCTCTCGTCCGTCCGCGGGGGCCTCGTGCTGTACATCGCCGCCGACGGAGCCGCCGTCCTGCGCATCACCATGCAGTACGCGCTCGAGAGCATGTTCGTGGGCCTTGTCGGCGACCTTGCCGAGAGGAACATCCGCGTGGTGCTCAGGTGCCGCGATCCGTTCCTCACCTCCGACCTCGCGGCCGAGCTTATCGCCCGCAACGACCTGCCCGTATACGTGGTCCGCACCGAGGAGGCCGACGATGAGTCTGACACCCTCTCCGGAGCCGCTTCGGACGAAGCCGCCGGCACGGGTGTCATCGACGGCGGACTCATCGCGGACGGCGTGGAATGGATGTCTGCGGTCAGGGCCGCGGACATGTGCGTGCTGTTCCGCAAGTGGAACCGTCTGCACTTCTACATCTGCGCGGCAACGGTGGGCCTCGGCAGAGTGATCGCCGCGTTCCTGGGCGCCCTCGGAGCGGTCGTCGGAATGAGCCCGCTCTACATAGTCCTCTTCCAGCTGCTCTCAGTGGTGCCTTCCGTCGTCATGTCGAAGCTGCTCTTCGACTGACCGCAGAGTCTGAGCTTTCTCGCCGCCGTACGGTCTCCGTCATCCGACGGTCCTGTGCGGCGGCGATTCTTGAAATTCCGCCCGCTCCATTTCCGGGGCGCGGTGCGACTGCTGCTGTGCCGCCCGCTCCCGCCGGAGCGGCCGGTCCGAGGTGACAAATGTTTTCTGCTTCGCTTCTTAGATCCGTCTCGCGCCCCGGCCGCTACGCGGGCGGCGAGTTTGGACAGACGGTAAAAGACAAGAGCAGGACCGGAGCGTCGTTCGCCTTCTGCTTTCCCGACGCGTACGAGATAGGTATGTCGAATCTCGGCGTCCGGATCCTTTACGGAGTCCTGAACAAAGACCCCGACATATGCTGCGAGCGCGTCTTTGCCCCGTGGACCGACATGGAGGACAGGATGCGCGAGAAGGGCATCCTCCTCTGCGCCCACGAGAGCGGCGACGAGGTCCGCACCTTCGACTTCCTCGGCTTCACGCTCCAGTACGAGATGTGCTACACGAACGTCCTCAACGTCCTCGAACTGTCCGGCATACCACTGCTGGCCGCCGACCGTGTCGACGATCCCTCCTTCCCGATAGTCATCGGAGGGGGCCCCTGCTGCTACAATCCCGAGCCCGTGGCGGATTTCTTCGATCTGTTCAACATCGGCGAGGGCGAGGAGATGCTCCCGGAGATAGTCCGCCTGTGGGCTGAGATGAAGCGCCGCGGGGCGACGAAGAGGGAGTTCCTTCTCGAGGCCGCCAGGACCATACAGGGGGTATACGTACCGTCGCTCTACGACGTCGAATACAACGGCGACGGCACGGTCAGATCATATACGCCGAACGCTCCCGGCGTCCCGGCCAGGGTCCTCAAGCGCATCGTGACCGATCTCGACACGGCATACTACCCCGACAGGGTCGTGATGCCGTACATCGAGTGCGAGCAGGACAGGATAATGCTCGAGGTCTACCGCGGATGTCCGCGCGGATGCCGCTTCTGCCAGGCGGGCATGACGAACCGTCCCGTCAGAGAGAAGACGCCGCAGACCCTTGTGTGCCAGGCCAGAACGCTTTACGACAACACGGGATACGAGGAGATCTCTCTCACCTCGCTGTCCATCTCGGACTATTCCGGGCTGCGCGAGCTCACGGACGGCCTCCTGGAGTGGACCGAGGAAAAAAAGGTGAGTCTTTCGCTCCCCTCGCTCAGGATAGATTCGTTCTCGGAAGAACTGATGAAAAAAGTCGCGTCTGTCCGTTCCTCCTCGATCACCTTCGCCCCTGAAGCGGGGACGCAGAGACTGCGCGACGTTATAAACAAGAACGTCACGGAGGAGGACCTGATGCGCTCCGCCGGGATAGCGTTTGCCGGAGGCAAGGAGAAGGTCAAGCTGTATTTCATGGACGGCCTTCCGACCGAGACCCTCGAGGATATCGAGGGGATAGCCAAGCTCGCGAAGGCGACGGTCGAGCGCTTCTATGAGACTCCGGGCCACCCGAAGCGGGCCCCGCTCGTAACGGTGAGCGTCTCCTGCTTCGTGCCGAAGCCGGATACGCCTTTCCAGTGGGAACCTCAGGACACGCGCGAGATGCTTCAGCAGAAGGCCGAATACCTGCGCACGAAGATAACCGACAGGAAGATAAGGTACACGTACCACGATTCCGGAGTGTCCCGCATAGAGGCGGTCCTTGCCCTCGGGGACAGAAAGCTGTCGCGGGCGCTGCTCGAAGCCCGCCGCAGAGGCTTCAGATACGACGCCTGGGACGAGTTCTTCTCGTACGACGCCTGGATGGAGGTCTTCAGCGAGGCCGGCATCGATCCGTCGTTTTATGCCAACCGCCGCCGCTCGAGGGACGAGGTCCTTCCGTGGGACGTCATCGACTGCGGAGTCACAAAGGAGTTTCTGTGGCGCGAACGAGAACGGGCCTACGCCGGCAGGACCACGAAGCCGTGCCTCGAGACGTGCAACGCCTGCGGAGCCGACTGCCTTGGAGGTGAGAGGACATTATGCCCGAAACTGTCGAAAAGCTGAATCATACGGGCTTCGGAGAATACGGCCTTCTTCCGGCCCCGAGGACATACAGGCTGAGATTCTGCAAGACGGGCGGAATGCAGTGGATCTCCCATCTCGATCTGCAGCGCTCCTTCGCAAGGATACTGGCCAGGGCCGATCTGCCCCTGTGGTTCACGGAGGGATTCAATCCCCACCCGAAGATAGTGTTCGCCCTTCCTCTCCCGGTCGGCTGTCAGAGCCTGTGCGAGCTCGTCGACATCAGACTGGTGAGGGACATGCCGTGCGACGAGGTCCTGCGGAGGATGCACGGAGCCACGGCGTCGAACCTGGATTTCGACCGCTGCTACGTCCCGGCCTCGAAGTTCATAGACATACGCGCGGCCGAATGGGAGGTTCGCATCGACGGCAGGTTCGTCCCCGGCGGGACGGAGGATTATCTCCGCCGCGCGGAAGCTCTGCTGACGGGGCCGTCCCTGACGGTCGTAAAGCGCACAAAATCGGGCGACAGGGAGACGGACATCATACCGCTCATTAAAAGCGTCAGGTGCGCCGCAGAGGGCTCTGAGGCGGTCCTGAGGCTGTGTCTGGCGGCCGGGCAGGCCGAGAACCTCAGCCCGGAGCTTGTCGTTTCGGTGCTCAGGGACCGTCTGGGCATCCCCGAGGAGGACCGGGAGTACACCGTTATGCGTCTGCGCATGCTTGACGGGGAAATGAAGGAGTTTCTATGATGTATGAGTTTGATGCCGCGGCAGTAAAGGACAGATGCGTTGAGTGGATCAGAGGTTTCTTCCGTGAGAACGGCCCCGGATGCAATGCGATAGTCGGGATCTCCGGCGGTAAGGACAGCTCCGTCACGGCCGCGCTTTGCTGCGAAGCGCTCGGCAGAGAGAGGGTCATAGGAGTGCTGATGCCCTGCGGAGTCCAGTCCGACATCGATATGGCCAGGCTCCTCGTCGGCCATCTCGGCATACGCAGCTTCGAGATCAACATAAAGGACGCTGTCGAGGGACTCAAAAGCGCTCTTCCTTTCGATCCGTCGGTACAGACCGGTATCAACATTCCGCCGAGGATCAGAATGACGACGCTTTACGCCGTAGGCCAGTCGTTCAACGGGAGGGTCGCGAACACGTGCAACCTGTCCGAGGACTGGGTCGGCTATTCTACAAGATACGGCGACGCGGCGGGAGATTTCAGTCCCCTCGCCCATCTTACTGTCACCGAGGTCAGGGCGATCGGGAGAGTCCTCGGCCTGCCCGCGGTGCTGGTGGACAAGGTCCCTTCCGACGGCCTCTGCGGGAAGACAGACGAGGACAATCTCGGCTTTACGTATGCCGAACTGGACAGGTATATCCGCGAGGGCGTCGAACCTCCGGCGGGTAAGAAAGAGCGCATAGACAGACTCCACGCCGCGAATCTGTTCAAGCTGAGGCTCATGCCGTCTTTCGACTCCGGCATGGCCGAAATGATCTGAGTAATGGACGGTTCCGGGAAACGGTACCGCCTGGGACTCATAGTGGGACGCTTCCAGACGCTTCACAAGGGCCACGAGGAGCTCATACGGAGCGCCCTTGACGTCTGCGACTCCGTCGGCATCTTCATAGGATCGTCCCAGGAATCCGGCACCGAAAAGAATCCGTTCTCATACGGGCTGCGCCGTATGATGATAGAGAGCGTTTTCGGGGACAGCGTCGAGATCGCCCCTCTTCCCGACATAGGCGTCGGGAATACCTGCGCGTGGGGAGATTACGTGATGAGGTCTGCCCTCATTTGCTTCGGCATGCTTCCGGATCTTCTCGTGTCAGGAACCGAAGGCAGAAGGAGATCGTGGCTCGACAGGGAGAAATACCCGTCTGTAGATGAGCTTTTCATTCCGAAGACCATAGACATATCCGCCTCCCGGTTGAGGAAGTATCTGATCCGGGGAGAGAGGAGAAAATGGGAAAGATACGTAAGTCCCGAAGTGGCACGCCTGTACGGCGTTCTCAGGGAGGAGTCGCTGGCGTCGGTCGGTCACACCGACTCCTCGAGCATATGAACGGGCGCCGAGGCCGGAAGACCGAAAGGATGGAAAAATGACAAAATACATAAAAGGCAGTTTCTTCAGTCGGAGACAGGGATAAGAAAAAACAGTTCCCGGACGCAGCTTCCGTAAAGGTACGGAAAACAGCGTCCGGGAACGTTTTATGTCCGGTATTGCCCGCAGGGCGCGATCGGGGACCGGTCCCGCGCGCACGAGCGGCGGGTCTTATTTCTCCATTGCCATACGTACAAGCAGATCGCACAGATCCGCGTACGGGATGCCCGCGGCCGCGGCCGCCTGAGGCATAAGGGACGTTGGCGTCATGCCGGGAAGGGAGTTGACCTCAAGGCAGTAGAACTTTCCGTTTCTGTCAAGAATGAAGTCCGCTCTTCCGTACATGGACATGCGCAGCGAATTGAACGCGAGGACCGCGAGCCTCTGTATCTCGGCTGTTTCCTCCACGGACAGGGGCGCAGGGCAGATCTCAGTGGTGAGGCCGCTCTGGTATTTGTTTCTGTAGTCGTACCATCCGTGCTTGGGTATTATCTCGATCGGAGGAAGCGCCTCTCCGGCCAGGACGGCGCAGGTGAGCTCGCGCCCCTCGATCAGCTCCTCCGCCAGCAGAAACCGCTCGTACGAGGCCGCGTCCAGGATGGCAGATTCGAGCTCTTCCCGGGTGTATACGCGGCTGACGCCGACGCTGGAGCCTCCGCTTGCCGGCTTGATCACGCAGGGGAGCCCGACGCGGTCCGTGACGGTCTGCGGGCTGTCCTTCTTTGTATCGAAATAGATCCCCGACGGAACCGGCACGCCGCGGGCGGACATCATCTGTTTTGCTATGTCCTTGTCCATGGACAGGAGGGCTCCGGTGTAGTTCGTGCCCGTATAATGCTTCACTCCGGCGCAGTCCAGGGCGGCCTGGATCTGACCGTTCTCTCCCATTCCTCCGTGAAGGGCTATGAACACCGCGTCGGCGGCAAGGCAGAGCTCGATGATGCCCGGTCCGATCAGGGACTCGCGGTTGCCGCATGACGCGCGGACGGCCGCTATGTCCGGGGCCTTCTCCGATACCGTAAACGTGTACGTCCTGTCGGATCTGAACATCGAAGGGATGAGGGACGGATCGATGCCGACGTATACGTCCGCAAAGGCGACAAGGTGTCCCTTCTGCTCGAGGGCGTTCGCGATAAGCGAACCGGATGAGAGCGATACGTCGCGTTCGGGGCTGAGCCCGCCGGCTAAAACTGCTATCTTCATAATAATGTTACCGATCTACCTTTCCATAATGACGGCCTGATCCCGGTCTCGGGAAGCCGGCCTGAGACGCCTGCGTCTGACGTGCGCGGCCGCCCGCGTTCAGATGTCCGCGTCCTTCATGTACCTCTGCGCGTTCTCGGCGATGAACTGCTTGCGCGCGGGGAGGTCGTTGCCGAGCAGCGTCTCGAAGATCTCCAGAGTCTTGCCGGCGTCCGAGGGGGTCACGGCTATGAGCCTGCGGGTGGCCGGGTTCATAGTGGTCTCCCACATCATCTCGGGCTCGTTCTCGCCGAGTCCCTTTGAGCGCTGGAGCGTGTATTTTTTGTCTCCGAGCTTTTTGACGATCTCGTCCTTCTCGCGCTCGCTGTAGGCAAAGAAGGTCTCGTCTTTGCAGGTGATCTCGAAGAGCGGCGACTCGGCTATGAAGACCTTCTTCTGCTCGAGCAGCGTCGGCAGCAACCGGTAGAAGAGGGTCAGCAGCAGGGTGCGGATCTGGAAGCCGTCCTCGTCGGCATCCGTGCATATGATGATCTTGGCCCACCTGAGCGCCGAGAGGTCGAAGGTGGCCAGGTCGTTGTTCTTGACCTTTACGTTCTTGTCGAGCTCGACGCCGCAGCCGATGACGCGGAGCAGGTCAACGATTATCTCGCTGTCGAAGATCTGCTTGTAGTCGCTCTTCATACAGTTGAGCGTCTTGCCGCGGACGGGGATTATAGCCTGGAACTCGGCCGCGCGGCCGAGCTTGCATGAGGTCAGAGCCGAGTCGCCCTCGACTATGTACAGCTCGCGCACCGAGGGGTCTTTGGAGCGGCAGTTGACGAACTTCTCGACGCGGTTTGAGACGTCGAGCGAGCCCGTCAGCTTCTTTTTTATGTCGATCCTGGTCTTTTCGGCGTTCTCGCGGCTGCGCTTGTTTATGAGCATCTGCGCGGCGATCTTGTCGCCCTCGGCCGGGTGCTCGATGAAATAAATGTCCAGCTGCCGCTTCAGGAACTCCGTCATGGAGTCGGCGATGAAGCTGTTGTTGATGGCCTTCTTCGTCTGGTGCTCGTAAGAAGCTTCCGTCGAGTGCGAGGATATCACTATCACCAGGCTGTCGGCGATGTCCTGAAAGGTTATCCTGGACTCGTTTTTGTTGTACTTGCTGGAGTTGCGCAGATACTTGTCCACGGAATAGGCGAAGGCGTTCCTGACGGCCTTGTCGGGCGAGCCGCCGTGCTCGAGATAGCTCGAGTTGTGGTAGTACTCCTGCAGCCCGCTCACCTGGGTGAAGCAGAACGAATAATCGGCCTCGAGGTCGTACTCGTCTCGGTCCTCTCGGTCGCGTCCGCGATCGGCGGAGTGCCAGCTGACCGTCTCGGTGATGGATCTGCCGCCCGTCAGCTCGCGGACGTAGGCAGCCAGGCCCTCCTCTTCGGGGTAGTAGTACTCGGTCGTCTCGAAGTCGCCGCCGGGCTGCTCGATCTCGAGTACGAACCTTACGCCGTAGTTTACGGCCGCCTGGCGGTGCATGATCTCCTTGAAATAGTCGGCCGGGATGTCTATGTCGGTAAAGACCTCGAGGTCGGGAAGCCAGCGTATGACCGTGCCGGTCCGCTTCTCCCCGCGCGAGAGCTGCCGGGTCTCGAGAGAGCCCACGGGATAGCCCTTCTCGAAGCGGATGTAGCTGTCGACGGCCCCGTCGAACGAGTCGACGTTCATGTATACCGAGGCGCACTGCGTGGCGCAGGCGCCCATTCCGTTGGTCCCGAGCGAGCACTTGTAGGCGGACTGGCCCTTCTTGTTGTCCATCTTTCCTCCGGCGTAGAGCTCGCAGAAGACAAGGTCCCAGTTCCAGCGGTTGAGCCTCTGGTTGAAGCCCATGGGGATGCCGCGGCCGAAGTCCTCGACCTGCATGGAGTGGTCGAGGAAGACCGTCGCGCGGATCTCCTTTCCGTAGCCGGCGTTTGCCTCGTCTATGGAGTTCGCGAGGATCTCAAAGAAGCCCTGCTTGCAGCCTTCGAGGCCGTCGGAGCCGAAGATTATCCCCGGGCGTTTGCGGACCCTGTCGGGCCCTTCGTACATATCTATACTGTCGTTTCCGTATCCGCCGTTGGACGGTCTGTCCTCCTGCGGAGCCGCGGTCCTGCTGGCAGCCATCTCGTGTATGGTTCTCCTTGTGATTCTGATTTGAAAAAGAAAGGGAAATCAAACGAAAAAACATAAAAACCCAATATATAGTATTATTATATCATAAGAGAACACTAAATGCAAGAAGAATATGCTTTATCGGTGTCGCCGGAGGGTATCGAAAAAACCGTCGGACGCCGGGGAGCGGCAGAGAAGCACACGCCGCGGGAGGGGCCGTCCGGACGTACCCGGGGATATGCATGCCGGGTGTCTTTTCGGCCCGTAGTCCTTCGGGTGATTGACAAAAAACCTCCGTTGTGGTATAATCTGGGTGAAAAAAGCACAGGGAGGTTATGTTATGAAAACAGTTAAGACAGTCAGGATCCACTTCGTGACCATCGCCGACCTTTACACCTTCGTGGAGGCGGCGACAAAGTACCCCTTCGAGATCGTCCTGACGTCCGGCCACTACACGGTCGACGGCAAGTCGCTGATGGGAATGTACTGCCTGGATCTCATGCACGATATCGAGCTCTCGGCGTACACCGAGAAGGGCGAAGAATTCTTCAAGGACATCGAACCCTTCATCGTCAAATGACGCGGAAATGAAGAAAGGGGCTGTTTAGAAACCTGGTCAAAAATCAGGGGCTTAAACAGCTCTTTTTTGTGGACTGGTATGGAATTGCACAAGAGGGTAAAAAGTGGTATCATATGCATTAGATGAAGAAAGAGGAGGGTACCACAAAGATGGGGAAAAATAATAAAATCATACTAATAGTATTCTGCACAATCATTATCATATGCACTATATTTGTGCTTTTTTGGTCGACGAAAAAAACAGAATCTAGAACAATAAAAAAAAGCGGGACGTTGATAATTGGCAGTAATACTATTGTCAATGACAGCACAGTTATTTATAGTAATAAAAAGCATCTATATGCACAGCTCCCACTACTTGTCGTTTTGAAAGAAACAGGCTTTGATATCAGATCTGAATCAACGGACATAGTTTTAATGACGTATAAAGAAAAAAAATACGTTTTAGATTTTAATCTAAAAACCTTATGTGAAGATGGAAAAAACTATAATTTATTAGATCCTCCCCCGGGCTCGACCACCTATATTTGCATATTTGAGGCAAATGATGTTTTAATTGATACTTGCACTTTAAGAAGTTTGTTTTTCTTGCTGGATGTTCCTTTTTACATTGATATTGATTATGATCGTCAGACTATAACAGTCACTTCAGCCTCAATTCGCACCGTGGATTGACGAGTAGTTTAATAAGACAGTTAACGAGCCAACTATGATTAAGTCAAGCTGATCTACAAGTGATGAATTTTTTTCAGTCTAAGCAAAACTATGACTATGTGAATCTATATGGAGATTTTTCAAACCTCCATTCGAACGCTGAGAAACGAGTAGGAACGTTTAGTTACAATCTACTTAGGAACAATTGCGCTCACTATGTTGAGGATCTTCTTTTGGAATCACCGGCTTCGCCAATCAAAAAAAAGATAATGATTCCCAAAAAACTGATTGATGCTCTAAAATGAAGGAACAGATTATGAAAGGTTTTTTAATTGTTTTAATCGCTATCCCGGTCTGTCTGTTCTGTACTTCATCATGCGGTCTTTCGATGAACAATGAACCGCTTGCCCGGGGTTTAACAAGTTATAATGCTATAGAAGTCGTTTATGACGGATCGACCTGCTATTGTTTAGATGATTTGACAGGTGTATGGCGATTTGACAAGGCAAAGATGGAATATGTCGGAGTGACAGACCCGTATGGGTTTTGCAACTATGTGTGGATTTTTCGAAACAAAGGAGGCGCTGTTTCCGCTGTCCTTTTGGAACGATACAGGGGGAAAGTGCAACACATGTACTATAATTGTATGATCAGCTGGTATGACTTTTTGACCGCGGAATTCAGTTCCGGAACGGTTTGCGGCGGGAACGGATCTTCCATTTACGACTTTGACTGTAAAAGACTTGAAGAAATCGCGGATGTATCTGCCTGTCTGCCGGTGTCAGACACTTTTATCCCGCATGAGTCAGGGCTTGAACTGAGACTTATCTTAAAAGATGCGGATTGCATATCATGCGTTTTCCCGATTCTGGAAAGCGACGGCAGTTGGTTTATTGGTGTAAAAGAGAGGTACTATCTATTGATCGAAAATGAAGAACTGACTGCGGCTTTAAGTCAGCGGCAAATCGAATTATCCCGGTGAACAACGATGAGGTTTATTCGTCTTTCGGGTTTCATAATCGCGCTTTTAGCGGTGTTGAGTCAGTTTTCGGCCTGCACATCCGATTCACCGGATCGTGAAGATGTTATCGGTCTGCGGTTTCTTGATTTACACTCTGTCGAGTATAACGGAAAAAAGTATTACGATTTTGGAGCTGATCTGGCAGGAGATACCACTTACTGGACGTTGGAGTCATCGCAGGTTCAGTATAAAACTCTTGGATTAGCCGCAAACAATCTCCGCAATCGATTCTGGATCTACACCGGCCGTTCAAGAGACAGGTATTTGTCAGTCAGATGCGGAAAAGACGATGATAAAGATCCGTGCTGGCTGGAGATGGATCTCGATTTCTGGCTGAGAGACTGTCCGTCTGGCCCCGATATCGTTTCAAGCGTTTTTAACGGAGTAATAACCGTTAAAGCGGACGGGACAGTCCCGAAAACTATTGAATATGGCGATACGGTCGGCCTGAACGACCTGGCAGAAATGGGACGGTGTTTTCCGTTTTGCGGTGAAGGCAAAGCTGTTCTGTCAGGGTTCAGTGTGACACTTTTGAACTCACAGTATCCGATGCTGCGGCTGGTACTTCCTGTTTATTCCGACGGAGAGAACTTCTTCTTTTTGATCAGAAAGGCGTTTTTTGCAGAGATCAAAGACGAATCGCTGCTTGATTGTTTTAAGACTGGTGAGCTGGAACAGTGATTGGCAGAACCTCCATCTGCCGCTTATTTAGGCACAATTCCCACTTAAAGCCTTTATTTTTCCTCAAAGTGTGAAAAAAGAGGGGCTGTTTAGCCACCTAATGTCTAATTAGGTTTTTAAACAGCCCCCGTTTTTTTGTTTTATCAGTAGTATCTTGCCCTTTTGCGCCTGACCCCGATGCCGACCGCGACCGTGAGCAGTATAACTGCGAACACGATCAGCGCGATCAGATTGGTGGGATCGGTATCGTTCTCGTCCGATGCGATCTTGAGCCTGCTCCACAGACTGTTCATAAGTTCGTTCGTTTCGCTGTCGAGGGCTCGGTAGCAGAACTCTTTGTACGCCTTTCCGAAATCAAGATCCTCCGGGTAGAGGATGTCCATGGCGTCTTCGTGAATGTCGGCCATATATTCCCGGTATTCATCGTTCTCGCGGACCAGCCTGTTCGGAGATGCGTAGCATATCGTTTCCGCGTTCGCGACGGCAGGCTCCTCGGAGAGCATGTAGTTTATGAATATGTTCGCTATCCTGTAGGAATCCTCGCTCCTCGCGGGGTTCTTCGGAATGCACATCGCGTCTATGAAATAGTTCGTCTGGTCGGGCTGACAGAAGGCGAGCGCATCGTTCTCGCAGTACATGAACAGGAAGTCTCCGGCGTAATAGGTCGAGACCGCCGCCTCGCCGCTCTCCATCTTATTGTAGATCTCGTCCATGACGTACGACTGAACGAGCGGCTTCTGGGCCGCCAGGTGCTCGTAGGCCGTCTGCCAGTCGGCCGGGTCTGTCGAGTTGACGTCGATGCCCTTGTCGTACATGGCGAGCCCGAAGGCGTCCCTCGGGTTGTTGAACTGGAGTATGCTTCCGGAGTATTTGGAATTCCACAGGATATCCCACCCGGTAACGTCGGCCTCGTCCACGGCCCCGGTATCGTAGATTATGCCCATGGTGCCGTACGTGTAGGGAACGGCGTACCTGTTTTCGGGATCGTAATACAATCCCTTGAATTCCGGAGAGATGTTCTCTTCGAAATTGGGGATGAGCGACATGTCGAGCTCCTCGAGCATGCCCTCCTCGCGCATCCTGGCTATCATGTAGTCGGAGGGTATTATGACGTCATAGTCGGTGGCGCCGCTCTTGAGCTTGTTGTACAGGTCCTCGTTCGAGGAATACGTCGTGTAGTTTACCCTGACCTTCTCGCCGTATTCCTCCTCGTACCATTTCTCGAATTCGGCTATGACGTCCATGCTGTCGTCGGAACCGTCGGAGATGTACTCGCCCCAGTTGTAGACGGAGATCGTCTTCTCGACTTCGGGGGAGGAGAAGATCACGGCGCAGATCAGCCCGCCGACGACGGCCAGCCCGACGCACAGGACCGCGATCCTTCCCGCCGGCTTCGTGAGGAAGCCGTTCCTGCGCTGCCTGCGCTCACTGGTCCCGTTCTCATCGACCTTGATGAGGTTGGATATGAGCAGCAGGGCGAATATCACGACGAACATGATCGAGCAGAGGGCGTTCATGTCCGGAGTGACTTCGCGCTTAGTCATCGAATAGATGAGGATAGGAAGCGTCTGGAACGAGTTGCCTATCGTGAAGTTTGAGATGACGAAGTCGTCAAGAGAGAGCGTGAAGGCCATGATGGCGCCGGAAACTATCCCGGGGATGACGGACGGCAGTTCGACCTTGAAGAAGGTCTGTACCGGCGTGCATCCGAGATCCAGCGCGGCCTCGGACAGGTTCGGGTCCATCTGCTTGAATTTCGGCAGGACGGACAGGATCACGTACGGAATATTGAACGTGACGTGGGCGATGAGGAGCGTGCCGAAGCCGAGGAGGGACTTCTGCATCCCGAGCATCGCCTGAATGAAGGCGAACAGGAGCAGCATCGAGATACCGGTCACGATGTCGGGATTCATCATGGGGATGTTGGTCACGCTCATCACGGCGGATCTCAGCGCCTTGCGTCTCATGTGGTAGATGCCGTAAGCGGCCAGGGTCCCGATGAGTGTCGCAATGACCGCCGAAAGAACGGCTATGATCAGAGAGTACTTCAGCGAGTCGAAGGCTTTGCCGCTGGTGAACAGTTCGCGGTACCATCTGAGCGAGAAGCCCGTGAAGTTCGTCATGCTCTTCGATGCGTTGAAGGAGAAGAGCATCATGACGGCTATGGGGAGGTACAGGCAGAAATAGATGAGGCCGGTGAATATCTTCGAGAGACGTCCCCTTTTCATATCATCGCACCGCCTTTCTCCTCGCTCTTGTCAAAGCGGTTCATGACCGCGGTGGAGATGAGCACGATGATCATGAGGACGAGCGACATCGCCGCGCCGATGTTGTAAGTGCTGATGTTGCCGAAGGCGGTCTCGATGGCGTCTCCTATGAGGAGGTACTGTCCTCCGCCGAGCTTCTGGGAGATGTAGAAGGTGCTGATCGACGGGACGAACACCATGGTGATTCCCGAGATGACGCCGGAGAGCGAGAGCGGCACGGTAACCCTCATCAGGGTCTGGAAGCGGTTGCATCCGAGGTCGGCCGCGGCCTCCTCGAGCCTGGAGTCCATCTTAGAGAGCACCGTGTAGATGGGGAGCACCATGTACGGCAGGTAGTCGTACACCATGCCGAAAATGACCGCTCCGGGCGTGTTGATCATGTGCAGCTCGATGTTCCCGCCGGAGATCCATCCGAGGAAGCTGTTGATCAGACCCGTGTCCTCGAGCAGCTTCATGATGGCGTACGTGCGGATGAGGAAGTTGATCCACATGGGCAGCATGACCATCATGATGAGTATCTTCTGGGCCTTGGGGGAGCTGCAGGATATGGCGTATGCAAGAGGATAGCCTATAAGGAGGCATATGACGGTTGCGAGCAGGGAATAGCTTGCAGAACGCACGAACGCCTCGCGGTAGTCGCCCAGGTTCACGAAGTTCTGAAGCGTGAACGAGCCGTCGGGGCCCGTGAACGAATAGTACGCTACGAAAATGAGCGGAAAGATGACGAAGAGTATCGCCCACACGATGTGGGGCGACGCCGCGAGCGAGCGGCGGTTGGCGCGGCGGGTCATTCCTCTTCCTCCGGGGGCAGCTCGGAGAGGTGATCCATCTCGTCGCTGAACGTGGAGTAGTCGCCGAAGCGGCCGGAGTACTCGGACTTCTTCATGACCTGGATCTCGTACGGGTCGATGGATATGCCTATGGTGCTGCCGACAGTGATGCGGTCGGTGGTCTCGATCATCCATTTGAAGCCGTCGACGTCAACGATGACCTCGTAATAGTCGCCCTTGAAAATCACGGAGGTGACCTCTCCCGTCAGCATGCTGGACTCGACGCGAACTATGTCGATGTCCTCGGGGCGCACCACGACGTCGACCGGCTCGTCGGGGGCGAAGCCGGCGTCCTCGCACTTGAAGGTCTGGCCGGCAAAGCTGACAAGGTAGTCCCTGATCATGGTGCCGCTGAGGATGTTGGACTCCCCTATGAAGTCGGCCACGAAGGCGTTCTCTGGCTCGTTGTATATCTTCTCGGGAGTGCCGATCTGCTGGATCCGGCCGTCGGCCATAACGACGACCGTGTCGGACATGGAGAGGGCCTCCTCCTGGT
>JAEEGF010273206.1_pt1 | contig 14551 bp, 8 predicted proteins | sample 9134171 | NCBI WGS metagenome assembly JAEEGF01 (sample SAMN16246542, study PRJNA631951) | gut metagenome | biome: gut microbiome; feature: rumen; material: AP-attached | host: Bos | place: Iran: Karaj | collected 2018-10
GTTGGAACACCGGCACGGGCGGCAGCATGCTGGATGGAAGCATTTGGACTGCAGATGCCAAGATGGGCGACCATATAGAAGCGGCGGAGGGGCACTACTGCGAGCTGCATCTCGTGGCACGACTGGAATTTGCCAAAGGAGGCCTGGGGACGATGGTGAGCTATTGCAATGGCAACTGGGGAGAAACTAATTTCGCCTCCAATGATACGTTGAGGAGACCTTTCATGGTGCGCGACGACGGGCAGGAGGTGCGGCTGCTGTTTGCCGATATGGGCGAGGCGGTGCTGCATCGGGCAGTAGTGAACCACGACACAGTGCTGATGCTGACGCCGACTGTCGAAGCATTGGGACTGAATGGCGACGCAGCCACCCTATTGAATATCTTGGCCGCGAGGTCTACCCTACAAATCAGGTTCAACCGACCTTCCGATCTGGCGGACGATAGGGGCTACGGCAGACTGGTAATGACGAGCGACAGCACGGGGCTGTATCTGCTGGAACGCTCTAAAGGGTCTTCCCAGCATTGCGCTTATTACATTCGTGGCGAAAAGGGATATAGCGTTTTAATAATTTGTGAAAGGGATCTTGAGGCAGGAACTTACACTATTGACGAACGGTTCAACCAAGTCTCTGTCAACAACGACAACAGATTTATTTGGTTACAGACAGGCAGCATCAATATTACCAACATAACGGGAGGATACCGCATAGACATTACAGGTGAAGGATACGACACATGGGCTGACACCCCGCAGACCGAGGCTGTTTCCATCTATTACCAAGGGCCGCTGAACGACTACAATACAGTGGAGTAGAGCAGGCTGAAGATGTCGCGGAGCATCTGTTGCTCGCTTTCGGGGAGATGCCCGATGGCGGGCGGCTCATGGATGCTGGCAGCGGTGAGCAACCTCTCTGCTTGGGCGATGGCCTCAGGGAAGAGGCTGTCGGAGGCGATGGCGACGGAACGGATGATGCCGACAGCCTCGTCCACTTGCACGTCAACCTCTACCTCACCCCAGTCGAATTGTGCCGAACGCTGTGCCTCAAACTGCTGCCAGCGACCATATTTCCATTCGGGCGAGGCAAACTCGGCACTCAGCTCCTGCACCTCGGAACGGGTGGCGAGGGTGTCGAAGTCAATCGTTTGCAATGGAGAACCATATTCCGCCTCGAAGGCCTGTATGAGGTTGGGAATGATGTTCTGCGCCGTTATCTCTGGCACCAATTCGGAGAGGTTGACCACACGCGACTGCACCGATGCCACACCGTGCTTCTGCAGTTTGGCGGGCTTGACTTTGAGGTATCGTTGCAGTTGCTCCACATCGGTGCGGATAAGGATTGTTCCGTGGTGCAGCCGCTGCTGCCTGCCTTTGGCAAAGGCATTGCCGGAGAACTTGCGACCCTGGCATAGCACATCGTTGCGGCCACTAATCTCGGTGTCGAGCCCATACGATTCTACAGCCCGTTGCAGCACAGCGAACTGGCGCGTAGTGTCGTACATCTCATACGGCACTACAAACGAGAAGTTCAAGTTTCCCAAGTCGTGAAAAACAGCTCCTCCCCCCGTGCGGCGACGCATCAAGAATCCACCATCGGCCTCAAGTTGGGCTACGTTGCATTCGGAGTAGGGATTTTGATTCTGACCGATAACCACCGTGCGACGATTTTGCCAGAGGTACATAATTATATCACCATCTGAAGGTTGCGACAGCAAATAGTTCTCAACAGCAATATTGAGATAGGGATTCGTCTGGTTGGAAATAATCAGTTTCGGCACTACAGTCTGAATGAGACATTAATATAATTGGCTGCTTGGGCGAGGTGATAACCGTTGCGTGAGAAAGCAAACTCGAACTTCTTGGCACGAATTCCAAAACCGATGGAAAATCCGGAAAGATTGAAGGCATCGGCAGCTGTCATTTCCACCATTTGACGGTAGCTATATCCCAAGCGGGCAAAAACGGTCTGCCTGATATTGAGTTCGATACCCACATTGAAATGGCGAAATAGCTTGTCGGCAAAGGCCGCCACAGCCGAGGGGCCCGTCACTTCGCCCGTGAAGGGGTCGGTATGAGTGGTGGGATTGAGTGGGTCGTCGTAAGTCAGGTCCCATGTTTGCAACTCGGTGAGGGCGAACATGAGCCTAAATGGTGCATCCTGCAACTTGTAGGAGCCTACCATCGACAGCTCAAAAGGCAACCGCTCAGGAGTGCCGGCGAAGGTCAGCACCTGGGCTCCGATATTACGACCCATAAGGGTGGCTGCAAACGATTTGTCTAATGACATGAAGGTGGCAGCCAAGTCGATGCCGAAAGCGACAGCGGTGTAGTTCTCATAATGAGAAATCACCGGCTTGAAATTGGCACCGATGGAAACATAATCATCTATAGCACGTCCCCAACCGATGGAAAAAACATAGTCGGCTGCTGTGAAAGAGCCTGTGGGATTGTCTGCCTCGTCGTAACCCTCAAAGCGCCCATAGCTGTCGAACAGAAGACCAAAGGTAAATGACCCGAGTTGCTTGAAATCGCGAGAATAGGCGAGCGACCCAAAGTTGGCGCCGGCAAAGAGGTTGGTGTATCCAACGGCTAGACGATTGTTGTGGAGGCTAGTGACAAGAGAGGGGTTGCCCAAAGTAAGCGACACATCGTCATCATACAAGGAAAGGTAGTCGAATCCCAATCCCGCAGAGCGCGCACTCGTGGGCAGATCTAATACCGAATAGGCTGCAACGCTCGATGATTGTGCCTTTAGGATATTGAGGAATGGAGAAAAAAAAGAGAGGATTATGGCGCATATTGCAATACGCCATAGTCCTCCTTTTTCTTTAAGAATCTTATTCTTCAATAGTCAATTAAACGATGAGAGTTTAATAGTGAACAATGAGAAAGTATACAGCCTATTCAAAGGTCACTAACAAACACATCAACACCTCAATGTTTCTTATTGCGCTCGTGACGCATGAGGTGACTGGGTTCGAGAGCCATACGGTCTGTCTCTAACAGCGAAGCCACGCCTTCGTCAACACGACGTTTGGCCTCGCAAGCCTCGCAGTGGCACTCCTCATGGTATTCGCGCGGCTCGGTATAGGTGGTGATGACACCCTCGAAGTTACGCAAGATGACCTTGTCGGGACTCTGAGAGATGACATACTGGGGCATGACGGGGGTCTTGCCGCCACCGCCGGGTGCATCGACCACAAAGGTCGGTACAGCGTAGCCGCTGGTATGGCCGCGCAGGTTCTCGATAATCTCGATACCTTTGCTTACAGGCGTGCGGAAATGCTCCAAGCCCATCGACAGGTCGCACTGGTAGATATAGTACGGACGCACACGGTTGCGCACCAGTTCGTGCATCAGTTTCTTCATCACGTGGACACAATCGTTCACGCCGCGCAGCAACACGGTCTGGTTGCCCAGAGGAATACCTGCGTTGGCCAATTTGGCAAGAGCGGCCTCCGCCTCGGGAGTCATCTCGTTGGGGTGATTAAAGTGGGTGTTGAGCCAAATAGGATGGTACTTCTTGAGCATGTTCACCAAGTCGTCGGTAATACGCTGCGGGCAGACCACGGGGGTACGGCTGCCGATACGTACTATCTCCACATGGGGAATGGCACGCAGGCGCTGGATGATGTATTCCAGTTTCTTGTCGCTCACCATCAGTGCATCTCCACCACTCAGCAGCACGTCGCGCACAACGGGAGTCTTCTCAATGTATTCAAGGCACTTCTCGATGCGGTCAACGGGAGACTCGTCGTCCTTCTGACCAGCAAAACGACGGCGGGTGCAGTGACGGCAGTACATGGAGCACATGTCGGTGATGAGGAACAACACGCGGTCGGGGTAACGGTGGGTAAGTCCGGGTGCGGGGGAATCCTCATCCTCGTGCAGGGGGTCGTTGAGGTCGGCGGGGGCGATATTGCATTCGGCACCCTGAGGAATGGCCTGACGACGGATAGGGTCGTACGGGTCGTTGGGGTCAATAAGGCTTAGGTAGTAAGGCGTGATGGCCATACGAAATTTGGCAAGTGCCTGCTTGATGCCTTCGGCCTCTTCGGGTGCGAAGGTGAAGTACTTACTCAGTTCCTCAAAGGTTTCAATACGGTTTTTCACCTGCCACGTCCAGTCGTTCCACTGCTCGTCGGTGACGGTGGGAAAGAGTTCTTTTCTGCGGTTAACTTTCATATCTATTGTATTATTTATCTTTGGAGCCTGCGGGAGGGTCTCCCCTACCCGCAAGCTAGATTGTTGGTCTGACCGGTCGGACTAGTCTGACTGGTCGGACATTATTAGGCGTAGAGCTCTTCAAAGATCTTGCGCAGCTTGGGACTCTCGCGGAGTTCCTGCAGGGTGAACTCGGCGTGGCCCTTGGTGTAGCCGTTACCCATAATCATGTTCACGTCGCTGCCGATACCTTCGGCACCAAGGCTGGCCTTGGTGAAGCTGGTGGCCATGCTGAAGAAGTAGACGATACCGTCATCCTTGGTGCAGAGCACGGCGGTCATCTCCTGGTCGGGCACATTCACGCAGTTGATGGTGACATCGGCCATCTTGCCGTTGGTCAGCTTCTCAACCAACTCGTACACCTGAACGGGAGTCATGCCAGCTGCGCTCTCCACAATGTCGCAGAAGCCGAGGTCCTTGATTCTCTGGGTGCTCTTGGGGCTGTTGGCAATACCGATGACCTTACCGGTCACACCCACACGCTTCTTAGCCTCGTAGCAGCAGAGCATACCGCTCTTACCACCAGCGCCGAGGATAACAACGGTCTGGCCATATTGGCAGAGCTTGGCGGTCTGGGCGGGAGCACCGGCGACGTCGAGGGCACTCAGAGCCAGCTTCTCAGGCATATCGGTAGGAATCTTGGCATAGATACCGCTTTCGAAGAGGATGGCCTTACCCTTGATATCGACCTGGTCGACATCGGGACGGATTTCAATAATCTCGTCAATGCGCAGAGGAGTGAGGCTCAACGAAACGAGGGTGGCAATGCGGTCGCCTTCTTTGAGGTCGATTTTGCCCTTCAGGGCATCACCAATCTTCTCAACTTTACCGAGGAGCATACCACCCGAACCGGTACGACGGTTACGATGCTTGCCCTGCAGTTCCACATTCAGGAACATCTCTTTCTTCACCTCTTCCATGATTTTCTCCTGGCTTGCGCCTTCACCGGCCTGCTGCTTGGCATAGTTGTGAATGTCGGTAAACGAAGCAGAGTCGATGTTGAGGGTCTGAACGTCGATGAGAATCTCATTGTCGTAGAGAACGTCCATATTGTTATCCAACTTGTTTGCGGGCTGGGGAAGAACGCCCTTGGGTTCGATGACACGGTGTGTGCCGTACTTGTTGCCTTTTGGTTGCATGTTATTATACTTATTTTATTGATAATTAATATTGTATTTTAAAACTAGCCACTTTTAAAACATACAAAGATACGCATTTTTTTTGAAACGGCAAGAAAAAAGTACAAAACGGCGTAAAATCAATAGATTTAAGAAGGATTGGTCGCAAGTCGATTCATTCGAAAAAAGTAACAAATATTGGACCAAAACAAATAAATTCACTCCAATTCAAATAATATTCGTATTTTTGCACCCAAATTCCGGCGAGAGTCTGTGTGCCGGAAAAATGCAAGAAAAGCATTGCGATACTGTCCTGTTATCGAAATACGCCAAATTTCAAGAAGGAGGACGGAGCATTCATGCTTTCGCTTGTTGTGTATGCTATAGGCTTTTAGGCCAAGGCATATCCACAGGCGTGAGATATGTTCTATAAACCCCGTTCCTTCAAAGGTGATTGGCGTTACCTCGATAACAACGGACATGAGTACATAACCTCATGCCTTTTCTTTTTGTTTATACTTAACGTTTCGTTGGAGGGTCGGAGCAGAACATTAATTATTATGAATACAGAAGGAACCATGAAAGTGAAACACCAATCTGAATTCGAAAGAAGCGAGGGAAATGCCATGAAACAAATAACAAATCAATCAATTATTGATGATTTTGACCCTCAAGAGAACGTATTGTCATTATTAGAAAGAATCATCGGTTCTGATGAAAAACCAGCAAAAGTTGAAAAGAAGAAACTTGCGGATGGTTCAATTTATTCCGGTGAGGCAAGATTATGTCACGACGGATTTTATATACCTTATGGTTGGGGGCAAAAATATGTCAGCAAGGACCTGGAACTTACTGGATTTTGGCGCGATGGAAACCTGAACGGTGTTTGTTACATAAACATGCACCATTCAATGGTAACTGGTCATTTTGTTGACAGTACACCTGATGGCTGGTGTCTTAGCATCGAAAGTGGTAGAGGATTTGTGTTTGGCGTTTTCAAAGCAGACGATTGTGTATATTCTTTAGGAGAGGCTGTGTCATGGATGATGAAAAGTATAAACTTAGGACTAAAAATGAGTTCTGTTAAGAAACAAATCCTTGTTGGGCAAATTACTAATAGCCATGCTACGGGATTCCACTTTATGAACAATGGTGATGTGTATGTTGGGACTGACGATTATAGACTTGAAAAAAATGGCTATTTCTTCAAGTTTACTCATGATGGTTACATTCAAATTGGTAAATTTGAAAAAGGAAACCTTATAGAACCCATGACGGCAAAAGACGTTGTTAAAGCCAATGGCGTTTTACCATCACTTCTGACAGTAAATGTAGATACAAATAAAAAATATTTTAATTAACCACTTTATTCTATACTTATTATGGGACTATTCAATTTCCTCAATAAAAAAAAGGAACAGATTGAACTCCAAGAGCTGCTTCGTTTACAACGGGAATCAACTGAGAAATGCAAAGCCAATGAACAGCAACGTCAAACAGAGTCTCGTCGCTGTGATGAAGAACATCACCGTCAAGAATTAGTTCGACAGCAAACAGAAGAAAAACGTAAACAAAACAAGGCTCTTAACAATAATGAGCAATCCTCTAACACCCCCCAAAGTGCGGCTCAAATAAAAGAGCCTAATACTAATATGCTGCCAACAAACGAGGCTGTATCCGAACAGTTACAACACATAGCCAGCCAAGCTAACTGGTCGTTAAACACCGGTAATCAGCAAGCAACCATAAATTATATGAATGCACTTTTTGATGCTTGCTATGGCAGAAATGGTTATCGTCTTCTCCAAATATCAGACGACACAACGCAGGTTGTTGGGCTAGCCTTTACTAGTATTGCCCGCCATTTAGATTTTAACGATCCAGACATGAATTCTGTTGCAGCTGAAAACGCACTGTATTGTCTGGCAAGGAACATAATAGCCACGGGCAATACTTATTGTGCACCCGCAATTTTCACCTTGCTTCTTATTCATCCTGATTTGCTTAAAGATAAATTGATTGCAGCCCACTGTGAAATCGCTCAAGAAGATGTTGGTATGCCTATAGGTCTAATGTTAGGTGGTAATCCTTTTAATGCGCCTCATCTCAATAGCTTTAGAGAACAAGCGATCTCGAAACGGATACCGATAATGGCTTATATTTTGCAATTTTTCTATGATGAAGTTAGCCAAGAGTACTCTATTCCTACAGACATGCCTTATCATATTCCAAGCCAATCAGATATTAACAGATATACGAAAATGAAATCTGAATATGGAGGCACAAATAATAGTATACTTACAGAAGGCAAAAGATATTTTTATCAGATTTTCCAAGAATGCCAAAATACACTTCTTAAGACAAAATCAATGTAAACAACTGTTCCTTCCATAATATTCTCCCCCAAATATTGACAACCACTATAGGGGGATAATTGACAAGAAACAACAATTAGTCGTCGGTTACATGATGAAAAAGAATAACGGATAATAAAAAAAACTGTCCCACCAACACGAATACTTCTAAGGGATTGGCGACTGCTACCATAAAGAGGCATCATGGCCACCCCTTTAGTAAGACTATATTCCTGAATAGAGGATAGATAGGATAGACGAGACAGATTTGATAGAAGTTATCCTTCGGTATTTCTTTTGAGTTCGGCTAGTTGTTGACGGAGGAGGGCGTTTTCTTGCTCTAGCTGTTGGAGGCGGGTGCGGAGGGTGTTTATTTCGCGGTGGGCGGCTTCTAGTTCTTCCTTTCGGTCTGAGCGGTAGCCGAGGCGGGCGGCGGTCATGCGCTCTTTGATGCCGCCTTCGGTGACAAATTCCTTTTCTTTCTTTTTTTGGTAGGTTTGCATCATGGTGTCTACCATGCAACAGAGGGTTACCGCTGCGTTTGCAAACTCTTCATCTGTCCAACGCTCAAAGTATGGCTCGTACTCCTCCACCTTGTTGTGCTTTTGGCAGAAGTGTTGCATGGCGGTATAGCGGGGATGGGAGTCGTCCCACAGCGTGAGCTTGTGGCTGCGGAGGTAGTCAAGATAGTCCTCTTTCAGCTCTTTGATGCTGGCACGGGCCACATTCAGCAGCTTTGCCTCCATCTCGGTGGAGGTAACGCCGTCGGCAGAGCCCTCTACAATATTCTGCTTGCCGCTGCGGGCGGCCTGTACCATTTGGTCAACTGTGCGATCGCCGTAGGCAGGGAGAAAACGGCGACAAAATACCACTGTCATATCGTAGAGCGTCACTGTTTTCTGGTAGAACCAAAGATTTTCCCAGCGGGCCTGCTTGCGGAGGTAGTGGTGATTGGGATTGTCTTGCATGGGATTGTTGTTTTTTTAGAGGGGATAGAAGAGATAGATTTGATAAAGAGGATAGATTTTTCTATTCTATCATATCTATCTTATCTATCCCATCTATCATTTCTATTCTATTTCACTATTATTCTCAGGCCGGAGGAGGTGGCGCGGAACTCGGGGGCGTAGAGGCATTGCAGCACGGAGGGGGCAAGGGTGAAGGTGCCGGGGTTGGTGACGTAGTAGTCGGCATCGATGGTGTATTTACCTTTCTCTAGGCGGTCGATGTAGATGGCCTCGTGGCTGTTGTTGACTGCCACATAGTAATGGAGGCTGCCCCAAACCCAGCCAGAGGCTGTGCTGACGGGCTCGAGGCAGGCGGCACGGAAGGCTTTCATCTCGACATACTCCATATTGCGGTCGCAGTTGACAAACAGTCGTATTCTAAAGCGGTCGCCCACATGTAATGGATGCTGGTCATCAACGGCGGTAAGGCTCTCGTCGGGATTGACGCGGTAGAGCTCGCGACGCAGGATGATACCCGTCTCGGAGGCGGGCACTTTGTCCATCTGCTCGGTGTACTGGTAGTAGAGTGCGCCCCACGAGATGCCCTTATTGGGTCGTACGATGGTGGCTGATACCGTGTTGGAGCCCGAAAGAAGCGCAAGGCTGTCATTACGATAGGTGTGCCGTAGATAACCTGCAGAGCCGTCCGCGACAGGTACCCACAGCGTGTCAGTCACATTCTTCCCTCTGACCACAACAGCATCTTCCATTTTAGTTTTTAGTTTATAGTTTTTACCTTCCACCGGCATCAGCGACTGGATGGCACGGAGGGTGGCTATGTCGGAACTCCAGCGGGTGGTCTGTTTCTGTTTGAGGAGCCACTGCTGCATCTGTGCGATGGAGAGGGTGTCGGCGGGCATCACCTCGCGGAAGGTCTCGATGAGCAGTGCCTGTGTCTCTACGGGGCGTTGGTAGTAGAAATAGCCCGCACGGTTGTCGCGCCAGTACATGCCCATCTCGTCGCTGTAGAGGGCTTTCTGCTTGATGCGGGTGACCATCTCGCGCGCCAATTTGGTGTCGCCATTGCGGTGGAAAACGAGGGCTAGCAGGGCTTGGTCGTAGAGAGATGTATAGTTGTTGTAGCGCTGCTTGGCGTTGCCATAGTAGTAGTCGAAAGCCTGCTTCGTGTTCCCTGAGAAGGAACGCCCGACATAATAGCTACGGGTGTAGAGGTAGTCGAGCATGATGGGCTTACACTGGCTGTTGGGGTGCTTCTTGAGGTACTCCATCCATTCGAGGTAATCCTTATACGCCTCCTTGTCGACATAGCCCAATGCCCGCTTGGTTACTTGGGAACTGAGGTCTTTGAGATTACCAAGTCCTTTCAAGATATACTGAGTGACGTAGGTGCTGCCGTAGCGGCCGTCGGGCATCCACGACCAGCTGCCGTCGCTGCGCTGTGCCTTCTGCAACTTGGCGATGGCATCGTCGGTCTGCCGTTTCAAGGCATCGGCATCGTAGTAATTGGCTATACGTTTCAGCCGTTCCACCTCGTTGGTGCCGGCACTGAGCCAGGGTGTCTCGCTGAGGAGGGTCTGCTTGATGTCGCTGTTGCGGAAAAGGGGACTCTCCTGCTCGGTGGCATTGTCGGCACAATGCTTCAGCTCGGGGTATTGATCGGCGATGGTCTTGCCGATGGTGTTGACATAGTAGCTATTGAAAAGGTAGATATTGGAGGGGTTGGCACAGTCGGACATAAAGGGCAGCGACTGGATGGCGAGCCAAATGGGGTTGGCGGTGTACTCGACAGTGAAGCTGACGGGCTGCGCGGTTGTCGAAGTGGGGAGACTCATGGTGTATTGCTTGCTGCCTTTGCCGTTCATATACATCGACACCGACTGCGTGACCGCCTGCCGGTTGGTGAGCAGCGGCAGGGGACCTTGCTCGCCGTCGCTGTGTAGAATCATACCCCCCGCCTTCGGCGTACCCCTCTCAAGAGGGGACGTTGCTCTCGCTACAAACTTATAGGTTGCCACAGTGCCTCCGACAGGGACGGTGACGGGGAACGAAACCGACGCGCTACCCTGGGCGGAAACTTTAATTAATTGAGAATTAAAAATTGAAAATTGAGAATTGGCTGCCGCACCCGGATAATTCTCCATTCTCAATTCTCCATTCTCAATTTCAAAAGAGAAGTCCACCGTGACCGCGAGGTCGCTGTCGGTGAGGTTCATCACCTTTGCCATCAGGGTAGCGGTGTCGCCTTCGCGGAGGAAGCGGGGCATATTAGGCTGAATCATTAGCTGCTTCTGTGTCACCAATGTGCGCTCCAACGTACCGACAGCAAGGTCTTGTGTCCATGCCATGCCCTTGATGTTCCACTGCGTGAGCAGGTCGGGAGCGGTGAAGCTGTAGCTCACCGTGCCATCCCTGTCTGTGCGCAGGGTAGGCTCGAAGAATGCCAGCGTGCTGAGGTTAGAGCGGATGTAGGGCAGCTCCTGCTCCTTGCCCAGTGACATATCTATATCTCCTCTTATATCTCCTCTTCCAACTTCAAACACCATTGTTCCCATTTGTTCTATCTCAGCATCATTCTCCACAACAACCAAGTCGGTGTTCACTTCCATAGGTTCTTCGGCCTCGAATGAATCAGCAACTTCATAGCTTTTTGCCCTTTTGGCTGAGGCGAGACGGGTCTTACTCATCGTTGACTCGCCACGTGCGGTAGCGACACTGTTCATATACCCATAGGCATTATTGCCCCAGCGCCACCAGTTGCGGTGATTGAGACCCATGAACGTCCATTTACGGAAAAAACTCCCTTGAGAGTACATGTGCTTCGAGACATCGACAAGAAGGTTACGGGAAAGGAGCATGTTATAATCTGTACAGAATTCCACTTCGCGTGGCGACTCCGAGAATGTCCCCCACCAAGGCCACCAACTGTAGTCGAGCGCACCATAACTGTCCAGCGCGGCATCGTACATCGACAGCAACACAGCCGCCCCATCGCCCACCGACACCGGCTCCCTGCCCGAAGGACTGTCGGCATTACGCCTCACCTTCAGTGTCCAAGTCTCTTTGTCACCAGGAGTGAGCTTGTCGCGGAAGGTGAGAAACTCCATCTCCAGTTGCTTGTGCACAAAGGGCACGTCGACAGCGTATTTGAGCACCGTGCAGCGTCCCTCTTTGACGGCATAGAGGCAGATGTCGAACCCGCCTAACATCGCCTCGGTGACAGGGATGCGGAGTGTGGTGATATTATCGTCGATGCGCACGAGTTGGCGGTCAATCTCGTGGTTGGCGTGCAACAGCTGGTACACTGCCGTCACGTCGCTATGGCGCGAACCGATGCGCAGTGTCACCGTGTCGCCCACCTGTGCCTTCGTGGTGCTCAAGTCGTGCCACAGCAGCTGCACCCCTTGCACCTTGCGGCTAGTGGGCGGATTGTATACCACAATCGCCTCGTTCTTCACCTCGCCACAGGCCATGCGGATGCGGTAGACACCCGCCTCGAGCCTTGGCATGGGCACACGGTTGCTGTTCAATCCTTTGCACACCAATCTTGTGTCGAACACTAGTTTCTCCGCCTGCCAATTCACCATCTCGGTCTCTTCGTAAGTATATGGCATGAGGGGGTACCGTTTCTTGAACTCATTCTCCGACAGCGTATGGCGCACCCCCTCCTGAATCATCTCGTGGGTGAGCCACGGCGTCTGGGGCTGACGCAGACGCTCCACGGTCATTGTCAGTTCACCCTCTAAGGGCGTGCCGTTAAGGTCGCAATACTGGTACTCCACCGCATCAAATGCCGACTTATCGCCCTCAGTGGTGATATTGATAAAGCTGTTCTCATACCCCAGCCGCAGCACAATCATCTGGTTGTGAGTCTCGCCATTGATGTCGGTCACGTCCGCGCTCACCTCATAGATGAAGCAAGGCTTTTGCGACAGTTCAATGTTGCTGTCGGGCGTAGCCACAAAGGAGATGCGGAAATGCCCTTCGGCATCCGTCGTGGTCGAATCCGAACAGATAATGTCTTTATTCAAATAAGAGCCAGACCAATAACGCCGCCACCACGGACGCAGAAACGAGCGTTTGACCGAATACTTCACCTTTGCCCCGCTTACTGGCACCTGCGTATACGATGCTGCCAGTCCTTCCACCGTCAGGCTGTCGCCCATCTGTGGCTGAACGGAATGTCCTTCGGCATCCTTGCGGTCTTTCCGAGTCAATGTCACAGTGAACTTGGGCTGCTTGTATGCCTCCACTTTCACCCCATAGTTAATTATAGCCTTAGTCCAATCCGTCTTTTCCACCATACTCTTCTGCCCGTTCCTGACTCCGCTGACGGTCAGCTTCTCCGGCCTATACACTGTCAGGTTCCATTCCCCCGGCAACCCATTCGCCGGTACTACCAGTCTGCCACTAAGACTGCCATACGCATCAGTAACGCCATACAGCGAGTCCGTCGCCGTGAAATTCACATCGGCCAGCACCACCTTCAGGCTGTCGCCTGCTGTCACTTTGCCCTCACGGTTATGGCGCACCTCACCATTCACAAAGAGGAACTGCACCGTATCGCCCGGACGGTAGACTGGGCGGTCCAAGAAGAACTCGCGATGGGACACCACGCTGTCATTCCTATCTGAAAATCGGGAACAGATTGCCAGCACCTCTGCCCCCTTGTACTTCGTGCGCAGGCAGTATTCATAGTTCCATCCGTTCCTAATCTTTTTATCGAAATAGTAATAGCCCTTACGGTCGGTCTGCACGGTGGCAATGGTGTTATACTTAGAGCCATAGCTATGGTTCTCCTGTAGCTCCACCTTCTGATTGGCGATAGGCTTGCCTGTGGTATAGTCGACCAAATAGCCCGCCACATGCTCCTGTGGATATGAGGTCTGCACAAAGGCGGCAGCATGCACCACAAAACTCTCCGCATAAAATCCCTTACCGCTGAAATCCTCCGACAACGATGCCAGCAACGTGTAGTTACCGGCAGGCAAGGAAGGCACATACACATAATGCTTGTAGAATCCGTGGTCGGCTGGCACATCGATAGGTTGGTTCCAACTCTTCAGCACCTTGCAGCCGAGTAGCTGCGCACGCGCTTTCTCTCCTCTGTATTCATACTGTTTGATTACAGGGGTCGCAATCAGTCGGTAATAGAGCTTCGACACATTGCGCGTCTTCACATAGCACAGCACATCGCGGTCGGCAGGGTTGTCTTTACGAGAATACAACGTAATAGAGGGTGCCAAAATGTCCGAATGCAGGTTGGCGCATTCCACCCCGCCCTCACTCTTGGGATAGCGGCTTATCGCGCTGTCGCAATAGGCTAGGGCGGTGAGAAAGTCATTGTCGGCATTGTATAGTTTCGCCAACTCGCTATACAACGCTGCCACCAGCTCGTTGCCCGTGTGGCGGTAGCGGTTAAGGGCCGTCTGATACAGCCGTTTCTTCTCCTCCTTCGGCGTGTTGGGTCTGCTCGTCCTTAGCTGAAGATACTTCAGCTCGTTATACAGCAGCAGGTTCTCGTTCTCTTTGTTGGCAGGCTGCTGGCGGTAATACTCCACCAGTTGCCACGCCAGCCCGATGCCCTTCTCCAGTAGCACCCTCTCCAATGCCATGTGCATCAGCAGGTCGTACATCGTAGGGGTTATGTTCACATAGTCCTTACCCTTGGGCTCATCGCAAAAGGCTGCAATCTGTCTGTTGGGCACCCCTTGCAGCCGTGGAGCGAAAGCCAATGCCGAATCCATCTGCTCCAAAAACAGATAGCAGAGGCAGCTATCCACCATAGTCAGGTATGGCAGCACCGCGCGGAAACGCGCCAATGACGAGTCCTTTACATCCTCCTGATAATTCAGCGCAGCACGCTCCATATACCACGTGCTGGTGAGCAG
>JAEEGF011750412.1_pt1 | contig 14551 bp, 4 predicted proteins | sample 9134171 | NCBI WGS metagenome assembly JAEEGF01 (sample SAMN16246542, study PRJNA631951) | gut metagenome | biome: gut microbiome; feature: rumen; material: AP-attached | host: Bos | place: Iran: Karaj | collected 2018-10
ACGCCCTCGCCCAACATAATAGCTGTAGAAGAGAGATCGAAACGGGCATCAGGAGCAGACTCACGTACCGTAACCTGCTTGGTGATGCTGTTAGAACCATAGGGATTGGTGACGGTAAGGGTTACAGAGAAGGTCCCGACGGTGGGATAGAGAGCCGTGGCATTGGTACCACTCAGCTGCTCCACCTCAGCCCCAGGCATACTCCACTGATAGGTGCAACCCGTTCCTTCACTACGATTGATGAAGCTGAAGCGGTCACCAGCGGGGAGAGTGTCGGACAGGGCTTGGAAGTCCGCAACCGGACTTTCGCCCTGCTGCACTGTTACTTCTTTGCTTTCTGTCAGCTCGCTGCCATCAGCGTAGGTGGCGGTGCAGGTAACATTGAATTTGCCAGTTGGCAAATTCAATGTTACGAATTGAGAATTGAAAGTTGAGAATTGAAAATTATTTTTAAGTGAAGAATCTTCCTTTAATTGAGAATTGAAAGTTGAGAATTGAAAATTATTTTCCGCACCTGACTCCAATTTTGAATTTTGAATTTTGATATTTGAATTGGGCTCAAGCTCACTTGAGCTTTGCGCCTGCCAGCGCCAGCTGGTGGCGGTGAGGGAGGTATTGGCCTTTAGGCGGAAGGGGATGCCGGCATAGTGGGTGGTCTCTTCCTCTGTGATGGTGAGGATTGGTGTGGGTGCAGTACTGGTGAATGGCGCCTCACTTTCTTCAACCTGCCAAGTGCCTAATTTTTGGAACTTGGCATGCTTGCCACTGACACACTCGCGCAAACGGGTCTCACCATCCACCTGAATGGTCTCCATGGGCAGATATACCAGAAGGTCGGGCTGAAGAGCAGGAGCCGCAATACGGACACGCATATTATTCCTAATCTCGTTCTGTGTACGAGCTGTCCGCCAGACACGTATCTCGTCCAAACCACCTATCCACCACTGGTTGGAGTCGGAAGTCCGACCAAACGGCAGGTCGCCAAAGGCAACCAGCCCCGAGTATGACTTGGAGGTAATAGCCCCCTTCTTAGTACCATTGACATAAAGGGTAAGGATGTTGCCGTTTATGACAATAGCTATGTGATTCCATTTGTTGAGCGTAGAGAAGACGCCAGAGACATTCAGACGGTCTGAACCACTGCTATCCCACCCTACGGAAAGGGTTCCGTTGCCACTGTTATGGAAGAGGAACGTACCCCATCCGGGCCCCACCTGATGGGTATAGCTGACATTCTTGTCGTTACGCATCCAGAACTCTATGGTAGCCTTGCCCAGCATCTCAGAGACAGCATTGGGAATGGTGATGCCGCTCTCGTTGAGAATAACCACCTTGTTATCCCCCTGCTGATATGGCTGCAGGACAACCACATTGGACGGAGCAGACTCCTGACCGTACTTACCTGCCTGATATACCGCCCTGACGGTAAAAGATTCCGAAGCCTCATCAGAAGGCGTGTAATATGTCTGGTTTGCAGGCAATTGCGCCACAAGTGTTGTACCCTCATAGACATGATAGCCTGTAAGGGTAAGACTGGAAGTTTGCGGAGCCGTCCACATCAGCACACCATCCTCTATACCAAGGTTTGTAGGAGGATAAAGCTGTTCGCCCGGTACAACGACACTGATAATGGTTTCCCTGCCATTGTTCTTAATCTCAACGTTCTTGCTGTCGAAAGGAATCTCCACGCCTTCGTTCTCGAACTCGTAGTTGATGATAGAGGCATTGTAGATATGTCCGCTACCTATGGCCCCCGTTTTGGTAGTAACGATGAAGAAGTATTTTAAAGGTTTTGTGCGGTCGAAAGAGGCGGTAAGATCCGTAAGATCATAACCAAACTCCATAGGTTCATAGTGCATACCATCCGTCCAACGGCCCAACATGGGAACCTCGGGAGCAGGATTAGCACCTAAGGTATTTCCTGCATAGCGGAAATGCTCGAAGGGGATGGTCTTCTCCGGTTTAGAGGCATTCAGATTCTGGGCAATACCGGCAGAGAGCAACAACTCGCTACGATGACTATAATCCATCAGCAGTTTGATGGTACGCAAAGGACGGTAATCCTGCCTGATGACAAATGCGCCAGGCGACCACGTCCAAGTATCGTTATTTACGGCAAAGCTATACTTGTAAGGGCAATAGATGAAGCCCTTGTTCTCCCAGCCATCGCCCCATGAGTTGGCGATAATCCAGGCACCCACCTCATCTTCTTCCACCTCGCCAATGATACCGTCGCTATCCAGATCGAACTCTATACGGTCATCATATCCACAGACCGTAAGCGCATGGTTATAGGTATCACCCCATGCCTTGACATACTTCATGCCCACAACACCGGCAGCCTTGTTGGCTGCAGAATTAGGTATAGCAGCCCAAGTACCATAGGCGGCCACACCTATACCAGCCACACCGCCACCATGCATGGTAGCATCACCACTGTGGTTATAGAGCCATTCCTTGAGTTCCTGACGTCCCTCCGGGGTATTGGTGGGCCCCAGACTGAAACTGTAGGCGGTACGATTCCACATGGCACTGAACCACTTGTCGTAGCCCTGCATCCAGCCATAGTCAGGGTCATCATGCGTCTGTGCTCCAAAGAGTCTGCTATAGGTTCGTCCCCCATACGTAGGAACATTAGGGATACCATTGCCCTTGGCCATACCCTCAGTGGTACTGGTCTGATATGCCATCAGCCAAGTAAAATGCGAGGGGTACTGGTTCTCTGGCAGAGAGGCGTCCAAGTCGCGATAGCTGTTTATCTCATGCGTAAACTGGTAGCCTATAGCTGCTGCAGAGCCACAGGAACCGCCATCCTGATTGAAGATGGGCGGAAAGTACTTGTCCTGACCATTATACACATAAGGTGGCAGTTGCGGCTTTGCCTTACGTGCCTTACGACGGGCCACATAATCAGCGGGCTGTGCCTTGGGAGTGACATCGTACTTCAGGTTGGGAAAGACACTACGGTCGATCTTTACTACCTTGCCGTCTGGCAGGGTATAGTCTTCTATCTGGGCGTGGCTGCTCATGGTGTAGGCCACGCAGGCTATGAGGAATAAACCGGAGGTTTTCATTGAACATTTATGTTTTATTGAACATTATATTTTATCTCACGCAGAAATCGCAGAAATTCGCAGATTTATTTGAACAAAAACCAGAAAAACCCTTTTGCTCTGTTTGACTTTGTCTTACGCTGTCACGACTCGGGAAAGCTCAAACAAGTTTGGCTTTTCTCTCGCTGCTCCATCGTTTGAGGTTGCACCTCTGATGTTGTATCTGTGTTCTTTTACTTGTAAGCAAGCTTTCAGATAAAAGCTCACAGAAACACCATCAATCTCTATGAGATTTCAACCAGACCAAAAGAAAAACCCCGCTTCGCTCGAAAACTATCTTTAGTGGCATTAGGCTTTAGTACTTAGACTTTACCATAACATATCTTTCAGATATCAAAGCTCTCGAAAAGCAAAAACATCGCTTCGCTCAAAAACCGTTCCTCCCACAGGAGGATTAAATGGTTGGTGAGGTCCCTCTAAAAGAGAGAATATAGATTAACCGCAGAGCGGAAAAACCACGTTCTAGACGTTAGACCTTAGACATTAGTGCGGCGCAGCCTCAATGGTCAATGGTCAATGGTCAATGAACAAAGCTCTAAACTATCAACTTTAAACTTTCCCTCCCCCTAAGGGGGTCGGGGGTTCCAGAAAAAAAGACCCCACCCCGAGCCTCCTTAGGGAGGGGGAATGGGGAAGGGTCTATTTTTTAATTAAACTACTTAACCAGTACCTTCACTCCGTTGAGGATATACATACCCTTGCCAAGAGCCTTCAGGCTATTGAGGGTAGCATTGGTGCGGAGCAACTTACCATCCATGCTGTAAACAGCACCAGGCTGGCTAATCTTCTGGATAGAAGTAGCAACATTCTTCATGCCGTCTGTAGTATCACCCTCGTTGTTGAGACAGATACTAAAGTCATAATCAACATCAGGATCAACAGAAGGAGCAGATAGCAGATCCACTACTACACCCCACTTGGGAGAATAAACGTAGTAGCCATCCTTGGTAATACATATTGGATAATTGGCAGAGAAGTAAATCTCGTGAGGCAGGAGCGTATGCTTGCCAATAACACCGATGGCACCGTTGATGGTATCACCCTTCTCTACTAATTCCTGATCACCGGCCATGGTGAAGAGAATAGCCTCTTCATCATCGGCATCGCTCTCATAGTTTGTTGTATCAGAGTAGATATAGAAAGTAGGCTGACCGGCAACGATATCCTGAACTTCCTTCAGTGCCAGGAAGTCGCCACCATCTTCAGTCCTATATCTTCCAAGACATGTGTATGCAGCAGCATCCTCCGTAGGAGTAGGTGTAACGGTAACGCTATTGCACCAGTTGTAAATCTTGCCAGGCTTGATACTCTTGTAGAAGGTGAAGTCTGTAGGCTCAGCAGCCTCTACCTCGCGGATTACAAGACCTGAGTTAGAGTTGGGTTCCGTAGAATTCCATGTTACAAAGCGGTGGTCGAAGTTCTGAGAGTGCAGGTATGAGCAGTCTCCGGCATAAAGGTCAGTACCATGTATCAAGCTCCTCTGGAAACCGATAGCCTTATAGTCGAAGAAGGTGGGAACAAGCTCGAGTGAGTTGTTGGCATTCTTAGCACCCTTACAATTAAGGAAGAGACCTGTAGCCTTGTTTTGGATAGCATAGCTAGGAGTAGCCTTGTCTGCACCCTTAGGAAGAACGGGCTTGCCAGCCTCGACATTGAAGTCAGATCTGTAGGCCTGGTAAGCCTGAGAGATAGCAGTCAGGTCTTCAGCGGTGGCATCCTTCAGGATAACCTTGTTGGCAGTTGCATAAGCCTGCTGCAGAGCCTTACCACTCTCGCTCAGTTCCTTGTCAGCTGTTACAGGATAGATCTGGAACTCAGCTGCATGGAAGTATGTCCACTTCTGATTATATTCGTCTTCACTGGTAATTTCAGCGAAGGGATCAAACTCTGTATTACCACCGCCATCAGTACCATATCTGTTAGTCATGGTGAAACGCAGGTAGCTGTATGAACCACCCAGATCAAGGGGCATACTGGTAACAGACTCGTTCTGGTTAGTGAAAGGAGTCTCGAGGTAACCAACTCTGGTCCAGTTCTCTCCGTCATTACTACCCTGAACATACATACGTACAACATGACCGTTAGAAGCACCCTGACGACGAGTCATATCTACCTGGATAAGACCGGAAACGGGCTCGTTGAGCTTAACCTGAATATAACCGGGTTCGAGATACTTCTTGTGATAATCACTATGCCAGAAGGTATTGATATTACCGTCGATCAGATACTCGATGTGCTGACCCTCACTTGGGTCTGAAGCATTACTATAGAGCTGAGAAGCTTCAGTAATCAATGCCTCACCCTTGGTATAGGTGGTGCTCATATCAAGTGCCATAGAGATATTCTCCTTCACCTCTGAGAATACAGGTGTATAATTAGCACCGTCCTGCTTGCGCTCTACAAAGCGGAACAGACTTACACTGGGATCCTCTAATTCCTCAGGATCTGCAAAGTACAGAGACATACCCTCGCGAACATCCTCCTTCTTGGCAAACTCCAGGAAGTAGTTACCAGTAGCCTTTTCTTTACCAGCCTCTTCGTCAAAACCCATCTCGTCTGTTCTAACACCGGGAGTAACACAGTAACCAAACTGATCGGGATAACCTATAATCTTAGAATCGCCGCCTGCGCCCTTAGGATCAAATCCGTATTCAGTGTACATTTCCTCTGTGGGGAACATCAGACGATACCAAGTATCAGTCTTGATGCCGTTAGCCATCTCCATAACGCTCTTAGCCATAGACTTCAGCATTACGGAATACTTATGGTTCTGTACGGCATTGTATCTACCAGCCTCGTCATAGTCCTTAACCTCCTTATAGAGAGCGTCAAAGGCTGTAGCAATATCAGTACTTGTCCACTGGCCAGGCTCTTTACCCTCTACAACACCCTTTGTAAGGTCTGCATAGGCAGCCAAGGCATTACGCAACTCGGTAGGATCAACCATACCGGCCAGGAATGCTCTGTATGCATCGTATAATGCATTATACATTTCCGGGGTGATATCAGCATCGGCAACAGCAATATTCTCGTTGTAGATCTTCTCCAGATTTTCAGCAATTGCGCCAAGGGCAACAAACTGAGAGTTGGGGTTAGGTCTTACGGTACGAATCTGAAGCTCAGCAGCATGCCAGAACTTAGAATGACGTGGCTCTGTATCAACAGCTACCAAACGAATATAAGGATAAGGAGTTGTAATATTGAAAGGAATGGTGTTCTCCTCGCCAGAACCTACATTAGGAACAATCAGCGTATCAATCATTACTTCCCAATCTTCATCCTCTGTCTTCAGATTATCAGTACCCAACACATGGAATTTTGAAGGATGGTCATTGGTTGCAGCTCTCTGACAGAGGTAAAGCTCGCAGTCACCTACCATACCCTCCATATCGGAGATCTGGATGTAATGATTACCATCATCAGGAACGGTACTATACGAACTATGCCAGTATGTGCTCTTGTCACCATCAATGAGGACACCGTCACTAAGGTTACCACCATCCTTTCCGCCAGTAAGTTCATTATAGCTATAGGGTGATGACATCTGACTAGCAGAGGTAATCAAATCTGTCTTGATGTCATCCTTGGCAACTATGATATCCGTCAGTACCTGAGCACGCAATTCTTTGTTCTTTGCGACCAAAACATCATGATTCTTGATTATCTCAAAATCTTCCATAAGCTTTTCTGCCTCCTCGTCAGTAACAGGTTCCAGGTACCATTCGCTGGTCCAGGTATCCGATGCCAGTTTCCCGTTACTATCGGGTGTTCTAGTATAGGTTCTTGACCAGAATGAGAACTCCAGATCCTTGCCACTATCAGTCTGATAGTAACCGAAAGGAGAATTAGAATCTTCCACAGGATTTCCGTGACCATACTGATGGATGTAGTAGCCACCTCTTTCCTCGAAGGCAGGACGGATGGCAAAGATATGTCTGTTATCAAGAGTAACCGTACCATCCGCAGCTGCGAACTGTACCTCATGCAAACCTGCATAGTCAAATACAAAATGACCGGCTTTACTCTCATCATCTGTCATGACGATACAGTTCTCATTATAAGAAGAGGAGCTGACATATGTTCCCATACCAGCATTCTGCATCAGGATACTATCTCCATGCATGGTAAGCTTCCAAACAAAATTAGCCTTGTCTCTCTGTAAAGTTCCATACACGCCCCTATTCTCATGACTCTTGTCGTATGAAGCTGCCCAGGCCTTATCAACACAACCACTCGGATCATATTTAGATGTGTAGCGCTCAGCAGTAAAAATACGATAATAGCCATCCAGAGGCTTATAGGGAACCTCACTTTCCACAATCTTCTTCCACATAGAATCTGCGGCAGCTGTCATGGCCTCAGCCTCAGCTAAAGTAGGACATTCACCTGGCTTGCCAGTCCATACATGATCTTCAGAGTTATCAAACTTCTCAGTACAACTGTAAATAGCCTGAAGCAAATTCCAGAATTTACCCCAAGTCTCAACATCTGAATACTGACCAAAATTCGGACCTATATTTGTAAGCTCACCACTTTCATCATCCCAGCATTGGTCTGCATATCTTTCAATTGTAGTGTTTAACTCCGTAAATATCTTTACCGTTTCCCCGGGGGCTATCAGTTCCCAAACATAAGTGACATCAAAAGAATAGCCGGCAAGGGGACCAGTGCCACCTTCCTTAACAGTCCAGAAAGACTGGCCACACCAGTTCCAACCACTGGTATCGGTAGTCCCGGCAGCATTGGTTGCACGAACAGCATACTTTCCGTTTTCGCCCAAGAAGAATACCTGTGTCTCCCAGTCCTTACGAGATCCTTCAGAAGAGTTAAGATGCTCATCATCTATACTGGAACTAGAGTAAGGATTGCTAAAACGCGTACTTCCAGCATCAACCTGGATGCCATACGTTTTAAAACCTCCACCATCAACTTTCTTTAAGGTGAACACAGTTGCGTATTCCCTAAGGGATATCAGGGAGCCTCCGGCATCCAAATAATACCTAGTGCCATCCACTTCCGTTGTAATGAAATACTTGGCACCGTCTTCTATAGCTGCCATTGCAGCATCATATTCAGCATCGGTCTGCGCATAGACACGACTCGATGACAATATTGTTGCTAACGGGAACAACAACATCAATAAGAATAAGTAACGTTTTCTCATTGCTTAAAAAAGTTTTAAGGTTTGTATTTACATTAATAGTTGGTTGTCTGTAGTAGTAGGTTTGTTTTCAATAGCTGGTTTTAGCTCGTAGTAGTTGTTTTTATAGTTGATTATATTAGTTAAACACACATTTTATCTTGCAAAGTTAAAGTTTAAGCCGAAACTTGCACTATAAAAAGTGACAAAGTTTCGGCTAAATAAACATTTTTTAACTAAAGGAAAGAAAAAAAGCCCCGTTTGGGGGCCTTTTTCTATTGGTTAGCGGTTATTGAGTAATGGTTATTGGTTTTATTCATTGAACATTGAACATTGAAACTTCGTTTCGAGCCTGCTATCGTTCGGCAATAATCAAGCGAGCTTGTTATTGCTCTCACTTAAACGCAGCCTTGACCATTATTTTTTTATCTCACGCAGATATCGCAGAAATTCGCAGAATGTTTTCTCTTTCAAAGGCTGGGGGCTTACTGCGTAATCCCTTGGCACTATGCTTTATCATTGGACTTATAAACGCGAGCTTTTAACGTCCAATGCCAAACCACAATGCCATTCACTGTGTGAACTTTCACCCTTTAAAAGAGAAAAAATATATTTAAACCGCAGAGCGGAAAAAACCATTCCCTCTGTTAGAGGGGAAGAAAGTGTAGAGTTTAGAGGCCGCTTTTAAAGTTGAGAGTTTACCGTTTACGGTTTACGGTTTAAAGTGTAGAGTTGATAGTAGAACAATCCTCTTGCTCCTTGCCCCTTGCTCCTTGCTCCTAAAACAACCCCATAACCATTACCACTCCCCTAGAGGGGAGCAGGGAGGGGTCCTCAATAACCATTACTCAATAACCATTCTAAAAGATTTCCTTAATAAGGTTATCAGCTTTGCCCCATTTGTCAATAATGAAGAGGACAAAGCGGATATCAACACCTATGCATCGCTGCAAAGAACTGTTGAAACTGATATCGCCCGACATAGCTTCCCAGTTACCATCGAAGGCCAAGCCAATCAACTCACCCTTGCCATTGAACATGGGACTGCCAGAATTTCCGCCAGTGATATCGTTATTGGAGATAAAGCAGAGGTGCATATCATGGGTGTTCTTATCAGCATACCTACCCCATTTGCCCGTCTGCATCAGTTTAACAATATCATCCTCCAGTTTATAATCCTCTATCTCATTCTGCTTGGCAGCCTTATCCAAAAGGCTCTGGGCGTTGGTATAGTACTGGAATTGCTGGCCCTGAGCCGTGTAATCCTGAATGAATCCGTAGGACAAACGCATGGTGAAGTTGGCATCACTGTAATGAGGATTCTCCTGATCCATCTCAAGCAGGGCCTGGGTCAGCATACGCTCGTTGTGCTTTATGATGTTATTGTTTTCGCGTTGCTTACTATAAAGCATCTGTGATATTTCCGGAACCTCCTCGGAAAGCCTCAGGACAGGATCCTTCTCACGAAGCGTGCTGTCTGCCAGCAGCTTGTCGATACAAGAGATATCCTTACAGATGGTCTTGCCGAAGATGTCGTGAGCAAAAGCTTTGCAGTCACCGTTATAGAGGCTGTCAATCTCCTTATAGCAGGAAGGCCAGTACTTCTTGTCTGTTACCTGCTCGCGATAGTTCTGCAGGAGGGCTGCTGTAGTAGCCTCATCAAGGGCAGCATCGTAGTCCTTGAAGAAAGACTGAAGATCCTCACGGACAACAGCAATCTGAGCAGAATCTGCATCCTGAGACATGCGACAAAGTCTGCTGCCAACAAGACCTATCTCGATACCTCTATTGAACGTCTCGTTATAGAAGCCCTGGGCATAGATATCGTTCCTGCGGTCGGCATACGCCTGTTGCAGTTTCTCGAAAACAGAACCGAAGCGAGCCTTCAAGTCCTCTCTGCCGCTATACCACTGACGAATCTGATCCTCCAGCTGTTGCTTCTGGGCAATGACACCCAGATTGGCAATGGCCTTGTTCATACCTATGGAGTTCTTCCAGTAGTTACTACTGCCGGCCCACTTACTGGCATACTTGATAGCTACCGCACGGTCGGCATCCATGAACTTCTTCCACACCTCCTGCTTCTTGCCACGAACCTGAATAGTACTTACGTTACGTGCATTTACACGCTCGTCAATACCCCAGGAACTGAGGTACCTACTGGTGCTGCCAGGATAACCCACTGTCATACAATAGTCGCCGGGCTGATAGCCGTCCAGACTTATCTTGGCATAACGCTTGGGATGGTAAGGCTTGTTATTGGGACTGTAATCTGCAGGCTCACCGTTCTCATCAGTATAGATACGGAACACACTGAAATCACAGGTCTGACGGGGCCACATCCAGTTATCTGTGTCGCCTCCGAACTTACCTAAGGTATTGGTGGCGGTGAAGACCAATCGGATATCACGGTACACCTTATATATACTTACATAGTATGCATTGCCTCCGTAGAAGCTCTTTACCTGACAGTCCATACCAGGGTTAGCCTTCTCGTAATCACGCTCTATGGCATTGCAGATACTGTCTATATTGTTCTTGTCCAATATGCGAGACTCAACTGTTGGGTTGGCACGATAGATACTGTCAAGCGCCTGCATAACACGGGTGCTACACTCTTCAGTGCGCTGTAAGAAACGCACAAAGAGTCCTTCTGCAGGACGCTCCTCAGCATAGGAATGAGCCACAAAGCCGTTGGCAAGGATATCATCCTCGGGAGTGGAAAGCTTCTGGATGGCTCCATAACCGCAATGATGATTGGTGAACACCAGTCCGTTGGGACTGACCACTACACCGGAACAGAAGTCCCCAAAGTCCACCACAGCATCCTTTAGGCTTACGCCATCAGGGTTATACAGTTCACGTGGCGTGAGTTGCAAACCCAGTTCCTTCATAGCCTGAGCGGTCTTCTCATCTATTTTGTTGAGCATCCACATGCCCTCGTCTGCGTTTGCTTTTGTGCACAAAAGCAGCAAGATTATTGCGAAAATCTTGCTTTTATTGAACATTGCCACTTCGTTCTCGCTTTTAGCTCGCGACCCCTTCGGCGTTGAACATTGAACATTGAACATTTTCATATTATTTCAATTTTATTTATTTCTTTTTGGGTCTTCGTCTCGCCCATCCTTCTTCTGGGTGGAGGAACTGCATCCAGTCAGCCTTTTCAAACTTCTTGGTGCTAGAGGGGGCATCTTTTCTTTTGCTCCTTCCCCCTTGCTCCTTGCTCCTTTTCTCCCCTCTCTCGGAGGGGTTGGGGGAGGCTTTTCTCTTGCCCCTTGCTCCTTGCCCCTTTGGAGCAGGTTCACTTCTATCCACTACCACACTGCGACCCTTGATGGTTACACCATGCTTCATGGATTTGATAACACGGTCGGCATCCTCGTTTTTCACCTCAACAAAAGCAAAGCTCTTCATCAGGTCGATACGACCAATCTCGACCTTATCGCCTTTGACATTATTGTTGATGAGGCCCATGATCTCTCGCGCGTACATTTTATCTATCTTACCCACATTCAGGAAAAGGCGTGTATAACCCTCCTCTGGGGTGTGATCATCCTTACGACGAGAGCCTTTCCCTCCGCTCTTCTCAGAACCTGAGGGAGCCTCTATCTCCGGTGCATTGGCATAATATTGCAGGAAACGACCGAACTCACGACTCAGGACACGTTTGATAAGGTCGTCCTTATCCAACCATGCCCAACGTTTCTGCACCTCGTCCATGAAGGGAGCAATCTCTTCCTCATCCACCTCTACACGTTCAATATCGTCTATCACATGATAGAGCTGCTTGCTGCATATCTCGCGAGGCTCGGGCAACGTTCCTTTCTCGAACTGTTTCTGAATCACCTTCTCCACCTGACGGATACGACTCTTCTCGCGCAGGTTGACAATACAGATACTGGTTCCTTTCTTGCCGGCACGACCCGTACGACCGCTACGATGGGTGTAGTTCTCTACATCATCGGGCATACCGTAATTGATGACATGCGTCAGGTCGTCCACATCCAAACCTCTGGCTGCCACATCAGTAGCCACCAGCAACTGGGTACGATGCTTGCGAAACTTCTGCATGGTAAGGTCGCGCTGCTGCTGAGAGAGGTCGCCATGCAAGGCATCAGCATTATAACCGTCACGAATCAGGTTGTCTGCCACCTCCTGCGTCTCCATACGGGTACGACAGAAGATAATAGCATAGATACGAGGGTAGAAGTCCACCACTCGCTTCAGAGCCAGATACTTATCTTTGGCATGCACCATATAATAGATGTGGTTCACATGCTCGGCACCTTCATTACGACTGCCCACCTGAATCTCACGCTTCTCCTTCAGGTAGTTCTGGGCTATTCGCTCTATCTCCTGACTCATAGTAGCACTGAAAAGCAGAGTTCTGTGTCCCTCGGGAATACCCTCAAGGATAGCGTCCAATTCTTCCTGGAATCCCATGGAGAGCATCTCGTCAGCCTCATCCAATACTACATACTGAATCTGCGAGAGGTCAGCAGCCCCGCGTTTCATCAGATCAACCAGACGGCCAGGCGTAGCCACAATAATATCCACACCTGCCTTCAAGGCACGAATCTGTGGTTCTATGTTGGCTCCGCCATACACGGGCAGGATGGTAAGGTTAGGCAGAAACTTGCCAAAACCCTCCATATCATCGGAGATTTGTATACAAAGTTCACGTGTTGGAGAAAGGATAACTGCCTTGGGTAAAGCTTTATCCTTCTCAACAGAAATATTCATCAGTTCCAGGATAGGCAATCCGTATGCGGCTGTCTTACCCGTTCCTGTTTGGGCAAGGGCAACCAAATCAGCACTCTCCTCCTTGTTCAGCAAAAAGGGAATCACGGCCTCCTGAACAGGCATAGGATGCTCATATCCCTGTTCCTCAATAGCTTGTAGGAGCTCTGCGCAGAGCCCCAATTCTTTAAATGTACTCATAATCGGGGGCAAAGTTACGACTAAGTGAGAGATAAACGAAATAAAAACACCTTTTTTATTTCTTTATCCGAACGGAAGTAAGTTCGGCGAAGCCAAAGTTACAAAAAAAATTGAGAATTGAAAATTGAGAATTGAGAATTTTCTTCTAATTGAAAATTGAAAATTGAGAGTCTTCGCTTACCACTAACCGTTAAGCATGAACATAGATAATTGAGAATTGACAAAAAAATGTTCAATGTTCAATGTTCAATGTTCAATGTTTTTTATAATTTTGCCATCATGAAAAAAGGATTGGTATTAGAAGGCGGGGGATTGCGGGCACTTTTCAGCGCAGGCGTTACCGATGTGATGATGGAGAACAACATCCAGTTTGACGGACTGATTGGTGTTTCTGCTGGAGCAACATTCGGGTGTAACTACAAATCAGGACAGATAGGTCGGGCCCTGCGTTACAATATTACCTTTAAGGATGACCCCAGGTATATGAGCTGGCGTTCGTTCTGGAAAACAGGCGATCTAGTTGGCGCTGAGTTCAGCTATCACATCCTGCCCGCAGAGCTGGATATCTTTGATAACGAGGCTTTCCGCCAGAACCCCATGGAGTTCCATATTGTATGCACCGATGCAGAAACAGGCGAACCCGTCTATAAGCTGTTGAATGATATGGATAGCGAAGGGCTCGACTGGATTCGTGCTTCTGCTTCCATGCCCATTGTCTCAAGGCCTGTTCCCTTGCAAGGCAGGAAGCTTTTGGACGGTGGAATCGTCAATTCCATTCCCTTGAAGCATTTTCAGGAGTTGGGATACGAGCGTAACATTGTGGTACTGACCCAACCCAAGGGTTTCTTCAAGAAACGTACCAAGCTGATGCCGCTCTTCCACCTGACCATGCGCAAGTACCCTGCCATCATAAAGGCGATGGGACGACGTCATCTGATGTACAACGAGCAGCTCCGTTACTTAGCAGAACAGGAGAAGAAGGGTAACGTCCTGCTTATCTACCCAGAAGATACTCTCCCCATCGGACGTACGGAACAGAATGAAGAGAAAATGCGCAAAGTTTACCAAATGGGGAGGAAGTGCGCTGAGGATAATTTGAAAAGAATCAAAGAGTTTTTAACAAAAACCGATAAAACCCTTGCCTGTGCTGCTTGCTCTACAAGCAATAATCTATAGGTATTAGCCAAAGCTCTGTTTTAAGCAAGTTTAAACATTTCTTTAACTAACACCCATAGATAGCCTACGGCTTAGCAGCCCAGTCAAGAAAAACCCCGCCCTTCGGGCTTGAAAACATTTCCCTAAAGGGGAAGGATTAGGGATTAGAGAATATAGTTTACGTTTGCTTTATCATTGAAAC
>JAEEGF012003707.1_pt1 | contig 14546 bp, 9 predicted proteins | sample 9134171 | NCBI WGS metagenome assembly JAEEGF01 (sample SAMN16246542, study PRJNA631951) | gut metagenome | biome: gut microbiome; feature: rumen; material: AP-attached | host: Bos | place: Iran: Karaj | collected 2018-10
TTCTTTTCTTTTCTACTCTTTCCTTTACAGGGGTGCGGGGGAGCCTTCCTTTCTCTCTTTTCTTTCTTTTTTGCGCAAACAATGCAAACAAAAAAGTCTTTCTTGCAGATTATCAACGACTTGGAAATTTGCAGCGGTCTTAATTTGCTTGCGTTGTTTGCGTGAGCATTTTTTTGAAAATTACTTCATCCCTCTCCTCTCCCACTCCGTGGCGGCCATGATGAAGCCGCCGAGCACCTTGCCCTCGGTGAAGAAGTCCACGGAATCTGGGCCCGTAGGCCTCGTGTCCTTGCCCAGAAGATAATAGGCTGCGGAGCCGTCGCGCTGTTTGCCGCCGCTCAGACCGGCCGAACGGCAGCTGCCGAGGAGATGCACTCCGCCCCGTCCGTCGTGCACCATGAAGCGCTCCACAAAGCCGCGATAGGCACGGGATGCCGTCGGCAGAAATTCCTCGCCGAGCAGCCCCAGACGCATCGCCTTGAGATAGGCCGCCGTGAAGATGGCGGTGCAGGAGGACTCCAGATAGTTGCGCACGGGAGCGTCGGTCCAACGGTCGTCGCTGCGGTAGTCGCGCGCCACCAGCGTGCTGTCGTGGGCCAAGAGCTGATACCAGCAGCCCGAAGCGCTGTCCTGACGGGCGGCAATGCCGGAGGCCAGCTGTCCGAGGAAGCCGTGGAGCGTGCGGAAATCAGCGGAATCGCCGCGACCGGCCAGACGCAGCTGCTCCAGCACATCGACCAGCGCCATGAAATACCAGGCCTCGGCCCGGCCCCAGAACTCGGCCGAATGGAGCACCTCGGCGCCCGGACGGGAAGAGACGCCCTGCCAACAGGCCGCAAAAGGATCGGCTGGATTGGCCACAAAGGCATGGTAGAGCAGGCGCTCGCGCTCGTCCCAAAGGTGGCGCCACGAGATGGTGAACTGGCGCACGACGAGGGCCCAATCGTCCGATGAAATCGGCCGATATTGAGGGTCTTCATTCATCATCTGAGCCAGGAGGGCGGGACCCATGTACTGGCCGTCGCACCACATCTGGTTGGTGTAGCGCCGCTTGTGCCACCAGCCGCCGGCGGCGTCGGGGCGCACGGAAGAGGGAATGGCATAGAGGCTGTCGGCCAGACGGAAAGCCCGGAGCGTCTCCCGGAAGCGCCGCTGCGAGACGGCCTCCACGGAGTCGGCCCTGCAGAGCGGACTGTCGGCGAAGCAACCCTCACGGGCCAGACGCTGCAGCGGGCAATAGAGCTTCACGGCATTGAGGTCGTCGAACGACTCGCCCAGACGGCCGGCACTGGAGATGGAGCACGTGAGAGCGTATTCGGCCACGGCATAGTACCAGGGCGACACGGCGCGGGCGTCACGAGCGCGAAAACAGTCCACCGCCTCAAGCAGGGCTTTGGCCACCAGGCCGGGCACATAGTCGAGCGTGCCCTTCCTCCGGGAAGAGGGCGAGAGCATGCGGCCGTCGGCATCGAAGAGGGCGAAGCCGGAAGGCTGCGTATTGGCCTTGAAATCACCGAGACGCGAGGCGACGACCCACTCCAGATAGTTGCGCGAAGGCTCGAAGCGGCAGGGCGCACCGGCGGGAGGCGGCATGACGGGATCGGGAGACAGTTCGTTACTCCGGGGGCCCAGACCGCCGTAGAAATTGGCGCAACGCACGCTGTAGCGCGCCCCCGAAGGGCTGTCGGCGGGAATACGGTAGCGCGGCGCCGTGGTGAAGGCCGACACACGTCCGTCAAGGCAGACGGCGTAGAGGCCGGCCTCGGGGACGTCGTCCCACACCAGAGAAGCTCCCTCCAGACGCACTTCGGGCGGCATTACGGGAGCGCTCGCCTCATCGGGGCGCCAGGAGGGAAAGACGCGGCGCAGGTCGCAGGCCGCAGCCTCATCGGCGGAGAGCACGGGGCCATGAACCGCGGTGACGGCTTCGCCATCGCGGTTGCGGTAGCGGGTGCGGCGCAGCCTGAGGGGCACCGGACGCAGGAGGCTGTCCGTGGTGGCGTATTCGGCAAAGAGACGCGGCAGCGTGCCGTGCATCTCAGCCCAGCCGCCGGAGTCGGGCAGCAGGAGCGTGCGGGTGTGGAGGAAGACGGCGCGGGGCGACTTCTGCCAGGGACGTCCCCACTTCCAGCGGCCCGCCTGAAGGGCGTCGCCGCCGACGGTGCAGCGGTGGAACACGTAGCCGAAGTCCAGGCTGTCCTCCGTAGCGGGAGCGCAGATGACATTGCCCGTCCTGCCGCGCGGACGCAGAAGGAGACGGCAGCGGTCGAAGAACACCGTGCCGCCGCCGCAGATGAAATCCACCGTGCCGTGGATGTTGCAGTCGGAGAGATAGGTGGTGCCGCCGCTGTTGGTGACGTAGGTGTCCTGATTGCTCAGGAGGGTGACGCGCCGGAGCATGTTGCCCCGACACTGCTGCTCGCGAAGCGCCACGGCGCGCACGGCAAAAGCACCGGGCTCGCTGCGGTAGTTAGACCAGAGCGTGAGGTCCTGAAGATAGGTGCTGTCGGCTCCCCGGGCAAAAAGCGTGGCGGTGACGGAGATGCCCTCGTAAAGCGGACGCGACTCGACGACGCTGGTCTCGGGATCCTCGCCGCAGATGCTGGTGTTGGGCGCCGTGAGCAGCGTCATCGGCGAGGGCACAGTCAGTTCCTCCCCGCCGTCCTTCACCCGGAGGGGCGTGCCGTCGCCCTCGCTCAAATGGCGGCCCGCCATAATGAAGATGCGGAAGCGGCGCCGCTTGTCGGGACGGGCGTTGGCGGCATGCACAGCCTCCGTGAAACTGCCGTCGGCGGGCACGACGAAGTCATAGAGAAAACGTGAAGGGACAACATCCGATGCTGTCCCACACGCAAAACAAAAGCTCAGCAGGAGCCAAAGGGATATCTTAAGCCGCACGTTCAGTCGTCAACGCGTATAAACTTGCCCTGCTTGTCAAAACGCAAATCAACGTCGTTGGAGAGCTCGATGTCAAAGCCGCTGCGGTCGCGCTCGATCTTGACAATCTTGAGGTTGGCGTAGTTGGCCTTCACATACTTAGCGATGGCAGCGGGGATGAGCGCAGCGGGAACAGCGGCGGGAGCGCAGTCCACCTCCTTCCACTCGCCCTTGGCGTTGAACTCAATCTTCGTGCCGCTGTTGAGCACCACGTCGTAAGTGGTGGAGCCGAAGTCCACGTCCTTCTTGGCCAGAGAGACGGTGCGGTTCTTGAAATACTGCTTCACGAAAGTCTTGGCGGCTGCGGGGAGCTGCTGCTCGGAGATAACTTGGTCGCGGGCGGACAGAGACACGGAGCACAGAGTCAGGGCAAGAGCCAAAAAGAGAAATTTCATGTTTTTCATCGTGTTGTTTTATTAATAAGGTTAAACATAAAACTCGATGCAAAAATACATTTTTTTCGGAAAACGGAAAAGAAAACGGCGGGAAAAAGATAAAATCCGCGGAAAAAGTCGCCGTTTTGCGCTTTTATTCGTATCTTTGTCACGAATATACGTATATATAAGGTGTCATCCGACCCCAAAAACACACACAACGCTATGAAAAAGACCGTTTTGCTCCTCGTGAGTCTCTGCGCCCTCTGCGCAACGACGCGCGCACAGATCGACGTGACCAGCCAGTATCTCCAGAACGCCTCCTTCGAGCAGCCTCTGGCCTCCAGCCTGACGCCCGACGCCACGCGAGGCGCCGCCACCGTGGGCACGGGCCTGACGGGATGGACCGTGACGGGCGTCTACGGCGTGAGCGACATCATGACCGCCGCCGCCACAGCCACCGACAACAACCTGGGCGCTCCGGGCGCCGCCTCCGACGGGACGCAGATGTACTACATCCGCCATGCCTGGACCAACGGCAGCGCCTCGGTGAAGCAGACGGTGACGCTGCCGGCCGCCAAATACCGCCTGACGGTGGACAGCAAAAGCGCCACGCCGGGCACCTCCAGCAGCGGCAAACTCGTGGCCGCGAGCGAGAACACCGTCATCACGATGAACTCGGGCAGCATCCCCTCCCAGTGGACCACCCTCAGTGTGGAGTTCACGCTGACGGAGGCCAAGAGCGTCTCCCTGGGCTTTGAGTTCAACTGGATCGAAAGCGCCGGCGCCAGCTTCCTGCTGGACAACGTGCGCCTCTTCGACATCACCGGCGAGACACCCGACCCCGACCCCACGGAGAGCGATGTGGATTCGCCCACGGAAGGCAAGATCGACGACGCCTTCGTGCCCGAAGACGAGATGATGAAAGACCTCCTGAAGATGCTGGCCGGGTTCACCCCCTACATGAAGAACTACTGGTTCCAGTGCGCCGCTCCCAACAGCAAGGGCGAGAGCTGCGGCTTCTTCTACAACACGGAAAACGGCAGCAGCCCCTCGTGCCCCAACGGCGAAAAGGGCGTGCGTCCGAACGCCGACCTCTCGATGATCGCCGCCTTCCTGGTGAAATACGCCAAACCCGAAGGCATCAGCCTGCCCTCGGGCATCACGTACGACCTGTTGGAGGAATACGCCATGAAGAGTCTGGTCTATGCCTACTCCACCCACAAAGCCAACAAGCTGAAGGTGTGCTCGGGTAATAACTATTGGGGCTCCACCTCCACCAGCGATGCCGTTTGGGAGAGCAGCCTCTGGGCCATGTCGGTGGCCTATTCCGCCTTCTTCCAGTGGGACAAGCTCACACAGGATCAGAAGGGCTACATATACGCTCTGCTGAAGGCCGAATGCAACTATGAGCTCTATCGCAGCGTGCCCACGGGCTACGCCGGCGACACGAAGGCCGAGGAAAACGGCTGGGAAGCCGACGTGCTGGCCGCCGCGCTGGGTCTGTTCCCCGACGACCCGTTGGCAGAACAGTGGTTTGAGCGTATGCGCCTCTTCGCCGTCAACAGCTACTCCCACGGCGACGACGCCGCCCGCACGGACGAGGTGGATCTGTGGTATGACCACACCACATGGGCCGATCTCTACAAGGGCAACAACCTCTACAGCGACTGGACGCTGCAAAACCACAACCTCTTCCACACCTCCTACCAGAACGTCGTGATGCAGGAGCTGGGCGAAGCCGCTCTGGCGCTGAAGCTGTTCCAGGGCGCCAACCAGCAGTGGCACTCGGCCGCCCTGCAGCACAACAACCAGGAAGTGATGGACAACGTGCTCAACTGGCTGGCTCTGGCCGACGGCGAACTGGCCATGCCCAACGGCAACGACTGGAGCCTGTTCCTCTACGACCAGATCACCTCCTACTCCACCCAGGCCTGCTTCCAGCGCGACGCCAACGCCCTGCTGCTGGAGAATCTGGCCTACAAGCAGATCAAGGCCCGCCAGACGACGACCTCCGACGGCTCGTGGCTGCTGCTTCCCGACGTGGCCGCACGCCGCATGGGCGTGGAGGCGCACCGTGTGATGATGACCTATCTGATGCACCTCATGATGCCCACCACCGGCATGAAGGCGCCCACGTGGAAGGAGTTCCGCGAGGCTCACGCCGAGGCGAAAATATTCCCCTGTCAGAACGTCGTGCGCGGCTACAGCCCCTCACGCTTCACCTGCTTCTCGTGGAGCACGGGTCTGAAGAGCTACACCGGCTACTTCGCCGCCGACAAGGCCGACAAGAACAAGATTGTGGTGCCCTATCGCGCCAACAACTCGGGCAACATCACCGGATGGTATGAAGTCAGCGGCAAGAGCACCGACGCCACCCCCGTCGTCTCGGGCATCTACCAGCTCGACGGCAACGCCTGGGTGATGAACGGCGAACTCTCCGTGAACGGCGGCGCTCTGGACAACCGCTTCGCCCTCTACTCCACGCCCGGCAACGCCTTCATCTATCTGGACTACGTGACCGCCAACAGCGCCTGCACCGTCACCGCCGAGAAGGGCGGTCTGCTGGCCATCTCCACCGACGAACTGACCAAACTCAAGCGCACGCTCTACTACGAAGACGGCGGCGAGATCACCTGGAAGCAGCGCGACGGCAGCCAGCAGCTGACCTTCAGCTCCGACTGGGTGAACATCGACAACGAGCTGGCCGTCATCGGCCACAACGGCAAGAAGATGGCCTTCGCCGACAGAGGCGCCAACAACAGCATCTACACCTCGAAGCTCTACCCCATGTACAGCAACAGCCCGCGCAGCGTCTCGGCCGGCAGCGTGGTGGATGCACGCAACCTCGTGTATTACAGCAACATCAACGCCGAAGACACCAAGGCCACAGCCCAGCAGCAGGAACTGCTGCGCCCGCTGCTGCCCGAAGGCTGGAACGGCATCATCACGCCCGATCCCGAGGGCATCTACTACGTGCTCATCTCCAACTTCAAGGGCCAGAAGGAGGCCAACATCACGGGCATCAGCATCAAGGACTTCGCCGCTCCCGTGTTCAAGGAAGAGACCAGCATCAACGGCAGCAAGGCTTCGGTGAAGCTCTCGCTGGAGCAGAACAACAGCTTCGCACAGCCCCTGCAGATCTTCATCGCCGGCAGCAACGTGAAGGCCGTGCTGACGGAGCCTAGAGTGGCTTACGTGCAGGCCAATGCTAGCACGACCATCACCCTCTGGGGCATGCCCGGCAATCTGACCCGCGTCAAGCGCGACATGAGCCTCACGCCCGGAGAATGCGTCAAGGTCGAGTTAACCGGCAGCGGTTTCGACGTGACCTACACCTCGTGGCCCAAAAAGGACTACAGCCAGGACACCGACATGACCGAGTGGATCGTGAATCCCCGCTTCGAGGGCAACAGCAAGAGCGGCTGGACGGTGACGAAGGCCGACTATAACGAAGCCACCAACTACAACGAGCAGGAGTTCTGGAACAACAGCTCCTTTTCGTGCAAGCAGACGGTGACGGGTCTGCCCAAAGGGCGCTACCGTCTCAGCTGTCAGGGCTACTACCGCGCCGGCAGCAACACGGCAGCGGCCTCATCCCACGCCGCAGGCACGGAGGCCCTCAACGCCCGCCTCTTCGCCACGCCCGGCACCCGCGACAGGCAGCAGACCCCGCTCCTGAGCGTCTTCGCCGAAGCCGGCACGATGGGGTTTCTGGGCGTGAACACCTCCCAGGGCTACGTGCCCAACAGCATGGAGCAGGCCTCTCAGTATTTCTGCGAAGGACGCTATGCCGACAACAGCGTGGAGTTTAACGTCGAGGAGGGCGAGAGCGTGGAGCTCGGCATCGACAAAGCCTCGAAAATCAACGACGACTGGACCATCTTCACGGGCTTCAAACTGGTGCGCATAGGCGACGCCACGAAAGTCAGTAGTGCCCGGACGACATTGAAAAATACACAGGAGAAAGACGGCAAATACATGAAGGGACAGCGACTGGTCATCGTCAAAGGCGGCAGAAGCTACGACGCCGCAGGCCATCTGCTCGACTGAAACCGGAATACATGATCGACCGCGCAACCATAGCGAGAATCAACGAGGCGGCACAAATCTACGATGTCGTCTCGGAATTCGTCAACCTCAAGAAGTCCGGTTCGGGCTGGAAGGGACTGTGTCCGTTTCACGACGACCGCTCCCCATCGTTCACCGTGTCGCCCGCTCGCAACACCTGCCGCTGCTGGGCCTGCGGCGAAGGCGGTGGCCCCGTGAGCTTCCTCATGAAGCACGAGCAGATTTCCTATCCCGAAGCGCTCAGATGGCTGGCCAAACGCTACGGCATCCCCATCGTGGAGAAGGAACTCACACCCGAAGAACGGGCGCAGGAGACGGAGCGCGACTCGCTCTTCGCCCTCAACGAATGGGCGCTCGACTGGTTTGAGCACCAGATGTACGACACGCCCGACGGACGCGCCGTGGGCCTCTCCTATTTCCGCGGGCGAGGCTTCCGCGACGACGTAGTGAAGACGTTTCGCGCCGGCTTCGCCCCCAAAGAGCGCAGCGCCCTCACCAAGGCGGCCCTCAAGGCGGGCTATCAGGAAGACTTTCTCGTGAAGACAGGCCTCTCCGTCCGACGCGACGACGGCACGATGTACGACCGCTACGCCGGACGCGTGATCTTCCCCATACGCAGCGTCTCGGGCAAAGTGGTCGGCTTCGGCGGACGCGTGCTCGACGCCGCCACCAAGGGCGTCAGCCAGAAATACGTCAACTCCCCCGAGAGCAGCGTCTACAGCAAGAAGAAGGAACTCTACGGCCTCTTCGAAGCCAAGAAGGCCATCTCGAAGGCGGACCTCGTCTATATGGTGGAGGGCTACACCGACGTGATGTCCATGCACCAGATGGGCGTGGAAAACGTGGTGGCCTCGAGCGGCACCGCTCTCACGCACGAACAGATACGACTGGTGAAGCGCTTCACAACGAACATCGCGGTGCTCTTCGACGGCGACGCCGCCGGCATCAAGGCCTCGCAGCGCGGCATCGACATGCTGCTGGCCGACGGCATGAACGTGCGCCTGTTGATGCTCCCCGACGGGCAAGACCCCGATGAATTCGCCAAAAAGTGCACCCAGGAACAATATCAGGACTACCTGGCGACCCATCAGGTGGACTTCATCGAATACAAGACCAAGCTGCTGCTTGAAGAGGCCCAGGGCGACCCCATCAAACTCTCGCAGCTGGCGGGCAACATCATCCAGAGCATCGCCGCCGTGCCCAACGACATCACCCGCTCGCTCTACGTCCGTCAGGCGGCGCAGAAACTGGGCATTCAGGAGAAGCTCATCAGCGACGGCGTCGTGCGCCAGATACGCCGCAATCAGGAGACCGCCCATCGCAGTCCCGGACTTCAAGGCGAGAGCGCTCCGGCAGCAGCGCCGCAGACACCCCCGACGGCCGCTCCCGAGACACAGGCGCCCCCGAAACCGGCACCCTCGGCTCCGACGAAAGCGCTGCCCCAAGAGACCGCCATCGCCGCGCTCCTCGTGAAATACGGCGGTAGGTTTTGCGGCCAGATGGAAGACGCCGACGGCAGCGTGCACGACATCACCGTGGCCGAATTCATCGACGGGAACCTCCGTGCGGACGACATCAGCCTGAAGACGCCCGCCTACAACATCATACTGCAGGAAACGCTGAACGGCATCCGCGAAATCCCCAACTTCAACGCCGAGCAGTATTTCATCAACCACGCCGATCCCGCCATCGCCGATCTGGCCTTCCGGCTGTCGCAGGATGCGGAACCGCTCTCGAAGCTCTACGGCGAACAGGCTGCGGAACCCACGGAGCAGGCCCTCTGCGAACGCACCACACAGGTGCTGGCCACGCTGAAAATGGCCATCGTGACGGGCGAACTGACCGCTCTCACCCGCCAGATGGGCAGCAACCGTCTCAGCCCCGAAGAAAACCGTCAGTTGCTGATGCAATTCAAGCAGTTGCAGGAAATCAAAAAGCATCTGTCGCAGATCTGCGGCGTGCGGGTTATCGGTTGATATATATCAAAAAACCTTAAAAAATGGCACATTTTGCCCGTTTTTGGGCTTAATGTCATTTTTTTGTCGTACCTTTGCCCGCGAATTTGTATTATCTTTGAACTAAAATCCAATGGAAAGGACACTCGTTTTGCTTAAACCAAGCACCATTCAGCGCCAGCTCTGTGGCGAAATCATCAGCCGTTTCGAGAAGAAGGGGCTGCGCATCGCCGGCATGAAAATGATGCAGTTGGACGACAAAATCCTGGAGGCCCACTACGCACATTTGGTGGGTAAGCCCTTCTTCCCTGCCCTGAAAGCCAGCATGATGAAGACCCCCGTCGTGGCCATGTGCCTCGAAGGCGTGGACGCCATCGCCGTCGTGCGCTTCATCACGGGCTATACGAACGGACGTAAGGCCGATCCCGGCACCATCCGCGGTGACTACTGTATGTCAAACCAACAGAATATCGTTCATGCCTCAGACTCTCCCGAGGCAGCAGAGGCCGAATTGGCCAGATTCTTCAAGCCCGAAGAAATCTACGAACTGGGCGATCTCAACCTGGACCGCCTCTATGCTGTGGACGAAAACTAAGACGGAGAGAAATCTAAACACCACCGAATGAGAACATTAATTCTGACATTCATCTGCACGGCCTTCTCGATGGCCACGCCCGCTCAGGACAAGCTGGCGGCTCTGGCTCCCGTAGATTGGCACGCGCAACACATTGACTCTGTCTCCATCGCCCGAGTGATGGAGCGCGAGAATCTGCAAAATCCGGCCTTCTCCCTGTACCAGAGCTGGAACAACACCTACACCACGAAGTACGGTGTGGAGATCCCCAATGAGTATGTTATCGACCTGCGCGGCTTCCACATGCCTTGCGAAAGCCGTCTGGTCACCTCGAGCTACGGCTACCGCCGCTCCTTCCACCGCAACCACTACGGCACCGACATCAAGGTCTATGTGGGCGACACCATTTATGCGGCGTTCGCAGGCAAGGTGCGCATTGTGGCCTACGAAGGCAGAGGCTACGGCAAGTACGTCGTGATCCGCCACCCCAACGGTCTGGAGACCCTCTACGGTCACATGTCGAAGCAGCTGGTGAGCGAAGACCAGGTGGTCAAGGCCGGACAGCCTATCGGCTTGGGCGGCAACACCGGACGCTCCACGGGCAGCCATCTCCACTTCGAGACGCGCTTCCTGGGCCAGTTCATCAACCCCGAGTTGCTCTTCGACTTTGAGCATCAAGACGTTCTGGGCGACTGCTACATCTTCCGCAGCAGGGGTCGCGGCCAGCTTTTGGCCAAGGCCGACTACATCCTGGGTAAGGAGTACAGCATGACGGAGGAAGACAGCAAACTCGCTACCGAGCAGGCTCAGAAGCAGGCCGAGAGCCGCAGCTTCCAGGAGCAGCGCAAGGAGTCGATCCGCCAGGGCGGCATCTACAAGGTCAGGAGCGGAGACACGCTTGGCAAGATCGCCCGCAAGTTCGGCACCACTGTGGCCCAGCTTTGCCGCACCAACAAGATTTCCGCCAAGACGCCTTTGCGCGCCGGACAGATTCTCAGGTACTGATGACCACCAAGCAACAGTTTGAGAGCATCCTCGCCGAGTGTCGCAGTCTCTTCGAGAAGAAGTTGCACGACTACGGTCCGGCGTGGCGCATCCTGCGTCCCAGCTCTCTCACCGACCAGATTTTCATCAAGGCCGGCCGCATCCGCTCCATCGAGACCAAGAAGGAAGCGCTTGTGGACGAAGGCATTCGCCCGGAGTTTATCGGCATCGTCAACTACGCCCTCATCGGCCTCATCCAGCTGGATCTGGGGCCAGAGATGCCTAATTCATCCGCCTCGGCCTCCACGATGACCAACGAAGAGGCTCTGGCCGCCTACGACAAGTGGGCCCAGAAGACGCTTGAGCTCATGCTGCGCAAGAACCACGACTACGACGAGGCGTGGCGCTCCATGAGGGTGTCGTCGTACACGGACCTCATCCTGATGAAGATCTTCAGAACGAAACAGATAGAGTCCCTAGCGGGGGACACTTTGGTGTCGGAAGGTATCGACGCCAACTATATGGACATGATGAACTATGCCGTATTCGGCCTGATCAAGCTCACCTATGGTGAGGACGCTTCTTGTTAATCTCTGCCGGCTCGTGCTGGCGACGGTCTTCATCCTTTCGGGGCTCGTGAAGATCATCGACCCGAGAGGGTTCTCCTACAAGATTGACGAATACGCCGGCGCCGCGGGCATCACGGATTTCCATCTGGCCCACGCCTCGCTGTTTATCGCCGGAGCTCTGGCGATGCTCGAGTTTTCCGCCGGCATCTATCTCTTCTTCGGCATACGCCGCCGCCTGACCTCGCTGGTCACGCTGCTCATGATGACGGTCTTCACGGCCCTCACCTTCTGGTCCTGGCGCTGGCACGCCGTGAGCGACTGCGGCTGCTTCGGAGACGTGATTCACCTCACCCCTGCCGAGACATTCTTCAAGAACGTCGTGCTGCTTCTGCTCTGCCTGCCTCTTGTGAGACACCCCAGAGCTCAGGTGCGCTTCATCAGCGAGAAGAGCCAGTGGACCATCGGTCTCTACGTGTGGATCTACGGTGCCGCCCTGTGTGCCTACAACGTGTACATGCTGCCCGTGATGGACTTCCGTCCCTACCACATCGGCGCCGATCTCCTGCGCGCCATGCAGCCCGCAGACGCGGGCGACGTGCGTTATACGCACACCTTCATTATGGAGAAGGACGGCGAGCGCAGGGAGTTTTCGCTTGAGGACTATCCCGACTCCACCTGGACTTTCGTCGATCGCCGCACCCGGATTGAAGGCAGCGCGAAGGCGCTTCCGCCCATTCACGACCTCTCGATCGTCTCACCCTCGACGGGCATCGACACTACGGAGGCGCTGCTCTCGAGCGAAGGCTGGAAGTTTCTCATCGTGGCGCCCGATCTCCGCGAAGCCGACGACGGCGTGATGGAGCGTCTGGCCGAGCTCACGGACTACTGCAGCCACTACGGCTATCCGCTCTACTGCCTCACGGCAAGCAACGAGGAGGACATCCGATACTGGCAGGACATCACGGGGGCCGAATATCCCTACCTGCTGGCCGACCGCACGCCGCTGCGCACGATGGTGCGCTCGAATCCCGGCCTGGTGGTGCTTAAGGGCAGCACGGTGAAAGCCAAGTTCCCGGCCATCGGCCTGCCTTCGGAAACGGAGCTTACGGACCGGGCCGAGCGTCTGGCGCTGCTGAACCCCGACCTGGAGACGCATCTGAGGATGCTGCTGCGCCTGTTGCTGTGGTTTGTGGGGCCTCTGTTCATCCTTACTCTGTTGGACAATTTATATCGATTAATTATACATATTAAAAACAAAAAACGCATTATGAGAAAGCACATTGTAGCAGGCAACTGGAAAATGAACAAGAACCTGCAGGAGGGTGTAGCCCTCGCCAAGGAACTCAAGGAGATTCTCGCTGCTGAGAAGCCCAACTGCGACGTCATCATCGGCACGCCCTTCATCCACCTGGCCACTGTGGCCGATCTGCTGAAGGACAGCTGCATCGCCGTCAGCGCCGAGAACTGCGCCGACAAGGAGAGCGGAGCCTACACCGGTGAGGTGAGCGCCGCCATGGTCAAGAGCACCGGCGCCGAGTACGTCATCCTGGGCCACAGCGAGCGTCGTGAGTACTACCACGAGACACCCGCCATCCTCAAGGAGAAGGTGGATCTGGCTCTGGCCAACGGTCTGAAGGTGATCTTCTGCATCGGCGAGAGCCTGGCAGAGCGCGAGGCCAACAAGCAGGAGGCTGTCTGCAAGGCAGAGCTCCAGGGCAGCGTGTTCCACCTGAGCGCCGAGCAGTGGAAGAACATCGTCATCGCCTACGAGCCCATCTGGGCCATCGGCACCGGCAAGACCGCTACCGCCGAGCAGGCTGAAGAGATTCACGCCTTCATCCGCAAGTGCGTGGCCGAGGTTTACGGCGAGGCTGCAGCACAGGAGACTTCCATCCTCTACGGCGGCAGCTGCAAGGCCAGCAACGCTCCCGAGCTCTTCGGCAAGGAGGACATCGACGGCGGCCTCATCGGCGGCGCTTCCCTCAAGGCTCCCGACTTCAAGGGTATCATTGATGCTTGGAAATAAGATTTTTGCACTGACGCTTCTTTGGGCTGCAGCCTTCACAGCTGCGGCCCAGAGCGGCGACAGCGTTCCGGCCAAGCGGAAGACCCATCGCGACTGGCCTGTGTGGGTGATTCCCGCCGACAGCGGCAAACCTGTGGCGGAGGACACCGTCTATGTCAAGAAAGTCTTGGGCAAGGACAGCATCGTCGTGCGCAAAGCCGTGCGCGACAGCATCCTGCGCCAGCGTTGTGACACGATGGACCTCCACACCGTAGCGCCCGTCGACTCCTCTCTGCTCACCAAGGTGCGCATCAACGGTTTCCGCGTGCAGCTCTATTCGGGCGGCAATTCCCGCCAGGACAAGATGCGTGCGCAGAGCATGGCCCAAACGGCTAAAGCGCTCTTTGTGCAATCGTCGGTCTACACGCAGTTCATCAGCCCCCACTGGGTGTGCCGCATGGGCGACTTCAAGACCCACGAGGCGGCCCTCATGCAGTTGCGCGAGGTGCGCGCCACAGGCTGTTTCCCCGAAGCTGTCATCGTACGCTGCAAGGTGAACGCCTGGCAGTAATTTCCCTCTAACGCCCCTATCGCTCATGAGTCAACTCGACAAGACCTACGACCCCTCACTCAACCATCAGCCGCTGACGCCCCAGCAGGAGGCCATCAGCGAGCACGTGCGCGCCATTCTCGACCTTCTGGGCGAGGACGTTTCGCGCGAGGGTCTCGTAAAGACGCCGCGCCGTGTGGCCCGTGCGATGACGGAGCTCACGAGGGGCTATCATGAGGACCCTATTGCCATTCTCAATTCGGCCAAGTTCCAGGAGGACTACCGCCAGATGGTGATAGTGAAGGACATCAACTTCTACTCCCTCTGCGAGCATCACATGCTGCCCTTCTACGGTCAGGTGCATGTGGCTTATATTCCCAACGGCGAGGTGACGGGCCTTTCGAAGATTGGACGTCTGGTGGACGGCTTTGCCCATCGCCTTCAGATTCAGGAGCGCATGACCAAGCAGATTCGCGAAGCCATCCAGGAGGCGCTGCATCCTCTGGGCGTGATGGTGGTCATCGAGG
>JAEEGF010129097.1_pt1 | contig 14544 bp, 16 predicted proteins | sample 9134171 | NCBI WGS metagenome assembly JAEEGF01 (sample SAMN16246542, study PRJNA631951) | gut metagenome | biome: gut microbiome; feature: rumen; material: AP-attached | host: Bos | place: Iran: Karaj | collected 2018-10
GGAATACAGAAGAATCGTTTCGGAACTGCTGGACGAGCTGCCGCAGGAATTCTTCCGGGAGCTTTCCGGCGGGGTGGTCGTGTCGGAGGCGCTCGTGATTCCGGACTACGCCCGCGGCGGCGACATCTATACCATGGGCGTGTACAAGGTCTATTCCGGCGTGCGGCAGATCGTGCTGTACAAGGGCTCGTTCGACCGCGCGTATCCGCAGGCGGACGAACGGGAAGCCAAATCGCGGCTGCGCGGCGTCCTGCGCCATGAGTTCCGGCACCATCTGGAGTTTCTGGGCGGCATGCACAGCACGGATTCTCTGGAGGCGGAGGACGAGCGCAAGAAGCTCGCATACCTTGCCCGACATCCGGACGAACCGTCCGGGCGGGAATAGCAGGTCTTCGGACTTGCTCTTTTTTTGTCCAACCCTTTGCGAATCCGTGCGGATATGATAGAATAACAGAAAAGACGGCGCGAAAACGCGGCGACGGGAGGGAGAGCCATGGAATACTGCAAAACCGTTGTGTTGAAGGACGGCAGGATGTGCGTGCTGCGCAACGGCACGGCGCGCGACGGCGCGGGCGCGGCGGAGGTGTTCAACCTGACGCACGCGGAGACGGATTTTCTGGCGTCCTATCCGGACGAACACACGGTTTCCGCGGAACAGGAAGCCGACTTTCTGCGCGGCAGGACGGAGAGCCCGAACGAAATCGAACTGGTTGCGGAGGTCGACGGCAGGATCGTCGGGCTTGCGGGCATCGACTGCGTCGGTCCGCGCGAAAAGCTGCGGCACCGCGCGTCGTTCGGCATCAGCATCCTGCGCGCGTACTGGGGGCTCGGCATCGGGCGCGCAATGATCCGCGCCTGCATCGACTGCGCGAAGCGCGCGGGCTACCGGCAGATCGAGCTCGAAGCGGTTTCGGAGAACGCGCATGCGATCGCGCTGTACGAAAGCGAAGGATTTGTCGAATACGGGCGCAACCCGCGCGGGTTCCGCTCGCGCTCCGGCGGCTTTCAGACGCTGGTGATGATGCGATTGGAGGTCGACGAATGAATCAAAAACGGAAAGCGGTGCTGTTTCTGCACGGTCTGGGCGGCAGCGCGCAGGAGGCGGAGCATTACCGTCCGCTGTTTGCGGACAGCGACGTGATCGGGCTCGACTATCACGGGATCACCCCGTGGGACGCGGGACGGGAGATCGGCGAAGCGGTGCGGAGCCTTTGCGAACGGTACGAACGCGTCAGTGTGATCGGATACAGCCTCGGCGCGTTCCTCTCGCTGTATGCCGGCATCGACGCGCAGATCGAGCGCGCGTATTTCATCTCGCCGGTCGTGGATATGGAACGGCTGATCCTGACGCTGATGGCGCAGGACGGCGTGACGGAGGAGGCATTGAAAGCGCAGGGCACGGTCCCCGGCTCGTTCGGGCTCGTGCATTCGTGGGACTACCTCTGCTATGTGCGCGAACATCCGGTCGAATGGCGCGTACCGACCGCGATCCTGTATGCGGAACACGACAACCTGACGCCGTACGAAACGATCAAAGCCTTTGCCGCGGCGCACAACGCGCGTCTGACGGTCATGCAAAACGGCGAGCACTGGTTCCACACGGAGGAGCAGATGCGGTTTGTGGACGACTGGCTGCGCAGAGAAAGGGAGTAAACGATGGAATTCCGGCAGTATTGCGAATCGGATTACGACGCGGTCTGCGATTTTCTGATCGCGCTGAACGCGGCGGACCGCAGGCACATCAACTGGAACTGGGCGCGGTTCGAGTGGATGTATGAGCATCCCGAATGCGACCGGACGCTGCTCGGCTCGATCGGGCTGTGGATCGACGGAGGCGCCGTCGTCGGCGCGGCGATCTACGACATGTATTTCGGCGAGGCGTTCTGCGCCGCGCTGCCCGCATACGCGTCGCTGTATCCGGAGATTCTGACCTATGCGTACGGCGCGATGCGGGACGACGCGGGGCTTGCGGTCGCGATTCCGGACGACTGCGCATGCGAGATCGAAGCGGCGAAGCGGCTCGGCTTTGCGCCGACGGAGCAGACGGAAACGATCATGGCGATCGACCTTGACGCGCGGCGGGCAGCCGCGCTGCCGGACGGGCTCGGGATTGCGGAACCCGATCCTGTCAAGGACGACGAGGCGCTGCAGTGGCTGTTCTGGCAGGGGTTCGACCACGGCTCGGACCGCGAGGCGTTTCTCCGTGAGAAGCAACCTGCGTCGCGCCCGCGCAGGCATTTCAATCCGCATCTGGGACCGGCGGCGGTCAACGAAGCGGGCGAATACGTCGCCTGCTGCTGCCTCTGGTATGAAGGCCGGACCGACTACGCCTATGTCGAGCCGGTCTGCACAATTCCCGCCTATCGCGGAAAGGGCGTCGCGAAAGCCCTGCTGTATGAGGCGATGAACCGCGCGCGTGCGATCGGCGCGAAGCGCGCGTATGTGATCTCGGACATGCCGTTTTATGAAGCGCTCGGCTTCCGAAAGGAGCGGCATTACACATTTTACCGGAAAGGATGAGGGAAGGACTATGACAAACGAAACGGACCGGCTGAACGCGGGCAACGCATATTACCTTGCACACGGCGACGCGGCGAAACGGATCGAAACGGCGGAGCACGGACAGCATCCGTACGCGATCGTCATCTGCTGTTCGGACTCGCGCGTGATTCCCGAACAGATCTTCCACGCCGGAATCGGCGACCTCTTTGTGATCCGCATTGCGGGCAACGTGCTGGACCGGCACCAGCTCGGCAGCGTGGAGTACGCGGCGGCGCATCTCGGCTGCAAACTCGTCGTACTGCTCGGGCATACCGGCTGCGGCGCGGTCGGCGCGGCGCTTGCGGGCGAGGCGGAGGGGTATATCGCCGATCTCGTGACGGAGATCCGGCAGGCGATCGGGGACGAGCGCGATCCGCTGCTTGCGGCAAAGCGCAACGTGCTGCACGGCGTCGAACGGCTGCAGCGCGCGTTCTCAACGCATCCGAAGCTGCACGGCGTCACGATCCGCGGCGCGATCTACGACATCGTCTCCGGCGCGGTCGAATGGCTGTAAACACCGTCCCCCTGTGCTGAAATGCTTGTTTCGGGCAAGTCGAACCTTGCCGCCCGTATGCGAAAAATATATTTTCAAATCAGTGTAACACTTTTGCTTTCTGCGGTGTCTCTATGATAGAGGGAAACGGAGAAGCATGTCGCATTTCTCTTGTACCGCTGCGCATTTCGCGCAGACGGCTATCTGAAAGGAGTATCTATGGAAAACAGCGAAATCGTACTAGCAACCGACCGCTACACGCCGAGCTTTGAAAATCAATTGCAGATGCATCGCGCCACACGGCGCTGGGGTTTCATTGTAATCATGATTGTGCTGCTCGCGTATCTCATTCCCTTGATCGTCTACCTTGCCATAACGCGCGCGATCAATGTGAGCTACACGGGGGAATCGTTCTTTGCGGATTTCCGCCTGACATTGCTGATCGTGGCGACGCCGCTGTATCTTGCGCTGCTGATCCTGCGGATGTTCGCCCCGCGCCGGCTTGCAAAGCAGCGTATGCGGGCGCTCAACGAGCTGTACGGCAACGCGATCCCCGACTTTGTGACGACGTTTTTCGAGGATGCACTGCTTGCGCAATCGGGGGAAAACGATCCCGGCGTACGGCTGAACTACGCCGTTTTTACCCACATCAAGGAAACGCGCGACCTGTTTGTGCTGAAAACGAAGGAAAAGCATCTGCTGATCGTCGACAAGCAGGGACTCTCGGGCGTCGATGTGCCGGGTTTTCGGAAGCTGATCCACGAAAAGTGCCCGAACGCAAAGGTGAAATGGAATCCGCAAACGACATGACAAGGGGACGGTTCTCTTGTCATCTTTCATACCTTATGACCAAAAGCATGATTGCAAAAAGGAGGGAAAATAAATGAATCGGACATTCAGGCAGGTTGGTTTCATTGTACTGCTTACGGTCTTGTTTGTGATCCTGAACGGATGCCATGCATATGGCTCAATCGATATTTCCGACAATCGGGATGTGTTTGTCATGGACGACGGCAAGCTGTCAAACGGAACGCTGACATACACGCATTTGCCTGACAAATGGAGTTATGAAGGAGAATATCCATATCGTTTCGGTAAAACACAAAAAGGGAAAACGTTATATGCAGCAGACAGTAACGGTACGATCATAAAAGAGAAAAAGCCGTTCTATGCAGATATGGACTATCGACCGTGGATACGGGAAGATGCGGAATTGCCCGATTTGTACGGCGAAGACTACGATGTGAAAGTATACGTGTTCAAAAAAGACAGGAGTATCACATTGGAAGGTCCGGCAAGAGATGAAATCGTGAATTGGTATCACGCACTGCTGAACGGAAGCAATCCGGTTTCGAGCGAAGAAACTGACGCAGAAATGTTCGGCAATATGCATGCGATGCTGAACGGCGGTTATGTGAATACAGAAACGCGAAACGAGAATTTATACGGCACTCTCTATTTTGAAAGTACAAAGATAAAAGGGCTATCGTATTACGACGGTTTTTCGTTGCGCAAAATCAGCAATGGGTTCGTAATTGTTGACGATTACGATATCGTCTATGCAACGTTTGGAGAAGATTCGGCATTGTATCAGGCGCTGATTGATGAATGACAAGTGGAACACGGAGGGACTGGAACACGAGGGACGGTTAGCGTGAAAACGAAGACAGCGAAAAGTACAGGAAAAAGCGCTTCCGCTCTGAGTGACAAGGGGACGGTTCTCTTGACAACAGCAGATAGAAAACAAAAAGTGTCAGGAGAACCGTCCTCTTGACACCAGAGACACCAGAAAACGTTGGCTTTACGTTTTATGCGTATGCGCGATATAGAGGAAGATGAAACATAAGGGGATGATGAAAATGAAAAGATATCTCATAATTTGCATTATAGCAGCACTATTGTTTGGTTGCAACCGCACGGAGAATGCAGGCACTACAAACATAGAAATGATTGAACCGAATAACAATAGTACAAGTAATGATGCAGAAATAGTAATCGACTCGGATGAACATTCTGACATAATAACGCAAATGTATATTACTGACGGTCAACGATATGGCTGTGACTTCATCTGTTGGTTTGACGGCTTTGGTTTTTGCTATCGTGTGCCGCGCGAAGAGAAAGAAACATATAAGATCCTGTTAAGTGAAAGGGTAACCATTGAAGAAACATATAGTGAAGAAGAGATTAGGAGATTAGAGGCATCCCCTCAGGACGGAGAAAGTGGCTATTGCGTTTACTTAGCATCAAACTCGACATCTTATAGAATCGGGTTTTTAAGAATCCTGGAAAAACCACATATTTGGGGATATGGTACATTATATGAGCTGATAACCGTTGGTGATCCCCAAGCAGAACTACTTCCGGTAGAACCCCAATACGATTATGTTTGGAGTAACGATGCCGCCTTGTTTGAAACAGTACTAGAAGACGGCAGGATTTTAATGCGTTTGATGCAATTTGAGGAAAATGATGTTGGATTTGGTGAAATTGAGGATAGTATAGACGAGTCATCTCTGGTTGAAATTACGGATAATACTCTTGTTATGATTTGCTTCTTTGATTCTCAAAGACCAGATATGCTTATTTCGAACGAACGAATGTTCCAACTGGTGCGGGATGGATATTTTATGGAATATCCATGTTGGGTAATAGTGAAAGACGGGAAGCTCCTTGCAGCGATGCAGATTAATAGTTTTTAATCATTTGTCAAGCGGTGACAAGACTGATATGTAATGACCTTTGTCAAGAGAGATCTTTACAAGGAACACAAGGGGACGGTTCCGCTGTATTGAGCAAATTGGAGTGGGAATTTTAAAAAGGTGCGATCCGCAATCATTGAACTGCAGACCGCACCTTATTTTTAAAGAGAATGATTTGAGAGGTTTCTCCCGAAAACCTCCTTGACAGACAGCCTCTCGTAGCCGCCCCTTTTATCGCGCTCAGAGCGAGAACTTCATATGCGTCTTTTTGCCCTTGCGGATCTTGACGCCGTCCGAAAGCTGTTCTTTGGTGAGGTTCATCCAGGTGTCGCTCACGCGTTCGCCGTTCAGCATGATCGAGCCCTGCTCGATCAGCGTGCGGACCTTGCCCTTGGACTTCTCGATGCCGCCCAGCAGCAGCATGTCGACGATGTTGATTCTGCCGTCCGTGAGCGCATCCTCCGGAACGGTGAACGACGGCATGTTCGCGTCGTCGCCCGCGCCCGAGAACAGCGCGCGCGCCGCGGTCTGCGCCTTTTCGGCTTCCTCCTCGCCGTGTACGAGGCGGGTGAGCTCGAACGCCAGCAGCTCCTTCTTTTCGTTGATGCGGTTCGCGTCCCAGTGCTCGATCTGCTCGATCTCCTCGATCGGGATAAAGGTCAGCATGCGGATGCACTTCATGACGTCCGCGTCGTCGACGTTGCGCCAGTACTGATAGAACTCGAACGGCGAGGTCTTGTTCGGATCGAGCCAGACCGCGTTGCCCGCCGTCTTGCCCATCTTCTTGCCCTGCGAGTCGGTGAGCAGCGTGATCGTCATGGCGTACGCGTCCTTGCCGAGCTTCTTGCGGATGAGCTCCGTGCCGCCGAGCATGTTCGACCACTGATCGTCGCCGCCGAACTGCATGTTGCAGCCGTGGTTCATGTACAGATAGTAGAAGTCGTAGGACTGCATGATCATGTAGTTGAACTCGAGGAACGAAAGCCCCTTCTCCATGCGCTGCTTATAGCACTCGGCGCGCAGCATGTTGTTGACCGAGAAGCAGGTGCCGACCTCGCGCAGCATGTCCACATAGTTGAGCTTCAGAAGCCAGTCGGCGTTGTTGACCATCTCCGCCTTGCCCTCGCCGAACTCGATGAAGCGCTCCATCTGCCGCTTGAAGCACTCGGCGTTGTGGTCGATGTCCTCCTTGGTCAGCATCTTGCGCATGTCGGTGCGCCCCGAAGGATCGCCGATCATGGTCGTGCCGCCGCCGATCAGCGCAACCGGACGGTTGCCCGCCATCTGCAGACGCTTCATCAGCGTCAGCGCCATGAAGTGTCCCGCGGTCAGGCTGTCCGCCGTGCAGTCGAAGCCGATATAGAACTTCGCTCCGCCGTTGTTGATGAGATCGCGGATCTCCGCTTCGTCCGTGACCTGCGCGATCAGTCCGCGCGCTTTCAGTTCTTCAAAAATCTGCATCGTATCCTCCTGCGTGAAAGCCCGAACGGGATTCGTCCGATCGGGCGTTTTATCCGATGATTGGGGAAAAGTATATACGATATTCCGCTTCTTGTCAAGGCGAACTTTCTTCGGAAAAACGGTTGGCAAACGCGCACGGATGTGCTATAATTATATATATTTCACAGGGAGGCAATCAACATGACAGTAGAAGAACTCGTTCAGCAGTATCAGACCGACAAAGCGCTGCAGGAAGAAGTCGCCGCGATCCTCGCGGACGGCAAGGTTACGATTTCGGAATTCTTTTCCTTTGCAAAGAAGCACAATGTGGAGGTTTCGCTCACCGACCTGCCCAAGTACATGGAGCAGGCAAAGCAGCTCGGCTTCATCAAATAAGCCGAACGGTCCCGCCGCCGGGTTACCGGCGGTTTTTTGCACATTCGCGACACGAAAGGAGCTCGTATGGCACATCGGGTATTGCTGATCAACGGAAGTCCCAAGCGGGACGGCTGCACGGCGCGCGCGCTCAAAGAAATCATCGACACGCTGCACGCGGAGGGGATCGAAACGGATCTGATGCACGTCGGGGACGACGATATCCGCGGCTGCATCAGCTGCGGCTGCTGCAGCACCACCGGCTCGTGCGTGTTCGACGACAAGGTCAACGAGGCCGCGCCGCTTCTGGAACGCGCGGACGGGCTCATCGTCGGAAGCCCCGTCTATTACGGTTCGCCGAACGGGACGCTGCTGTCGTTCCTCGACCGGCTCTTTTACAGCACGCGCTTTTCGAAGCACATGAAGGTCGGCGCGGCGGTCGTCTCCTGCCGCAGAGGCGGCAACACGGCGTCGTTCGACGTGCTGAACAAGTATTTCACGATCTCCTCGATGCCGGTCGCGTCCTCGACCTACTGGAATCAGGTGCACGGCTTCACCGCCGCAGACGTCGAAAAGGACGGCGAAGGGCTGCAGACGATGCGCAACCTCGCAAGAAACGTTGCGTTTCTGATCCGCGCGATCGCGCATGAAAAGGAAACCGCGGGGCTGCCCGCGCTCGAGCGCGGCGTCTTCACCAGCTTTCCGGACGGAAAGTGACGGCGAACGATGGAGCATTATCGCATCTATCATCCGGAGATCCCCGCCTTTCTTTCGGCATGCGCCGAAACGCCGAGCCTACAAAGACTCATGCACGTCGGCATGAACTGCGGCTGCGAGTACACGTCCTTTCCCCGCTTTGCAGGGCTTTTGCCGTATTCGCGCTTCGATCACAGCATCGGCGCGGCGCTGATCGTCTGGCACTTCACGCACGATGAGAAGCAGGCGGTTGCGGCGCTTCTGCACGACGTCGCGACGCCGGTGTTTGCGCATGTCGTGGATTTTCTGAAGGGCGATTATTTCCGGCAGGAGGCGACCGAAAGCGGCACGGAGGCGATCATCGCGTCGGATGCGGCGCTGCAGCGGCAGCTGTCCCTGCTCGGGCTTGCGACGGAGGACGTCTCGGACTACCACCGCTATCCGGTTGCGGACAACGATTCGCCGCAGCTTTCCGCCGACCGCCTCGAATACACGCTCGGAAACCTTCTGAACTACCGCATCCGCACGCAGGCGCAGGTGCAGGCGTTCTATGACGACCTGTTTGTCGGGACGGACGGGGAGGGACGGCCCGAGCTCGTGTTCCGCACCGAAGAAACGGCGATCGACTTTGCAAAAGCCGCGCTCGTCTGCTCGAAGATCTACGTCTCGGACGAGGACCGCTATGCGATGCAGATATTGTCCGAGCTTTTGGGGTACGCGATCCGCGCCGGCGTACTCTCGGAGGACGATCTGTACCGCGACGAACCGGCGGTGATCGCAAAGCTCTGCGCCGACGCAAAGACCGCGGCGGCGTGGCGGAACTTCCGTTCCTGCCGGACCGTTCTCTGCGCAGACGAACCGCAGGCGGACGGCGTCTGGCGGCAAATCGCCGCAAAAAAGCGTTACATCGATCCGCTGATCGCAAACAAAGGCCGCGTGACGGCGGTTTTTGAGCCGCTTCGCGAGGCGATCGGCGCATTTCTCGAAAAGCCGCAGACCTGTTGGATTGCTGCGGCGGAAGCACAACCGTTACCGGAAGAATAAAGGAGGACAGTATGGATCCGAACATCACAAAACGCAACGAACTGCTGGCGCAGAAGGTCATCAAGGGACTGCAGTCGCGCAACATGAGCGGCTATTACGCCGCAACCAGAGAGGAGGCGCTTCAAATCGCGCTGTCGCTCATCGAAACGGGCAGCTCGGTCACGATGGGCGGCGCCTTGAGCGCGCACGAGATCGGACTGGTCGACGCCGTCAAGGCGGGCGACTACCGCTTCATCGACCGCGGCGCCTACGCGGACAAACGGCAGGCGATGCTCGACGCCTACGACGCGGACTGGTTCCTTTCGAGCGTCAACGCCATGACCGAGGACGGCGTGCTCGTCAACATCGACGGCAACGCGAACCGCGTCTCCGCGATCGCGCAGGGACCGAAGCACGTGCTGTTCATCGTCGGCATGAACAAGGTCACGAGCGACATCGACGGCGCCATGAAGCGCGCGCGAAACGTCGCCGCGCCGACCAACGCACAACGTTTCGGGCTCAATACGCCCTGCGCCAAAACCGGCGCGTGCATGAACTGCAAATCGCCCGACACGATCTGCTGCCAGTTTTTGATCACGCGGTTTTCGCGGCACAGGGACCGCATCCATGTGATCCTCGTCAACGACAATCTGGGCTTCTGATCCCAAAACAACAAAAAGCTGCGGTTTCCCGCAGCTTTTTTGATTGCGCTGTTATTCGATGCCGGTGAGGTCGTATTCGTTCAGCCACTTCGACGCAACTTCGCAGACCTCCTTGAGGCACGCCTCGTCGAACGGCGTCCGGAGACCGGCGTTTTTCAGAAGCTCGACAAACGTCCTGCTGCCGCCCTGCACGGTGTACGCCATGTAGTGCTTCCACGCGTTTTCGCGGTCCTTCTGGATCATCGCCCAGAACTCGAGCGCGACGGTCTGCGCGAGGCAGTAGTCGATGTAGTAGAACGGGCTCTGATAGATGTGGCTCTGCCGCTGCCAGCCCTCGCCCTCCGAATAGAACGGGATCTCGCCGTCGAGATTCATCCACGGCATGTAGACGCCCAAAAGCCGCTTCCATTCGGCATGGCGTTCTGCGGGCGTCAGCTCCGGCTTTTCGTAGACGATGTGCTGGAAGTGGTCGACCATCGTGCCGTAGGGGATGAAGGTCAGCGCGCCCGCAAGGTGGCTGTAGCGGAATTTCCGCGCGTCCTTGCCGAAGAAGCCCTCGGCGTTCATCCAGCCGAAGAACTCCATGCTCATCGAGTGCACCTCGCACGCCTCCATCGACGGCCATGCGTATTCGGTCGGGATGCGCTTGCGGTTCATCCAGTAGGAGAACGCGTGTCCCGCCTCGTGCGTGACAACCTCCACGTCGCCCTGCGTGCCGTTGAAGTTCGCAAAGATGAACGGCACCTCGTATTTCGTGATGCCGGTGCAGTAGCCGCCGCCCTCCTTGCCTTCGGTGGAGAGGACGTCCAAAAGCTCGTTGTCGAGCATCGTGCGGAAGAACTCGCTCGTCTCGGGCGAGAGCGCGTCGTAGAACACCTGTCCCTGATGCAGGATGTCGTCCGCGGTGCCTGCGGGACGCGGGTTGCCGCTTCTGAAATCGAGCGCGGCGTCCGCAAACGACAGCGGATATTCCTTTCCGAGCCGCTTTGCCTGTTCGCGCAGGATCGCGTCCGCAACCGGCACAAGGTACTTCCGTACCGCGGCGCGGAACTGTTCGACGTCCTCCTTCGTGTAGCAGTTTCTGCCCATGCGGTAGTAGCCGAGCTGCGTATAGCCGTCGTAGCCGAGCTTTCTGCCCATCGCGTCGCGCAGATGCACCAGCTCGTCGTAGATGCCGTCGAAGCGCTCCTGATGCTCCTTGTACCACTTGCCCTCCGCTCTCCATGCGGCGAGACGGCGCGCGTCGTCCGCGTCGGTCTTGAACGGCGTCAGCTGCGACAGCGTGTAGACGCCGCCCTCGAACGGGATCTGCGCCGAGGCGATCAGCTTGCCGTATTCGGTGGTCAGCTCGTTTTCCTTCTGCATGTCCTCGATGATCTCGGGGGAGAAGGTCTTCTGCGCGATCTCGGCGTTGACGAACATCAGATCGCCGTATTCGGCTTCGAAATCCTTGCGGAACGGCGAGGCGAGCATCGCGTCGAGCCACGCCTGCTCATACTCCTCGACCTCGGGGCCGAAGCCGTCCCAGAACTCGTTTTCTTCGTCGTAGAATGTGTCGCGCGTGTCGATCGTGTGGCGCACCTGCGCCAGCGTTTCAAGTGTTACGACGTCCTTCGCCTGCTCTTCCTTTTCGAGGAAGACCGCTTTCGCTTCTTCGTAGCTCTTTGCGGCTTTGAGCCGCTCGGTCAGCGCGCGCAGCGATTCCTTGACCGCGTCGGGATCCGGTCGTTTGTAGGGCATTTCGGAAAATTTCATAGTGTACTCCTTTCTGGTTTCATCCCGTCCAGTATAGCATATGCGGCGGTCGTGCGCAACGAAAAAAGAGGATTCCCCGCGGAACCCTCCGTTTCTGTTTTCGTTATTCGCCGAGCTTCCTTGCGATCGTAGTGATCGCGTCGATCGTCGTTGCCGCCGCCATCGAGGGATCGCGGTTGATCGCGGCAAACTGCGCGCTCGAAAGCGTCCGGATGTCCGAAACGATCAGCTGATGGAACGCGAGCGAGACGATCTCCAGTCCGTAGCGCGAAAGGAACGGCTCCCTGACGCGTTCGATCACCGCGTCGCGAAGCTTCGGCGCAAAGAACGGCAGCTGATGCGGGCGGATGCCGTCCTGTATCAGCGCGGCAAGCGCTTCGGGGATCGCGCCGAGCACCATGAGACTCAGAAGCTCGTTGAGATGCGTGCGCTGACAGCGGTCCTCGATGTTGCCGACGACATTGCGGTACAGCGTGACCGGATCCTTGACGCGATAGGAGAACATGCCGCCGACCGAGACGCCGAGGTCGAGGTCCGCGCCGATCGCCTCGTCACGCACGGCGATCGGAAACGGCGAGGGCGATTCGAACCGCACGCCGGGACATTCCTTGGTGTTGACATAATAGATCCGGTGCCGGAACGGCTGCACGTCGCCGCCGCCGAACCCGACGCGGGAGACCACGTCGCGGGCAAACCCGCCGACGCCGCCCGGATGGTTCTCGTCATAAAAGCGGTGCTCGCCCGGCTCCGAGCATACGTCGATCACCTTGCCCTGCGCGGTGACGATCACGCACTGCCCGTCCGCGATCGCAAGGATCGAGCCGTTGGTGATGATGTTGTCGCCGCTGCGCGTGTTGGCGCTGCGCGCGCCTGTGTGCTTGCGCCCGCGTCTGATCAGCGTTTCGCTGTCGAGCGAATCGCAGGTGAAGTATTCCAGCCACTGCTCATGCAGCACGCTGTCCACGGAACTCAGAACTGCGCGAACGATGCCCATCGCTTACTCCTTCTTTTGCTGCTTGCACCAGGTGTTCATCACAAGATCGACGGGGAGCAGCTTCACAAGCCGCACCTGCCTGCGCACCGGCGCGCCGAGGATCGACACCGTCTTTTTCTTTTTGAGGTCCTTCATCGCCTGCTCCACGACCTGTTCCGGCGTGTACCAGCGGTCGTAGTAGGTGATCGTGTCGTCGTGCACCGCGCGGTTGAAAAACTCCGTCCTGATCCAGCCGGGGCAGACGCACAGCACGTGCACCCCGCGGCCTTTGAGCTCGCGGCCCAATGCACGGCTGAAACTCAGCACGTATGCCTTCGAGGCGGCGTAGACCGCCATGTACGGCACCGGCTGCCAGCTCGAATTGGAGCCGAGGTTGACGATCGCGCCGCCCTCCCTGAGATACGGGAGCGAGAGCGAGCACATGGCGGTCAGCGCGCGGGCGTTGAGATCGACGATGCCGAGCTGATTGTCGAGGTCCTCGTTTTCGAACGTGCCGAACACGCCGTAGCCCGCGTCGTTGATCAAAAGCTTGATCTCCGGCTGTTCCGCCTCAAGAAGCGCGCGGTACGCGGAATAGCTTGCGGGATCGGACAGATCCCACGCAAGCGGGCGGAGCTTCGTTCGGCATTCGGCGGCAAGCGCTTCGAGACGCTCCTTTCTGCGCGCGATCACCCAGATTTCGTCGAGCTCGTATGCGCGGTCGACCGCCTTGACAAATTCTCTGCCCATGCCGGAGGACGCGCCGGTAATGACTGCGATATTCATAGGGACTCCTTTTCGGTTCGTTGGCTCTATTATAACCCGAACCCGCCGAAAAAGCTACTGTGTTTCGTATTTACTTTTTCCGGCTTCTCGATTACAATAAAGCAAAGGGGACGGAGGAGAGGCAGATGAACATTACGGTCTATCTCGGCGCGACGGAAGGCAACGATCCCGCGCTCACCACGGCGGCATGCGAACTCGGCGCGTGGATCGGCAGCCACGGGCATTCGCTCGTGTACGGCGGCTCGAAATGCGGGCTGATGGGGATGCTCGCCGAAAGCGTGCTGAACACCGGCGGGCGCGTCACGGGCGTCGAACCGCAGTTCTTTGTGGACGCGGGCTTTGTCTACGACGCGATCACGGAGCTGATCGTCACAAAGGACATGAGCGAGCGCAAGGCGAAGATGATCGAGCTCGGCGACGCGTTCATCGCGTTCCCGGGCGGCACCGGCACGCTCGAGGAGATCTCCGAAATCATGAGCAAGGTCGCTTTGAACCATCTCGACGCGCCGTGCATCCTCTACGATCTCAACGGCTATTACGAGGGCATGCGCATGCTGCTCGAAAAGATGCTCGAAAAGGAACTGTCCACGGTCGAAAAGCAGAGCGGCATCCGCTTTGCGAAGAACATCGGCGAGATCGCCGCGATCCTCGAACCGTAACAGAACAGAATAAAGCGGCGCAGGAAAACCCTGCGCCGTTTGCTTTTTTCGGTTATGCGTTTGCCATGCGGTAGATGTTCGCCATGTCCGCTTCATACAGCTTCATGGCGCTGCCGACCTTGCCGCCGGTCGCGACGGCGCAGTTGTGCGCAAGCAGCAGGATGTCCTCTTCGCTCGGATGAACGCCGAGTTCTCTGAGGTTTGTCGGCATGCCGATCGAACGGAAGAAGTCCTCCATCGCCGCGATGCCTTTTAGAGCCGTTTCTTCGTCGCTTGCCTGCGGCGCGACGCCCATCACGTTCGTCGCAAAGCGCACAAAGCGGGGCAGACAGTTCTTGTACACATACCGCGCCCAGCTTCCCCAGACCGCGGTGAGCCCCGCGCCGTGCGTCACGTCGTACAGCGCGCCGAGCTCGTGCTCGAGCCGGTGCGACGCAAA
>JAEEGF011560044.1_pt1 | contig 14542 bp, 11 predicted proteins | sample 9134171 | NCBI WGS metagenome assembly JAEEGF01 (sample SAMN16246542, study PRJNA631951) | gut metagenome | biome: gut microbiome; feature: rumen; material: AP-attached | host: Bos | place: Iran: Karaj | collected 2018-10
GCGGCAAAGCCGCATATTTATTAAAAGGAGGGAAGGTATAAAATGGCAAACAGAATTTCTTTAAACGGAACATCCTATCATGGGGCAGGAGCGATCAGTGAGGTCGTAAATGAAATCAATGCACATGGCTTCAAAAAAGCTTTTGTAGCATCAGATCCTGATCTTATCAAATTTGGGGTAACAACTAAGGTCACAGATCTTTTGGAAAAGGCAGGCATTCCTTTTGAAATCTATTCAGATATCAAGCCAAATCCAACAATTGAAAATGTAAAAAATGGTGTAGAGGCATTCAAAAAGTCAGGTGCTGATTGTATCGTAGCAGTTGGTGGCGGTTCTTCTATGGACACATCAAAGGCAATCGGTATCATCATCACAAACCCTGAGTTTACAGATGTTCGTTCTCTTGAGGGCGTAGCACCAACCAAGAATCCTTGTGTACCTATCATTGCTATTCCTACAACAGCCGGAACAGCAGCAGAGGTTACAATCAACTACGTTATCACAGACGTAGAAAAAGAGAGAAAATTTGTATGTGTTGACACACATGACATGCCAATAGTAGCAATCGTTGATCCTGAGATGATGTCTTCAATGCCTAAGGGACTTACAGCTTCAACAGGTATGGATGCTCTTACACACGCTATCGAAGGCTACACAACAAGAGCAGCTTGGGAGATGACAGATATGTTCCATCTCGAAGCAATCAGACTTATCTCCAAGAACCTTAGAGGAGCAGTAGAGAACACTAAGGAAGGCCGTGAAGGAATGGCTCTTGGACAGTACATCGCAGGTATGGGCTTCTCAAACGTTGGTCTTGGAATTGACCATGCTATGGCACATACACTTTCAGCTCATTATGACACACCTCACGGTGTAGCATGTGCTATGTTCCTTCCAATCTCTATGGAATTCAACAGAGAGTACACAGGCGAAAGACTTCGTGAAGTAGCAAGAGCTATGGGTGTAGAAGGTGTAGACAACATGAGCCAGGAAGAGTACAGAGATGCAGCAATCAACGCTGTTAAGAAACTCTCAGAAGATGTAGGTATTCCGAAGACTCTTGACAAGATCAAAGAGGAAGACCTTGACATTCTTGCAACAGATGCACTTAATGATGCATGCTATCCTGGAAATCCAAGAGAAGCAACTAAGGAACAGGTTATTGAAATGTTCCGTATGTTAATGGCTTAATTTCTTAAATTCAAAAGGTGCTCAAGAATCCATAGGATTTTTGAGCACCTTTTTTATGTGGCGTTTATACGTGGTACAGTAATCGCTTTGCGTATGTGTTTCGGTAGGCACTTGGCGTAAGACCGGTGATTTTTTTGAAGGTTCTTGAAAAGTTGTGCATGTCTGAAAAGCCGACTTCACTGGCAATCTCTGTTATGGTGCGGTCAGTGTCGGTGAGATAGAAGCTGGCTGTTTCTATCTTTTGTGACATTATGAACTGTTTTAGCGAGATGCCGCGTACTTCGCTGAATAGGTGGGAGAGGTATTTGGAGCTGTATCCAAATGCATCGGCAATTTCATTTATCTTAATGTTCTGGGAGATGTTTCTCCTGATATAGTCTGCAATGTCTGAATAAATCTGATTGTTTCCTATAGGATCATTTTCATCTGCAGCTTCAACCTGGAGCTGTCCGTAAAGCTCCGTAAGAATAGCTGTTGTTGTGGCGTTAAGAGTAATCTCAGGATAGTTGTTTCTTTCAAGGTCCTGCAATTGCTTCATCTGAACTATCATCTTTTCAAGCCTTGGAACATGTCCTGTTTGAGGCATGATAAAACAATTGGCTCTTTTGTAGGAACCAATATGATCCGGGACAACCCTGGCAGGAAACTTCCCAAGATCTGCCGTGAAATGAAGCCAGTAGAAGGAACAGTATGCCTTTTTAAAGCCTATTCTATTTGAATCACTTGGAGGTAATATCAGATAATCTCCGGTTGTAACTGTAAAATCTTCTCCCATATATCTAAGGAAGAGAGTGCCTTCCGTCATTACAATAAGTTCGTAGTCAAATTCCAAAGGCATACTTTCATGCTTCCAGTTTTCCGATAATGCTTTGAATTTGCCACTCCTTAAATAGTTAAAAAGTTGGTTCTTTGGAAAAACCATCAGATTTTTTTCGTGCTTTTTCTTTATTTGGGAACCCATAATAATCGCTCTCTTTTTAATGTTTTATATTTATGCATTTACAAGAAACTAAGTAAAAAAGTGGAAAAATGACACACATAATAGAAAAACAACACTTGTATTTATGAAAAATACACTCGCAAATAATTATATCACTAATACAGCCAGAAAATAAGCCGATTTGAAGTGTGTGTAGAAATGACACATAATCTATCGTTGTTCTATATTACTAAACATACGGAAATGATAACATTTATATAGTGCAATATGCACAAAGGGGTTAACAAAAACTATTATGGAGGGTTACGAATGAAGAAGAGAGTTTTGTCGGTATTATTGTCGGCGGTTATGACGGTAGGGCTTATTGCAGGCTGTGGCGCTGCATCTTCCGGAGCAGGTGGAGGAGCATCTTCCGGGGGGAAGACCAAGCTCACAGCACTTTTTTGTGCGCATGCTCTTACAGCTGACATCAATGAATTTAAGTGGCTTCAGGAGTTTGAGGATGCAGCAGGAGTAGATATTGAATGGGAAGTAATTCATTCAGACTGGGATCAGACTAAGCCTACACGATTTGCTTCGGGTGATATTCCGGATCTTTTGTTTTCAGCTACAAATGATGCTGATTACATCACATATAATGGCCTTTTTGAGGATCTGACACCATACATCAGTAAAGAGACTACACCAAATATTCAGGCAATGTTTGACGAGGAACCTGACACACTTGTACTTGCCAAGACACCTGAAGGAAAGATATTTGGTCTTCCTAAATTCCAGGGAAAATGGCCCGGAACAAACGGAGTTCTTTTCATAAATCAGACATGGCTTGATAAGCTCGGACTTAAGGCTCCAACAACGTTTTCAGAGCTTGAAAAAGTTCTTTTGGCATTTAAGGATGGAGATCCAAACGGAAACGGTATAGCTGATGAAGTACCAATGGACTTTAACGGCTGGTTTGGCAGTGCTTATTCACTTTCCAATCTTGTTGGTGGACTTGGAATTCAGCTTACTAACTGGGCATACGACGGATACTTTGCAGAGGGCGGAGAAGTTAAGAACTTTGCTGTGGATGAAAGATACAAAAAGCTCATGAAATATCTGGCTCAGCTTTATTCTGAGGGACTTATAAATGAGAATGCCATTACAAATGACTACTCAATGTTCCAGTCTCTTTCAAGAGGAAATGAGAATGGTGAAGCGCTTGTAGGTGTTGTTTACGGATGGGAAGAGACAGATAAGTTTGGCAATAACCTTGCTAATCAGTATGTGGCTCTTGAACCACTTACATACGATCTTGACGGTGGCAGCTATGATGCTCGTTGGACATATGACTATTCAGGACTGAACATGTCATCTAACAGAGTTTGCATGAGTGCTAAGTGTAAAAATAAAGAGGCTGCTATGAGATTCCTTGATCAGTTCTACACACAGGCAGGTTCTGTGCAGGTTCTTTTCGGTGGTATTTCTGATGGAAATGTTTCTGAAACAGGAGATAATGCATATAAGGTAAATGACCCTCAGGATCCTGCAGTTGATCCAGGTACCTGGAAGTGGACATATTCATTTGCTGATAATGGTCCAATGTATATCAGAAGAGCTACAACAATTCAGATGACAGTAGATATGGACAATGCTCTTCGTGAGAGAAAAGCTTATGAATCTACACTTGCCAAGGTAACTGATGATGAATATTATCCTCAGATGTTCATGAAATATACAGAAGATGAGCAGAATGAGATGGCTGTTCTTCAGGCGAACGTCAACAACATTACAGAGAATCAGTGGGGACTGTGGCTTGTTGGTGATGAAGATGTTGATGCAACCTGGGATGCCTATGTAGAAAGTGTTAATGCTGCAGGCCTTCCAAGACTTCTTGAAATCAGACAGAAAGCATTTAATGCATACAGAGGCAAATAAGTGTTAGTTGTTTTTGAGGGCGAAAGAGTTTATGGCTCTTCGCCCTTACTCTGATGTTTAGGTAAAAGGAGGAATGGTATGACAAAAAGAATAGCTAAGTACTTTGAACACACTTGGCAGCTATGGATAATGCTTCTGCCGGCAATGATATACATCTTTATTTTCTGCTATGTTCCGATGTATGGGGTTCAGTTGGCATTCAGAGAATATAGCTTTGCAAAGGGATTTTTGGGCGGAGATTTTGTAGGACTTAAGTACTTTAAACAATATTTGGAAAGCAATATGTTTTGGCCTACATTAAAGAATACATTTATCATAGCTGTAACCGGAATTATTGTTGGATTTCCTGCACCGATTATTTTGGCTCTTATAATCAATCAGCTTAGAAATGAGAAATGGAAGAAGTTTGTACAGACAATTGTTTACATCCCATATTTTATTTCTGTAGTAGTTTTGGTTTCAATGATAAATATCCTTTTTGCAAATGGAAGCGGAGTAATAGCAAACTTTTTTAAGGCAATTCATCTGGTAAATCCTTCGGTAAATATCATAGGAAGTTCATCAACTTTTTTGCCACTTTATGTTCTTACAGGCGTGTGGCAGTCCATGGGATGGAACTCCATAATTTTCATAGCAGCGCTTTCATCAGTAGATACACAGCTATACGATGCATGTAAGGTTGATGGAGCAAACAGATGGCAGACTATGCTCAATATTGATATACCTGCGCTGATTCCTACTATCATGATTCTTCTTATTCTTAATATGGGAGGAATTCTAAATGTAGGCTTTGATAAGATTTTCCTTATGCAGAACAGTACTAATCTGGGAGTTTCTCAGGTTATTTCAACATATGTTTATGATGTCGGTGTAAAGAGCTCTCAGTTCTCTTTTGGTACCGCAGTTGGCCTTTTTAATACTATCGTTAACTTCATATGCCTGGTTATCACAAACTGGGTATCCAGAAGAACAACCGGTAGTGGACTAATGTAAGGAGGGTACTATGGACATGACAATAGGAACAATTGCGGATACACCTGTGATAAAAGAAAAATCTTTTTCAAAATGGCCGGACAGAATATTTGGGGCTGTGGTCATTATTCTCAGTGTTTTGGTAGTGATAATGATCGCGTATCCTCTGTATTTTGTGGTGATAGCATCTATTTCCAATTCAAATCTGGTAAATCAGGGAGCAGTTACCTTTTGGCCAAAAGATATCAGATTCTACGGATATGAACAGATAATGAAGGATAAGAGAATATGGACCGGCTATGCCAATACCATATTGTACGTGGTTGCCGGAACGGCTCTTAATATGGCTATCACTATGCCTGCAGCCTATGCGCTTTCAAGAAAAGACTTTAAGGCAAGAAATGCAGTGATGTTCTACTTTGTTTTTACAATGTTTTTTAACGGCGGACTTGTCCCAACTTATATGACTTTTTCATCTCTTGGACTGATATCGACCAAGACAATCCTTATCATATTTGTTGCGGTTAACACCTATAACCTGATAATAGCAAGAACGTTTATAGCAAGTGCCATTCCGGATGAACTATATGAAGCTGCGATATTGGATGGATGTTCACATTTTAAATATTTCTTTGCAGTGGTACTTCCCCTTTCGAAAGCAGTTATTTCGGTGTTAACATTATATTATGCGGTATTTCATTGGAATGATTATTTCAATGCTCTTATTTACAACAGCAAAGAGACAAATGTTCCGCTTCAGATTGTATTAAGACAGATTCTTTTGTTAAATCAGGCTTTTGCCAGCGGAAACGGCGGAGTTCAGGGAGGATATGGTCAGTCCAGTGCTGATCAGGTTAAATACGCGGTTTTGATAGTTTCTACACTTCCAATACTTTGCGTATACCCATTTGTACAGAAATATTTTGAAAAGGGCGTAATGATAGGCGCTGTAAAAGGATAAAAAGGAAGGATATAGAAGTAAGATGTGGCAATTGGCAGATTTTAAAGAAGTAAAGGTTACAGACAGATATTTTGACGAGGCTCTTCATATTGATATCAGAAATATGTTAAAGCTCGATCCTGACAGACTTCTTGCCGGATTTCGCGAGACTGCGGGGCTTATAGCAGGAGAAGATGCGAAAGAAATATCAGGTTTTATGAAAGAAAAAAGCCGCTATGGTGGTGAATGGGAAAATGGTCTTATAGGAGGACACACTCTTGGGCACTACCTGACAGCTCTTGCACAGGCGGTGGCTAATCCTGCTGTAACAGGTGAAGAACTAGGCAGTGTAAAAGAGCGCCTGAATTATATGTTAAATGCTCTTAAGGAATGTCAGGATAAGACTGTTGGAACACCATATGAAGGCTATATATTCGGGGCAGAGCTTCCCACTAAGGAGTTTAAGGATAACCCTGCACTTCAATTTGATAATGTAGAAAAAGGACTTGATAATCCTTTTAAGATGGCATGGGTTCAGTGGTATACAATGCACAAGATCCTGACAGGACTCAATGCATCTTTTAAGCTTGCAGATAGTATCGTTGCGCTTGAAGTAGCAAACAGACTTGGAATATGGATTGCCAAAAGAACTGAGTCCTGGTCCGAAGAAACACATAAAACCGTGCTTAGTATTGAGTATGGCGGAATGAATGATTGTCTGTATGAGCTGTATCAGATAAACAGAAAGTTAAAAGAAGAGAATAGTGATCTTTACCATAAAGAGTATGAACGCTTTTCAAGTGCTGCACATGCATTTGACGAGACAGCTCTTTTTGAAAAGGTGTCTGAAGGCAAGAAAGACATTATGGATAATGTTCATGCCAACACAACAATTCCAAAGTTTATCGGAGCGTTGGCAAGATATGAGACCTTCAGAACCGAAGAAAAATATCTTGAGTATGCTGAAAAGTTCTGGGAACTTGTAACAGGCAAGCATACGTATATAACAGGCGGAAACAGTGAAGATGAGCACTTTGGCAAGGACAGTATTCTGGATGCAGAGCGTACCAATGTAAATAATGAGACCTGCAACACCTACAACATGCTTAAGTTTTCTAGAAGACTCTTTGCTGTTACAGGCAACAAGAGATATCTTGACTATGCTGCAAGAACAATCGTAAATGCGATCATGGCATCTCAGAATCATGAGACCGGGTTCACTACATATTTCCAGCCTATGGCAACAGGATTCCACAAGGTATTTAATACTTTGGATGGCAATTTCTGGTGCTGTACCGGAACCGGATACGAGAATTTTACAAAGCTTCAGAGAGGTATTTATTATAGAAGTCAGGGAAAGCTTTTGGTAGCTCTCTATCTTGCGTCTGAATATACCACAAGTGATTACACAGTTGTACAGGAATGCGATTTTACTAAATCGGGAAATGTTAGATTTATCATTAAGCCGGTTGAAGAAAAGAAGATTGAAGATGACCTATGGCTTCGAATTCCTCTATGGGCAAAAGAAAATCCAACTTTAAAGATTAATGGAAATGTGGCTACTACGGAGCAGATAAATGGCTTTTTTGTTATCCCGAAAGAAAAAATAGCAGATGGAGCAGAGGTTGAGATCTGCTTTACCCTTGGAATTACCTGTGAGAACTTACCGGATGGTCTGAATACTTATGCATTTATGTATGGACCATATGTACTTTCAGCAAGACTTGGAACGCAGAAAATCATGGTAAAGCCCCATGGTATAGCAGTAGTTGCCGCTGCAGGAAAGAGTGTTGAAAGCGATGAACTAAAGATCATAGCTGAAAAATCGGTTGAAGATTTCATCGAAAATATTGATAAGTATCTCGTAAAGAGAGAGGGTGAAATGGAATTTGACCTAAGTGGTGTGTCAAAAAAACTGGTATTTACAACACACTACAACCAATATGTTGAGAGCTATGGTATTTATTGGAAGTTCACTGTTTAAGGTTTATGTAATTTAGAATTGGAAAGGATAATTTATATTTTAAGGGTGGTTATATGCAGTTCTTTTCACAGGAAAATGGAAAACTGGTATTCAGAGGAAATGGAGAATGTCTTGTTATTGAGCCATGGGGTAAGGATAGCTTCAGAGTCAGAAGTGTATTTTCAGGAGAAGTAAAAGATATATCGGCAGCTCTTTTGCCGCCTGATGAAAAAGATCATGAAGTGTGCTTAAACATAAAGGATGATAGAAGTGCGTCCATAAGTAACGGAAAGATTACAGCGACATGTATTGTTCAGCCATGGGGCGAATCACTTCAGATAACATATTCTGAGAGTGAATCAGGCAAGATATTGCTAAAAGAAATATCCAATGGTGGTGCGCTTTGCACTAAAGCCAGAAGTTTTAAGAGAATAAGCGCAGATGTTTATAAACTTCGCGCAAGGTTTGAATCCGATCCCGATGAAAAGCTGTTTGGAATGGGACAATATCAGCAGGAAAGAATGAATTTAAAGGGGTGCAATCTTGAACTTGCACACAGAAATTCACAGGCAAGTGTTCCATTTGTTCTTTCTGACAAGGGGTATGGCTTTTTGTGGCACAATCCTGCTATCGGAGAAGTTCATTTTGGACTGGATACAACTGAGTGGGTAGCTGAGGAAACAAGGCAGCTGGACTACTGGATAACTGCAGCAGACACTCCACAGGAGATAACCAAAAACTACACAGCAGTGGTTGGCAGAGCTCCTATGATGCCGGAGTATGGACTTGGATATTGGCAGTGTAAGCTTCGCTATTATAATGAAGAACAGGTTTTGGATATAGCAAGGCAGTACCACAAAAGAGGCGTTCCTGTGGACGTACTTGTTATTGACTATTATCACTGGCCAAGGTGCGGCGACTGGAGATTTGATCCGGAGTATTTCCCAAATCCCAAAAAGATGATTGATGAATTAAAGAGCCTTGGAATTGAATGTATGGTTTCATTTTGGCCTCAGGTTGATATTAGAAGTGAGAACTTTGAGGAAATGAAGCATCAGGGACTTCTGGTTAAGAGTCGCTCCGGAGTTGATGTTCAGATGGTTTTCCATGGAGATAATCTTTTTATGGATGCAACCAATCCAAGAACAAGAAAGTATGTATGGGATAAAGTAAAAAAGAACTATGCAGATTTAGGAATTAACACCTTTTGGCTCGACGAGGCTGAACCTGAGTTTACAGGATATGACTATGAGAATTACCAGTACTCTGCAGGTTCTGTTTTGGAAACGGGCAATATTTATCCCAGAGAATATGCAAAGCTCTTTTACGAAGGACAAAAAGAAAATGGTCAGGAAAAAGTTGTAAATCTTATAAGGTGCGCATGGGTTGGAAGCCAGAGATACGGTGCGCTTGTATGGTCCGGAGATATCATGTCTTCATGGGAAGATTTCAGGAAACAGATAGTGGCCGGGCTTCAGATGGGAATTGCAGGTATTCCATGGTGGACAACGGATATCGGAGGATTCCACGGCGGAGAAGTTGAGAGCGACGACTTCAGGGAGCTTCTTATCAGATGGTTCCAGTTCGGATGCTTTTGCCCTGTTATGAGGATGCACGGCAGCAGACTTCCTCACAGTAAGATAATAAACAAGGCGGGCGAAGAGCGCGAAGTTACAGGTGCAGCCAATGAAATCTGGAGTTATGGTGAAAAGAATTATGAGATAATGAAGCGATTTATTGAAATAAGAGAGAGTTTGAGGGACTATACGCGCTCTATTATGAAAGAGGCTTCAGAAACGGGCGCACCCGTTATCAGGACACTTTTCTACGAATTCCCAAAGGATCACAAAACATGGACTATTACAGATGAATATATGTTTGGAGGCAATCTTTTGGTTGCTCCCGTTTGCCATAAAGGACAAGTACAGAGAAACGTATATCTTCCTTGTGGATGTTCATGGACAAATGCATTTACAGGTGAAACCTACGAAGGTGGTCAGGAGATAGTAGCCCAAGCACCGTTAGAAATAATCCCTGTATTTTACAGAGAAGACAAGGATAGAGTGTTTAAGTTTTAATGGTATTTGCTATGGCAATAAGCGTAAATACAAATATAAGTATGCGCAAAAATGCAAGAAAACTTTCTAAAAAAGCTATAAATTGCAAGTTTACATAATTTTTATAATTAAATGTACTATATATAGTTTGTTTGGATAGTTGAATACAAATTATTGATTGCATTCTGCCGGTTAAAGGGCAGAATGCAAGAAATGAAATCTGCTTGTCGGAGATATTAGGTCTGTTTGACACAGCTTCATTTGAGTGATAGCATGTGGTTAGCGATTGCTAACTATATAAAACCAGATGAGGAGTGAGTGTGAAAATGCAGCTTGAATTATCTAACATCAAAAAATCCTTTGGAGAGGGTGATAGCAAAATAGAAGTATTAAAAGATATTAATCTAAGCGTTGACGAGGGAGAATTTGTGGTCCTTTTAGGACCATCGGGTTCCGGCAAGTCGACGCTTTTAAATATTATTGGGGGAATTGATAACGCAGATTCAGGAGAAATCAGGATTCGAGATAAAAGAATGTCTGACATGAACGAGAAAACTCTTACAAATTATAGAAGGGAACATCTTGGATATATTTTCCAGATGTACAACCTTATTCCCAATCTTACAGTAAGAGAGAATATAGAGGTTGGAGCATATCTATCCAGGAACCCCTTAAATATTGATGATATTATTGAAACACTTGGACTTAAACAGCATCAGAATAAAATCCCAAATCAGCTTTCAGGAGGTCAGCAGCAGCGCTGTGCCATTGGAAGAGCAATTGTAAAAAATCCGGATATATTGCTGTGTGATGAGCCTACCGGGGCTCTTGATTATAATACCTCAAAAGAAATTCTTGCACTTATTGAGGAAGTAAATCAAAAGTATGGAAACACTATAATAATGGTAACGCACAATGATGCAATTAAAAATATGGCTGATTTCGTGGTGAAACTAAGGGACGGCGTTATAAGAAAGAGTTATCGAAATGAAAAGAAAATAACAGCCTCGGAGCTAGACTGGTAAGGAGATGATCATTATGAGAAATCCATTGAGAAAAAGACTGCTTCGAGAGCTTTTTGGTGATATTGGAAAATATTTAGTTATTTTTTTAATGTTGGTTTTGTCAATTGGTTTTGTTTCAGGTTTTTTAGTTGCCGGTGGAAGTATGGCACAGGCTTATTTTGATAGTTTTGAAAAGTACAATATTGAAGACGGGAATTTCAGAACAACTGAAAAACTCTCGAATTCTCTTAAAGAAAGCATAGAGAAAAATGGAATAAAAATATACGACTTATTTTATGTGGAACAGAAATTAAATAATGATACCAAGATCAGGATTTTTGCGAATAGGGAGGATGTAAATAAAGCCTGTGTTATGAAAGGAAAACTCCCGGAAAAAACAGGTGAAATAGCTATAGACCGAATGTATGCAGATAATAACGGACTTAAAATAGGCGATATTATCCAAAGCGAGAATAACAGCTATAAGATCACAGGTCTTGTGGCACTGTCTGATTATAGCGCACTATTTTACAGCAATAACGATATGATGTTTGATGCATCGGCTTTTGGCATATCTTTGGTTTCAAAGAATCAGTTTGAAAAGTATGACGAAAGTCAACTTCATTTTAATTATGCTTTTAAGTACAATGTAGCGCCTTTAAACGAAGACGATGAAAAAGAAAAGTCTGATGAGCTTATGGAAGTTATTTCTCAAAAAACTGATCTTGAAAATTTTGTTCCAAGGTACCTTAATCAGGCGATTTCTTTTACCGGAGTTGACATAGTAAAAGATAAGGCGATGATGGAAGTCTTGCTATATATAATAATCGTAATAATCGCTTTTGTTTTTGGAATCACTATCAGTAACACTATACGAAAAGAGGCTAATGTAATAGGAACTCTGAGGGCTTCCGGATATACCCGTAGTGAACTTATAAAGCACTATATGGCAGTTCCTTTAATCGTTACACTTATAGCGGCTATTTTTGGAAATGTTTTGGGATATACTTATTTCAAGGATCTAAGTGCGTCTATGTATTATGGAAGTTATTCCCTTACAACTTATGTAACGATATGGAATATGCAGGCATTTCTCAAAACTACTATCACTCCATTAGTGCTTATGATCCTTATCACTTATGTGGTACTTAGGCGTAAACTATCACTTTCTCCCCTTAAACTCCTGAGAAAAGATTTAACTACAAAAGGACAGAAAAGAGCTATAAGACTGAATAAGAAAATAAGCTTTCTAGACAGGTTCAGAATAAGGGTTCTGATTCAGAATAAAAGCAGTTATATCACGCTTTTTATTGGATTGTTTTTTGCCAATTTCCTATTATTCTTTGGCATGATGCTGCCTCCTCTTATGATGCATTTTCAGGATACAGTGACTGATTCTATGCTTGCAAAATATACTTATCTTATTCAGATTCCTTCATCAGCAGTTGATACCGATGATGAAATGTCTGCAATGTTTTCTATGCTGTTTTTGCAGAGTAAGATAGAGACTAATAACCCTGATGCAGAGAAGTTTTCTGCTCATAGCCTCAAGACAATAGGGCAAAATGGCAGCAGAATAGAGGAAATAACTATCTATGGAATAGCAGATGACAGCAGATATTTGAATGCGGAATTTGATGATAAAACTGTTTTGGTTTCGTCGGCATATGCAGATAAGTTTGAACTAAAACCAGGAGATGTTATTACGTTAAAAGAGCCATATGAAGATACTTATTATGGATTCAAGATAACAGGTGTATATCCTTACGATGGAAGTGTTTGTGTTTTTATGAGTCAAAAACATCTTAACAGGGTGTTTGGATATGATGAAGATTTTTTTGCCGGGTATTTTTCAGAAAGCGAGATTACTGATATAGAAGAAAAATATCTGGGAACCATAATAGATGAGGAATCCCTTACAAGGGTATCAAGGCAACTTATGATATCCATGGGCAGCATGATGTACATGGTGGATTGCTTTTCAGTAATCTTCTTTGTGGTTTTGATATATTTGTTATCCAAGCTAATTATTGAAAGAAATGCACAGTCTATTTCCATGGTAAAGATTTTGGGATATTCAAGAGGTGAGATTGCAAAGCTATACATCATACCTACTGCCATAGTTGTTGTTATATCACTTCTGGTTTCATATCCGCTTATAACCTTTTTGATGGTAAGAATTTTCAGAATTATGTTAAAAGAAATGATGAGCGGCTGGCTTATTATCTGGCTTGATCCAAAGGTGTATTACAAAATGTTTCTGTTGGGAATAGTGTCTTATGCTTTAGTAGCGGTTCTTGAGTATTTTAAAATAAGCAGGATTCCCATGGAAGAGGCACTAAAGAATATTGAATAAATTTTCTTTTACATTTTCTTAATTCTTAAAATATAAAAATGGCCAACTTAAACGATTAAATATTAGTAATTCCTAATAAAATTTGTTGATTTAATTGAAATATGGCTGTAAAATATTTAGCGGACGCGTTACGTATATAAATTAACGATGCGTTGATATTTAACTTAGGAAGTGATTATATGTTTTTCTTGAAGGTTTTAGCTATTCTTGTTCTGGTGATTGCAGTATTGTATTTCCTTATGATCATGCCCAGAATGATACACAGGCCTTCAAAGGAACCTTTCACAAAAGTTCTGTATGCACACAGAGGATTGCATGATAATAAGTCTGATGCTCCCGAGAATTCAATGGCTGCTTTCAAAAAAGCTGTTGATAATGGTTTTGGAATAGAGTGTGACGTGCAGCTGACTAAGGATGGCATACCTGTAATCTTTCATGATTTCACGCTTGCAAGAGTTGCCAGATATGAAGACGGCAAGGTTCCTGCAGATGCCATTTCTAATGCAGATGGTTCAATTGGAGTTAAAGGGAAAGTAATAGACTATACTTATGATGAGTTAATGACTTTTCATTTGCTTGATTCAGAAGAGAAAATTCCTAAGTTTGAAGATTTCCTTAAGCTTGTAAATGGCAAAGTTCCGCTTATAGTTGAACTTAAGATTGAACTTACGGACCTGTCGGTATGCACAGTAGTTGATAAGCTGCTTGCTGCTTACAACGGACTATACTGTATTGAATCCTTTAATCCATTAGGTGTTCACTGGTATAGGAAGAATCGTCCGGAAATTATGAGAGGACAGCTTTCAGATGCCTTTCACAAGGACAAGCCGGAAGAGTTTAAGGGACCACTGTATTTCATTCTTACAAATCTGCTTTTGAACTTTATAACCAAACCGGATTTTATCGCATACAATCACAAATATGCGGATAATATTTCCAGAAGGCTCTGCAGAAGCTTGTACAACAGTACAGCTGCAGCCTGGACAATAAAGTCTGAAGCTGAGCTTGAAAGAGCAAAAAAGAATTTTGAAATTTTCATTTTTGATAGTTTCGTTCCGCAAACAAACCGGAGCTAAATTATAAATAAATATTATTAAGTTTTGAAAGGGTAAAGGTAAAAACATGGCGAACAAGTGGGTTTATATGTTCAGCGAAGGTGACATGACAATGCGTAACCTTCTCGGTGGTAAGGGTGCTAACCT
>JAEEGF010630713.1_pt1 | contig 14540 bp, 11 predicted proteins | sample 9134171 | NCBI WGS metagenome assembly JAEEGF01 (sample SAMN16246542, study PRJNA631951) | gut metagenome | biome: gut microbiome; feature: rumen; material: AP-attached | host: Bos | place: Iran: Karaj | collected 2018-10
GGATACCCGTGGTGTGGGGGATGTTTCTCGGAATGCTCTGCCTTGGGAGAGGCTGTCGTTTGCGTCAAATGGCATTGTGGTTTGCTTCAAACTACGAGCGTACATTAATAACCTACGGTGCGTAGGTTAATAATGTAGGGAGCGTAGGTTATTAATGTACGCACCGTAGGTTATTAATGTACGGTTGGCATTTATGCCTGATGACATCGAGAATTGTGTTTTTTTTATAGAAAAAAGCCATATAAATAGAGCTTTTCTTGTGTATTCAGTCTTTTTGTGTTACCTTTGCAGCCGAAAATATAGCTATAGAATTTGATGACATTTGAAGAATTAGGCGTTCGCAGTGAGATACTGCAGGCCATTACAGAGATGGGCTTCGTCAACCCGATGCCCGTTCAGGAAGAAGTAATCCCATTTTTATTGAAAAGAGCCCCCCTCTCATCCCACGAGGGGGAAGAGGTGATTCCCCTTGAAGGTAATCAGGATTCCTCCCCTCAGGACGACGGGCAGGAAGCCTCAGTCGCTTCCGACCTCATCGCCCTGGCACAGACCGGCACGGGCAAGACGGCGGCTTTCGGCATCCCCCTGCTGCAGCGACTGGACTTGGAAAGCCGCGAGACACAGGCTTTGGTGCTGAGCCCGACACGAGAACTATGCTTACAGATAGCCGACGACATCCGTGATTTTTCGAAGTATATGAAGGGCGTGCATGTGGTGCCTGTCTATGGCGGTGCCAGCATAGACCAGCAGATACGCGCCCTGCGCCACGGAGCCAACATCATTGTGGCTACGCCGGGTCGACTGATTGACCTGATCAATCGCGGCAAGGCCAACATCGAGACCGTCCGTAGCGTGGTGCTCGACGAGGCCGACGAGATGCTCAACATGGGTTTCTCAGAAAGCATCAACGAGATATTCGAGCATCTGCCCGAGGAGCGCAACACGCTGCTCTTCTCCGCTACGATGAGCAAGGAAATCGAAAAGATTGCCTTGAACTACCTGCACAACCACCGCGAGATCGTAGTGGGATCCAGAAATGAGGGAGCGGAGAACGTGAACCACATCTACTATATGGTGAACGCGAAGGATAAATACCTGGCGCTGAAGCGCATCGTGGACTTCAACCCAAGAATTTTCGCCATCATCTTCTGTCGCACGAAGATAGAGACACAGGAGATAGCCGACAAACTGATTAAGGACGGCTACAATGCGGAGGCCCTGCACGGAGACCTCTCGCAGCAGCAACGCGACCTGACCATGCAGAAGTTTCGCCAGCACCTGACGCAGCTGCTCGTGGCTACCGATGTGGCCGCCCGCGGCCTCGACGTCGACGACCTGACACACGTCATCAACTATGGCCTGCCCGACGATATCGAGAACTACACCCACCGCTCTGGCCGTACGGGCCGCGCGGGCAAGAAAGGTACGAGCATCAGCATTGTCCACTCGCGCGAGAAACACAAGATTCGCCTCATTGAGAAGGAGATTGGCAAGCAGTTCGTGGAGGCCGACATCCCACAGGCAGAGGAGATTTGCAAGAAACAGCTCTACAAGGTGATGGACCAGATTGTGAAGACCGACGTGGAAGAGGAGCAGATAGCCCCGTTCATGAAGGACATCAGTCGCTATTTCGAGTTCATCGACAAGGAGGATATCATCAAGAAGATTGTCAGCATCGAGTTCGGCAAGTTCCTTTCCTACTACGCCAACGCACCTGAAATCGAGAAGCCTGCCTCGAGGAAGAGGAAAGAGGAGAGAGGAGATAGGAGAGAAGAGCGCGGGCAACGCCGCAGCAAGAAGGCAGAAGAAGGCATGCGCCGCCTGTTTATCAATCTGGGAAAGAAGGACGGATTCTTCCCCGGCGAGCTGATGCAGTTCATGAATAAGCATGTGGCTGGCCGTCAGGAGGTGGGCCACATCGACCTGGGCAACACCATCTCGTTCTTCGACGTGCCTGAGGAGGATGCTTCGCGTGTGATGAAAGCCCTCACCGGCAAGATGTATAAAGGCCGCGAAGTGCGCTGCAACGATGGAGATCCGGATAATCGAGGAGCGAGGAGCGAGGAGCGTGGAGCGAGAAGTGCAGGAAAGAGAGGAGAAAGGAGAGAGGAGAGAGGAGAGAGAAATGCAGGAAGGAGAGGAGAGAGACGTGAAGAGCGGGGAGCTAAACGGGAGAGGCGTGGCGACCGTGACTTCGGTGGCTCAAGGCAGAATGAGCCCTTCTATGCTCCATTCCTCAACGGCGGAAAGCACAAAGGCGGTAGGTCGTCGGCTCCCGTGAAGGGCAATTCCCGCGGTGGCGATTGGCGCCAGTTCTTCCAAAAAGAGATTGACTTGCGCGGGACAGAGCCCGACTTCAGCGAAGAAGGCTGGGCCCGTCGGCGTCCGAAGAAGAAATAGGCAGGCTATAAAGAATCAGGGTGCGTTAGAGTCTTTTCATTCTGTTTTTTCTCAAACTTTCAGTTTCGCGTCATAAACTACACTCAAAAAAGTTTGGACACACCCTCATTCATGGTATTCAGTAGCCGGGATTCTGTGTCCACGACGGATGCATCACCAACAAATCGGCGGGAATGGGGAACACGGTGGTAAATCCGCTTTCCTCTCCCTCACGTTGTGGTCGGTCGGTGTAAGGTTGTGAGAAAATGCCGAAACGCACCATATCGTTGCGTCGCCATCCCTCCCAAGCCAATTCCACAAAGCGCTCGTGGAGGATGCTTTCCAACGTGGCCGTAGTGGGCGGAAGTCCCACCCTTGCCCTGACCAGATTCAACTCCGTATCGCCGGAGCGCCCGCTCCGTACCTCAGCTTCGGCTTTCATCAGTAACACGTCGGCATAGCGGAAAAGCACGATGTCGTTGTTACAGGCGCGTCCATCAGCATTGGCATGAGGGTCATTGGCGTATTTTTTGAGTCGGGCACCCGCCGTTTTCTCGTAGGAACTGCCTGTTAGGTCGAGTCTCACGGCGCGTGGTGCGTAGACCAGCGGCGTCAGCCCGTCGTCCTCATAAACAATTATCCCCTCTTCACGAACCGTATCGGCATAGAACGTGAGTGTGAACCGTGGGTCGGTGGTTTGACGGTCTGGCTCATAGCCGAAAGCATCAAGCAATTCTTGTGTAGCGCTTGTGCCGTTTTCCGAGCCTCCTCCGAGCCTTGCCCCGTGGCTGTAATGGCGCGACCGGAAGAAGTAGCAGTACCAGTTGCTGTAGAGAGTTGGGTTCATGGGGATGGTGAAGATGTTCTCGCGCGAGTCCTCGTTGGTGGGAGCGAAATTGTGGCTGAAATCCTGCTCCAGCCCGTAGCCGTAGGCTTGGATGCTGTCGCAACACTGAGCACAGTAGTCATATGGTGTGAGGCCTTGGAATAGCGACCTGTCCGAGTCGGCATACACTTCGCTGTTGAGGGCTAGTTTTGCCAAGAGGAAGAAGGCCACCGGACGAGTCATGCGGCCATAGTGCTCGCCGGGACTGTTGCTTTTCTCGGCAGGTAAGAGGTTCAGGGTGGCTTGCAACTCGCTCACGGCGAATTGGAAGACTTCTTTGCGCGAGCTTTGCTGAAGTTCGGTAGAACTTGAATTGTCGACGATGGGCACGCGTCCGAACATGTCGACCAAGTAGAAGTAATACATGGCGCGGACGGCCCGCAGTTCGGCGATGTAGCTATCCAGCGTGACCGTCGTTCCTTTTTGTCGCTGGTACTTCTGAATCCGGTTGATGCCTTCATTGCAACGAATGACCTGTTGGAAAAGGTATTCCCACGTCTCTTTCAGCGACGATGTCCCAGCATTCCATGTATGTCTGAACAGCGTCTGCCAGAAACCACCGTCGTACCAGTCTCCACCGCGTGTGGGCATGATGGCTTCGTCGGTGGTGAGTGAATTGAAATCGAACACCCCCCGACCTGTACCCTGTAGCCCTTGTGAGTCCTGGTTGCCGCCGATGTGGTTGTAGACCACGAGCACGGCATTGTTCAGTAGGTCAGTTTCCGAACTGAACACCTGATCGGGCGTGAGTGCACTATGGGGTTCTTCGTCGAGGAACGAGGAGCAGGAACATATCAGGGCAAGGCTACTGTAAAGCAATAGTCTGCATGATTTGCGGAGAAGGAGTTGGGCGTTCATAGGCAGAAGGGTTAGAAATTAAGGCTGATGCCGAGGGTGTAGGTGTGATAAAGAGGGTAGGAGCGCTTGTCGTCGAGACCGAGCGTGGCGTTGACATTTGAGTTGTTGAGCATCGGTGTCAGTCCGCTGTACCCTGTGAACGTTGCCACATTGTTCATGGTCAGCGACAGTCGCATGCTCTCAATGAAACGGTTCTTGCCGAGGGGAACACGCCATCCCAACGTGATATAGTCGATGTTCACATAGTCGCCACGCTCCAGCCAGTAGTCGGTGACAGTCTGATCCTTGATGTTTCTTTCAACAGCTTCCGCCAGTAGGTTGTACAGGGGGAAGGATGTGACGTTCATGTAGGCTAGGCTTGTGCCGTTGAATATTTTGTGGCCGAACGCGCCATTGGCCTGAAGAGAGATGTCGAAATCCTTGTATCTGAATGAGATGTTACTGCCTAACAAGGCTTTTGGCATGGCTTGTCCGGCAATGGTTGAGCGGCCTACTCCGTAGGTGTAGCCTCCAAAGCCGTCGCTTTGCAGTCCGGTGCAATGAGCCAAGTTGAACACTCCGAGGGGCTGTCCGATGATTTGGAACACCACGTCGTTGTTGCCGCCGTGGAAACCGGCTCCGTTGAGTTTGGCGATGGTAGACTGCGCGGGGGCCTCCAGCCATTCACCGTTGTAATAGCCACTGAGCGACAACAGGCGGTTACTCTGGAAGGTCAGGTTGGCATTCAGGGTCAGTTCCATGTCGTTGGTCAGCAGCGGCGTGCCGCCCAAAGAGAACTCCAGACCGCTGTTGCGCATACTGCCGAGGTTGGCCACCAGGACATTATATTTGAAAGGTGGCACGCTGACAGCGTAAGGATAGAGCATGTCTGTGACTTTTGTGCGGTAGTAGTTCATGGAGAGGAGCAGTCTTCCTGCAAAGAGTTGTGCATCGAACCCCATGTTGAAGGTCTTCGACACCTCCCATTTCAGGTCGGGGTTGATGTTTTTCAGGTCGGAGAGCGACACCACGCTGCCGCTACCTGCCGCCACGAAACCATTTGGCTGCAGTAGTGCCATGGTGGTGTACGAGTCGATACCGGCTTGGTTGCCTGACAGACCGTAGCCAATATTCAGCTTCAGATCTTTCACAATATGCTGTTTTTGCATGAATTTCTCCTTACTGAGAATCCATGCTCCCGATACAGAGGGGAAGAATCCCCATTTGTGGTTGTCGCCGAACTTGCTGGACCCGTCGGCACGGGCCGATACGGCGAGGATATAGCGGTCGGCCAGTGAGTAGTTGACACGCCCCATGAACGATGTCATCTTCGGCTGTTCGTAGTACGACCCTGTGCCTCCCCATGGTCGTAATGCACCGGCGGCGAGGTTGTCGTAGGCAAAAAGGTCGGAGGAGAAGTTGGTCACCGTAGTATAGTATCCACGATAAGTGTCCTGTTGCACTTCTGCCAGCCCCATCATTCCCAAGTTGTGAATACCGAATCGCTTGTCGTACTGCAGAATGGCGTTTCCTAAGAGGTTTTCGGTCTTGGCTGTCGAACGGTAGGCTTGTGCCTTGTTCCACACTGATGTGGGCAGATATTGTGCCTGTTGGTCGATGTCGTAGGTGTAGGCCCCAAAAAGCATCAGTCGTAATCCGGGCAGCAAGTTGACTGTCAGCTTGGTATGGGTACTGATATGTGAGTTTTCGAAATGGTTCTTTTCGTCGAGCAGAGCTTGTGGGTTGTTGATTTGGCTGGCCGATGCATAGCCGTCCCAAGCTCCTGTCGCATTGCGATGATTGGGGAAGGTGGGATTCCAGGCGGCACTGCTGTAGAAGAGTTTTTGTTCGTCGAAGATGGTGCGTTGCCGTCCTGTTGAACCGAACATGCCGATGTCCACGCGTAACAGTCCGTCGAACATCGCCTGTGTCATGTTCATGTTCGACATGAATGTGCGGTCGCCCATACGTCGTATGACTGTCTCGTTGTTGATATAGCCCAGCGAAACACGGTAGCTCGACTGTTCCGTTCCACCGTAGAAGGCCAGATGGTGCTGCTGGGTGTAGCCCGTACGCTGGATGGCTTGTTGGAAATCGGTGTTGTCGCCCAAGTCCAAAATCGGCAGCCCGAGGCTTTTTCCGTACTGCCGATAGCGCGAAGCACACATCATGTCGAGTGTCTTGTAGACTGAGGAGATGCCGAACGAGCCATTATAGCCTACGCGCATCTGTCCGGCTTTTCCACGCAGGGTGGTCACTTCGATGACACCAGCCGCACCCCGTGAACCATATTGCGAGGTTTCGGAGGCGTCTTTCAATATTGTAAAACTCTCGATGTCCGTGGGGTAGACGCTGGAGAGCAATGACAGGTCACCCATCACACCGTCAACAATAATGAGCGGGTCGTTGCCACCGGTGAGTGACGACGTGCCGCGCAGTCGCACAGCGCTGAGAGCATTGGCACCATTTCGCTCTACCTGCATACCTGCCACTCGTCCGCGGATGGCGTCCAGCGCGTTGGTGGCTTGGTCCTTGTTGTTCATCTGGCTCTCGTCGAGTTTTTTCACGCTTCCTGTAAATGAAGCGCTGTGGCCCGTGGCATAGCCGATGGTCACAACGGAGTCAGGGACTTCGGCCCACGAAGATATGGCTGTGAGCCATGCCATAGAGGCTATAAGGATTCTGATGCTTTTCCTCATAAGGTCTTGTCTTCTTGATGGTTTTCTTGGGCTTGCGCACGCTCTTTAGAGGTGGCATCCACATCTTCCTCATAGTCAGAAGCCGATGATGCCAGTGGAGCACTCAAAGGCACCATGGCCTGAGTGTTTTTCACCACATACTTTTGGTAATAGTTGAGTAATAGCGTGGTCAGGGGCAGAGCAATAATCATGCCCAGCATCCCCAGGAGCGACCCCCAGATGGAGAGCGACAGCAGGATGATGGCAGAGTTGAGCCCCGTCACCTTTCCCATGATTTTCGGCACGAGGAACGTGTCCTGGATGGTCTGCACGACGGCGAAGACAATCAGGGCCAGGAGCAGGATGCCCCAGAAGTTCTGTCCCGTCTCAGCTGCCTTGACAATGGCCAGGAGGATGGTGGGTATGAATCCCAGCGTCTGCAGGTAAGGCACCATGTTGAGCAGTCCGATGAACATGCCCAGAGGAATGGCCATAGGGAAGCCGATGATGAGGAATCCGATGCTGAAGAGCACACCCACGCAGAAAGCCACGCAGGCCTGTCCGCGGAAATATTTGTTCATGCCTTCCTCCACGTCGGCCACGAGTTGCACGCAGAAGGGGCGCCAGCTGTTGGGCAGCAGGTTGACCCACCCTTTGGAAATCTTCTCGTAGTCTAATAATATAAATAAGGTATAGAGCACCACCATCGTCAGCGAGAGCAGACTCGTGAGCAGACCGAACGATTGTGTCACCACGCTCCAGAGCTTAGGCACCACCTCTTTCACACTCGTCACGAAACCTTCGTGCGTCAGGATGCTCTCCACCTGTGTGCTGTTGAGGTGCTCCTGGATCCACTGCTGAATCTGTTGCGGGATGTTGGAGAGCATCATCTTGTTGTGCAGATACTCCACAAGCAGATCTTTCACTTGCATTCCCTCGCTAATCATGGGAGGCACGATGAGCCAGAAAGCCACTGTCAGGATCAGACCGCTGACAAGGAAGGCCAGCAGGATGCCCACGATGCGGTAGCGCAACCGACACTTGTACTGAAAGAATTTCACCAGCGGGAAGAGAATGTAGGCGATGAGCCAAGCCATGAAGAAAGGCAACAGCACACCGCTGAGCCTGTGGAGCAGGAGCAGGATGCCTACGACCATCAATACGATCAGAAACCCTCTGACGAAACGGTCGAATGTGATTTGTTTATGCTTGGACATAGTTTTTAGGAGTTCAGGAATATGGGAGATTCAGGAGCCGAGAGATTACTTGCGATGCTTCTGGTAATATTTCAGAGCGGCTTGCACGTTCTTCTTCACGGCTTCGCTCGACATCGTGGCGCCAGTGATGGCATCCACCTGCATCTTCTCGGCTTTCTGCACCTTCTTGCCGTTCCACTTCTCGAGCAGACCTTGCTTCACACGAGAGAAATACTTGGGCGTTTCCTGGTTGCGCAAGGCCTCCACTTTCAGCACCTTGCCATTCTTGATGTACACCTTCAACGGTGTGGTGCTGCGATAGCCTTGAACGTCGACACAAAGGGTGGTGGTGTTCACCACATAGGTACCGTCAGTCTGACGGGTCATCACCTCGTCGTTGCTCACTTTTGCGAATAGACTCATGCTGGCGGTCAGCATCAGCGCCATCAGTCCACAAGTCAGGAATTTTCTCATTCGATTCATATCTGTTAGTTGATTCATGGCTGCAAATTTACTGCTTTTTTCCAACTGCGCGCGCCCTTGTAAGGCATTTTTAGGATTATTATTCTTTGTTTAAACGCATTATTCTGTGTTTTCGCAATTATTTTTGTAATTTTGTAGGCTGAAAATACAAATAGACAGTAAAGCTTATGAAGACGTTAAGACAGATAGTCGCTATCCTGTTGCTATTGAGCATAAACGTAGTAGGACTGCACGCTCAGCGACACGATTTTGGAAACTGGAAACGCTATGCCGCGCAAAACAAGGAGCTGGGAGCTCCGGCCAAAGGCGAGAAACGCGTGGTGTTGATGGGCAATTCCATTACCGACGGATGGCCACAGACACGCCCGGAATTTTTCAGCAACAACCGATTGATAGGCCGTGGCATCGGCGGGCAGACCAGCTATCAGTTCCTGCTACGCTTCCGCGAGGACGTCATCAACCTGCAGCCTAAAGTGGTGGTCATCAACTATGGAACCAACGACATTGCAGAGAATACTGGTCCCTACGACGAGGACCTGACCTTTGGCAATGTGGTGACGATGGTGGAACTGGCCCGCTACCACAAGATGAAGGTCATCCTGACCAGCTGCCTGCCCGCTGCCGGATTCAGTTGGAATGCTTCCATCACCGATGCCATGCAGAAGATTCGCAGCTTGAATGCCCGTGTGCAAGCGTATGCCAAAACCAACGGCATACCCTATGTGGACTACTTCACGGCGCTGCTATCGCCCGACGGAACAGGAATGAACTCCGACTATGCCAACGACACCCCAGGTGTGCATCCCAATGCCAAGGGCTATGCCGTGATGGAAGGTTTGTTGCTGCCTGTCATCAAGAAAATGAGATAACTATTATTGAATTTGCAATTAACAAAAACCGATAAAAAGAATGAAAACCAATTATGAAATCCGCTATGCTGCGCATCCCGAGGATGCCAAGCATTACGACACCCAACGTATCCGTCGCGATTTCCTCATGGAGCGCGTTTTTGCTGAGAACGAAGTGAACATGGTCTACTCCATGTACGACCGCATGGTGGTGGGCGGCGCTATGCCCGCTGGCGAAGAATTGCCCTTAGAGGCTATCGACCCGCTGCGTGCAGACTTCTTCACCACCCGCCGCGAGGTGGGCATCTTCAATGTAGGAGGCCCTGGAACGGTCAGGGTGGGGCAGGAAGTGTTCCACCTCGACTACAAAGAAGCCCTCTACATCGGACGTGGCGACCGCGAAGTGGTGTTTGCAAGCGACGATAAGACCAAACCCGCCAAGTTCTATTTCAACTCCACAACAGCGCATAAGGAGTATCCTTGCCGGAAAATCACAAAACAGGATGCCGTGGTGGCCCACATGGGTTCGCTGGAAATGTCGAACGAGCGCGACATCAACAAGATGATTGTCAACCAAGTGTTGCCCACCTGTCAGTTGCAGATGGGTATGACCGAGCTGGCCACAGGTTCTGTCTGGAATACGATGCCGGCACATGTCCACTCGCGTCGTATGGAGGCCTACTTCTATTTCGAAGTGCCTGAGGACCAAGCCGTGTGCCATTTCATGGGCGAGGTGGAAGAGACGCGCCATATCTGGATGCGCGGCGACCAGGCCGTGCTTTCGCCCGAATGGAGCATCCACTCGGCTGCCGCCACCCACAACTACACCTTCATCTGGGGCATGGGCGGTGAGAATCTCGACTATGGCGACCAGGATTTCTCGAAGATCACCGACCTAAAATAAAAGAGTCATGAAGAGTATCTTTTCTTTGGAAGGCAAGAACGCCTGGATCACAGGTGCTGCCTATGGCATTGGATTTGCCATCGCTAAGGCGTATGTGGAGGCTGGTGCCCGCATGATTGTGTTCAACGTGCGCTCCGAGGAGGCTAAGGAGAAAGCCTTGCAGAGCTATAAAGAGGCGGGCATTGAGAATGTACGTGGCTACGTCTGCGACGTGACGAACGAAGAAGAAGTGGCTGCCCTTGTGGAGAGAATCCACCAGGAGGTGGGGCAGATAGACATTCTGGTGAATAATGCCGGTATCATCAAGCGCATCCCGATGCACGAGATGAAGCGCGAGGAGTTCCAGCAGGTCATCGACATCGACCTCGTCGGACCGTTCATCTGCGCCAAGGCCGTAGTGCCGGAGATGATGGAGCGCCGCGAAGGCAAGATCATCAACGTCTGTTCGATGATGTCGGAACTCGGTCGCGAGACCGTTTCTGCCTACGCCGCCGCCAAGGGCGGACTGAAAATGCTGACGCGAAACATCTGTTCGGAATATGGAGGGTACAACATCCAGTGCAACGGCATCGGCCCCGGCTACATCGCCACGCCGCAGACAGCACCACTCCGCGAGCGGCAGGCCGACGGCAGTCGCCATCCGTTCGATGCCTTCATCTGCGCCAAGACGCCTGCCGGCCGCTGGCTCAACCCCGACGAGCTGGGAGGTCCCGCCGTCTTTCTTGCCTCGAAAGCATCGGATGCCGTCAACGGCCATATCCTCTACGTCGACGGTGGCATTCTCGCCTATATCGGCAAACAGCCATAAAACAAAAAAGCGGGAGTCGAACAGACTCCCGTTTTCTTTTTTCTAATGCCAACGATTAAACCAGAGCGTCGTTCAACTCCTTACCGGCCTTGAACTTTGCAACCTTCTTGGCAGCAATCTTGATCTTCTCCTTGGAGCGGGGATTGATGCCTTCGCGAGCCGGACGCTCACTCACAGCGAAAGTGCCGAAACCAACGAGGGCAACCTTGTCGCCTGCTACGAGGGCTTCCTTCACAGTTGCTACTACGGCCTCGAGAGCCTTTTTCGAATCAGCCTTTGACAGACCAGAAGCGGCTGCGATCTTCTCTACAAATTCAGTTTTGTTCATAATTTATTGTAATTAATTGGTAAATAAAAAATTATTTCATTGAAATTCTGCGCAAATATAGCGTAAACAATTGGAAAATCAAACAAAAATGTAAAAAAAATGATGTTTTTAATGAAAAAAAGTCTGTAAAAGGTCTTTTTTGCACCTCATAACAGATATTTTTTGTAATTTTGCCGCCGATAACGACTTTTTCAAACAATAACGACATAGAATCATGATACGCAATATACCGGTTGTCACGAAGAACTTGCTGATCATAAATGTATTGGTGTTTGTTGCCACATTTGTGCTTGGACGCGTGGGGATAAGCTTGGAGCAGCTCTTCGGTCTGCACTTTTTCATGGCCTCGAATTTCAGGGTCTATCAACTGCTCACCTATATGTTCATGCATGCCAATCTGGAGCACATTTTCTTCAACATGTTTGCTCTTTGGATGTTTGGCTGTGTGGTGGAGAATGTATGGGGCCCCAAAAAGTTCCTGACCTACTATCTGACGTGTGGCGTCGGTGCGGGACTCATCCAGGAGCTGACGCAGTTTGGTTCGTTCTACCTGCTGGCCACATCGCAGATTCCGGGCATTGGTTTTGGCGACTTGGCCGAGGTGGCCGCCAATTCGCAGGCGCTGCTCACACAGTGGACCACTGTGGGTGCCTCGGGTGCCATCTACGCCATCTTGTTGGCCTTTGGTATGATCTTCCCCGAGGAGCGCATCTTCATTTTCCCGCTGCCTGTGCCCATCAAGGCCAAGTGGTTTGTCTGCGGATATGCACTCATCGAGCTGTTCTCGGCATTGGCCACGACAAACGACAGTGTGGCTCACTTTGCCCATCTCGGTGGTATGCTGTTTGGCTATCTGCTCATCCGATATTGGAGGAAACACCCCTCCCTGGGAAATTATGGCCAGTCGCAGGGGCAGCAGTTCTTCGACCGTCTCCGCAATAACTGGGAACGCCGAAAGGGCGCGCGCTCCAAAGGTTCACAGTCGACTTCTTCCACAACAAACTACTCCAATCCTGATTGGGAATACAATGCACGCAAGAAAGCTGAACAAGACGAGATAGACCGCATTCTCGACAAAATCCGCAAGAGCGGTTACGATAGCTTGACGGCTGCCGAGAAGCGAAAATTGTTTGAACAGAAAAACCAGTAGGCGCATGTTCAAGAACGTGAAGAGATTCTTGCTCAACATGCTGGCCGGGGCAAATGTCGCCGTGGCCCTTTTGATGGTGCTTGTGGGCTGGAGCGGCCATTTGCATCCCGCCGAGCACCCGATGCTCTCCTGTATTGGCCTCACCTTTCCGTTGTTCATCTTGCTCAATCTTGCGTTTCTCGTCGTGTGGGTATTGTTCAGCCCGAAGCGCATCTTTATTCCGTTGCTGGCTTTTGCCATCAGTTTCCTACACGTGCGCACGTACATACCTATTAATTTTAAGAGCGGAGAGGTGCCGGAAGGGGCCTTCAAGGTGCTGTCGTTCAACGTCAAGGGGTTTCTGTCCATCACCGACGAAAAGACCGGTATCGCTACACGTCCAGCCTTGAGCTATGTGTTGAACAGCGATGCCGACATCGTCTGTCTGCAGGAAATAGGCGTCACCACCTTTCTCACCGACAGCATCAAGGGGCATTATGCCTATAGCGACTCTTGCCGCAATGGCGCGAAAGGGTCGATACTGACACTGCTCAGCAAATATCCCATCGTGAAGAAAGAAGTCATTGCCTACCCGTCGGAGAGCAATAGCAGCGGCGCCTTCTATGTGAAGAAAGGTGCAGACACACTGCTTGTCATCAACAACCATTTCGAGAAAACGGGTCTCTCACGCGAAGACCGTATGGGCTTCCACGACATGGTGGAGGGCGCGGTAGCCACCGACACAGTCAAGGCGGAGTCGCGAAGGCTTATCGTCGTGTTGGGCGAGGCGGCGCGCATCAGGTCGAAGCAGGTCGATGCCGTTGCTCGCTACATACGAGAGCACAGCCAGTATCCCATCATCTTGTGTGGCGACTTCAACGACAGCCCCATCTCCTACACTCATCATGTGCTGGCTGGGTTGCTGACTGACTGTTTCGTGTCTACAGGAACAGGGCTTGGGTGGACCTATACCGACAGCCGCATGTACGTCAGGATAGACAATATCCTGTGTTCCTCTCATTTCACGCCCTATAAATGTGCAGTCGACAACCAAGCCCCGGGCAGCGACCACTATCCCATTGCTTGCTGGCTGAAAAATACTTCTAAATAATAAAAAATATATAATATAAGTGAAAGAATTATTTCTGATTGTGAAAAAATATGTATCTTTGCACGCTTTTTGATGTCTTCCGTCTCATCACGGAGGGCCTAAACTGCGTATAACTCGTTCTGTAACAGGAATTTTAATTAATAAATCAATAATAAAAATGCAAAACAAAGGAATTGTTATTACAACAGCCATCTTGCTCACATTGGCAAGTATTTTCTACCTGTCGTTTTCTGTGGCAACAAGCTACTACGACAGACAGGCTGCTAAGCTCAAAGACCCGATTGCACAGCAGGACTACAAGGATTCTGTGAAGTATTTGGGAGTTTACTCTTATCAGAAGTGTCTCGAGACACAGATTGGTCTCGGCCTTGACCTGAAAGGCGGTATGAACGTGATCCTCGAAATCAGCGTGCCTGACGTGGTGGAAACGCTCGCCGACCATAAGACCGACGCTGCCTTCGTCAAGTCGATGCAGGAAGCCAAGAAAGAAGAAGAGACCAGTCAGAAAGACTTCATCTCGCTCTTCATCAACGCTTACCACAAGAATGCCCCGGGCCACCGTTTGGCAGAGATCTTTGCTACTCAGCAGCTCAAGGGTAAAGTGTCCACACAGAGCACCGACAAAGAGGTGGAAGAGGCTCTCCGCGCTGAAGTGCAGTCGGCCATCGACAACTCGTTCAACGTCGTGCGCAACCGTATCGACAAGTTCGGTGTCGTACAGCCCAACATCCAGAAGCTGGAAGGACAGGAAGGACGTCTGATGGTGGAAATGCCGGGTATCCGTGAACCAGAGCGCGTGCGTAAGCTGCTGCAGGGTTCTGCCAACTTGGAGTTCTGGGAGACCTACAATAGCCAGGAGATTACTCCGTATCTCTCGCAGCTCGACCAGCGTCTGGCCGGCAATGTGCCTGAAGAGGCTGCCGACAGCACAAAGGCTGCTGAGAACAAGGAAG
>JAEEGF011092046.1_pt1 | contig 14539 bp, 16 predicted proteins | sample 9134171 | NCBI WGS metagenome assembly JAEEGF01 (sample SAMN16246542, study PRJNA631951) | gut metagenome | biome: gut microbiome; feature: rumen; material: AP-attached | host: Bos | place: Iran: Karaj | collected 2018-10
CTTCGGCAGGAGCAATCATGGTTTCTCAGATAGGAACTGTGGTAAGCAATTCTGAATATGCAAAACTCCTTGGAATAGAGCCTGTTCTGAAAAAAGAGCAGATCAGTGCAATAGTTGTAGATGATGCACCACTTGTATACGAAGATTTTTCACTTGCGTGTAAGATCCTGGTTGGAAATTATGTCAAAGGATCAATTTTCTTGAGCAAAAGTGAGTTGGAACGATATGACTGCATTCCATATATGACAGCAGATTATCCTCCAGCTATTATGCTTGGAAGTGAGTATCGGCACGATATGAATGTGATGCATGATCAGCTAGATGCAGTTGCTGTAGAAAATGTTTTGATAGATCCTTTGGCAGAAAAAGGTGAAGAAAAGCAGCACTGCTTCGTTGCAGCTGAACGAGTGGATTCGACTGCCAAAGAAGCTTTTGATCGAGTGATTGCATTTATTGATGAAAAGACACGATAAAAACAATATAACTTATTATAAGAATTGTTATTTGGCGGGCTGATGAACAGGCAATTCGCCTATAACTGTATAGCATTTATGGAATGGTTGTTTCAGCAGTAACAGTGTATAAAAATTAAATGTGAATCAGTACAGCAGCTATGGAGAAATCTATAGCTGCTTTTTACTGTGTAAATTGTGGAGTTCGTAAAGTAGTGTATTAATCTGATATAATTATGATAGTCGATATCAAAGGGATATTGAAAAGGAGTAAGATGGGAAAAAGTATACAGAACATAATATGTCTTGCGATTATTTGCATTTCTGTAATAGCGATGATTGTTCTTGGAGCGGGGTACTTAAAAGGACATAATTCTTCTGATGAAGCTTCTTCAGAAGTTTCAATCGCGGCGATGAAGGATAAGGAAGATAAGGTGGTAGTGTCAGTTAATACTGAGACTATCCAGGATGGGCTTCAGAATATGGGAGTCCTGATAACGCAGGAATATTATTTTACCCAAGTGGAAAAGTACACAAAAGAGATGAAGCTATTTACTTTCATCCCTTCATCTTCTGAAATGATGTATAGCTATGATGGAGCTGTCATGGCGGGTATTGATTTTGAGAAGATCCAGATTGAAAAAAATGATGATAAGAAATCAATAACTGTAAAGATACCTCACTCTGGCATACAGGCAGTAACGATAGATAAGGATACATTCCAAATCTACTCAGAAAAGGACTCTCTTTGGAATCCAATAAAGCTTGAGGATTATAATATGTCTCTTTCTGAGTTTGAAGCTGCAGCCAAAGAGAAAGCACTGGAAAATGGTATTCTTGATAGATCTGATGAGCAGGCTAAAAAACTTGTGGAAAATTTTATAAACAATTTCCCTTCACTATCTGAATATGACATCAGCTATGAATGGAGGAATGATGATGAATCTTAAGAAAATAGCGGTTATCGCAGTTATTCTTCTTTTAGCTGTTATATCTATTACAAAAATAGCGCCATGGGCGGCAGCACCTGAAAATCATGCTCATTCGATAGAACAAACAGATAATAAAATAGCTACGGTTATGACTCTTTCTGGAGGTGCAGCAGGTACTTCTGCAACTTTGTCACTTCTTCCCGGAGACATGTGTACTCCAATTGCAGAGCAGCTTGCTGAACTTGCCAAGTATTTTATGCTGATACTTAGTGCTTTGTATCTGGAGAAGTTTATGATAAGCCTTTCCGGATATATAGCCTTTTCTTTTTTGATTCCAGCAGCATGTATCATTTTGTGTGTGGCAATAGCATCTGGAAAGAAAAACTGGTATAACATTGCTGGGAAGATAGCATTTGTCGGGCTGATTATTTTTATTATTGTTCCTGCCAGTGTAAAACTTTCTGATATGGTATATCAGACTCAGGCAGAAAGTGTGAATAACGCAGTTGAAGAGTACAATAATTTGGATATAGAAGGTGATGGCGAAGGCGGATTTTTAAGTGAGCTGACAACACTGACAAGTGATACACTGGACAGAGTATCCTCATTTTTAAGTAGTCTTTTGGAATCTCTTGCAGTTATGATAGTGACATCGTGTATTATTCCCATTCTTGTTTTTGTATTTTTGGTCTGGCTTGTTAAAACGCTCTTTACTTCAAATGTCCTCACAATCGATGAGTCTGCTTTAGATAAGATAAAAGATAAAATCACTAAATAGAAATTATAAGATATTTTATTTTACCAGGAGTGGCACTTCGCAATGACAGATGAAGAAATGGAAAAGATATCAGCAAAAGATTTGAGACATCAAAGTGGAAAAGCTACAGCATCCTTATATAACCTTTGGAGTGTTTTGACAAAACTACCAAGGCTACTACGCTTGTCAGCCTTATGCGTACACAGAACGCATTCAAAGGTCCTGTCACAGATAAGATAAATATGACTTTCAAACAGCTCGTGGACCATTGTGCCTGCGAGCTGCTTTGTTGTCATAAAAATCTCCTGATATTTAAAAATTAAATAAGGTATTTAGTCTTTCTATTGGATATTCTAGACGAGATGTGGGAGAATGTAAACAAGAAAACAAAAGACACCTACAAATTCAGAGTATCAGAGATGTAAAACGGAGGACCACAAAATGTCAAAGACACTTATAGCATTTTTTTCAAGAGCTGATGAGAACTACTTCGGCGGAGCAATGAGATATGTAAAGGTTGGTAACACGGAGATAGTAGTTGGTCTCATGGAGGAACTGATCGATGCAGATACTTTTAAGATTGAAATGAAGAATCCCTATTCACCTGTATATATGACCTGCATAGATGAAGCAAAGAGGGATAAACAGAATGATGCAAGGCCTGAACTTGTAAACTACCCGGGCAGCATTGATGATTATGACACTATTGTTCTTGCATATCCAAACTATTGGGGTACATTCCCCATGGCAGTTGCAACCTTCCTTGAGAGATATGATTTTTCAGGAAAGACAATCCTTCCACTTTGCACCAATGAGGGAAGCGGCCTTGGATCAAGTGTAAGTGACATTAAAAATTACGCAAAAGGCGCAGATGTAAAGGGTGGCCTTGCAATCACAGGAAGTAGAGCAGCAGATTCAAAGGGCGATGTAGAAAACTGGTTTAAGGCTAACGGCCTGGATCCCAAGGAGCAGAAAGAATGAGTGAAGAACTGCAGATAAAAGAACTATATAAGGATTACTGGGATTATATGATCAGCAAGGATTTGGAGAGACTTAGAAATATCATGTCAGAGGACTATTATCTGATGCATATGACAGGTGTGAGGCAGTCTGCTGAAGCTTTCCTGCAGGGACTTAAGGATGGAACCTTTAATTACTACTCAGCTGATCATGATGATATCACAGTCAAGATAGATGGTGATAATGCAACTATGACAGGAAAGAGCAGAGTGCTTGCAGCAGTCTATGGCGGTGGAAAAAACAGTTGGAGACTTAAGGGAGATTTTACTCTCAGAAAAGAAAACGGAACCTGGAAGCTTACAAGTTCCAGAGCGTCAACATATTAAGGAGGATTTTACGATGGAAAACATAACACTTAACAACAACTTAAAGTGCCCTGTAGTAGGAATCGGTACATTTATGCTTACGCCTGCCGATGCAGAGAATAGCGTAAGAGAAGCACTTAAGATGGGATATCGTCTTATAGATACAGCCAACGCATACGTGAATGAGCGTGCGGTAGGAAGAGGGATGAAGGACAGTGGTATAAATAGAGAAGAGATTTTTCTTTCAACAAAGCTCTGGCCCTCTGAATATGAGAATGAAAATGCAGTGGACGAAACACTTGAGCGCCTCGGAGTAGATTATGTAGACCTGCTCTATATCCATCAGCCTGCAGGAAACTGGCTTGCTGGGTACAGACAGCTTGAAAAAGCGTATAAAGAAGGTAAGGCAAAATCCATCGGTATCTCTAACTTCGAGGGAAAGTATATAGAGGAGCTTCAGAGCAAGTGGGAAATAGTTCCCCAGTTTATCCAGGTAGAGGCACATCCTTACTTTACACAGAAGGAACTGAGGAAAACACTTGATAAGTATGATATAAAGCTCATGAGCTGGTATCCTCTTGGACATGGAGATAAGTCTCTTATTGAAGAACCGGTATTTTCAGAGCTCGGGAAGAAGTATGGAAAAAGCCCTGCCCAGATCATCCTTCGCTGGCATACACAGATGGGATTTGTGGTTATCCCCGGAAGCAAAAATGTAGACCATATCAGGGACAATTTCAATATAACAGATTTCAAGCTTACGGAAGATGAGATGGCAGAAGTTGCAAAATTAGACAAAAATGAGCGTTATTATCACAGGACTGATGAACAGCTTGCGCAGTTTGCTGGCTGGAAGCCTGAGTTTGAAAAGGCTTAAGATATAAAAAATAAATTCAATAAATAGCCATTATATGGATTGATGTTGCTACAGATTATTTGAAAGCCTTTTTATTTTACATAGTCTGACCCGGGCAAAATGCCCGGGCCATCATTAATCCTGATCCTCTTGAACAGATTCATTAGTGTTATCTTCCTGCTCTGTAGTACTGTCGACATCATCAGAAGGTTCTACTGATGTTGTTTCTGAAGGCAAAACTTCGGGGATCGGATCCGTTGCCTTTTCAGGTGTTTCTTCGCTTTTTTCTTCTGTTTCAGGCTTCATCGCATTCTCTTCCGAAGTTTTTTCAACATTCTCTTCAGAAGTCGTCTCAGTTGAAGCTTCTTCCGCAGCCTTTTCAGCATTTTCATCAGAAGTCTTTTCAACAGTCTCCTCGTAAGCCTTCTCTGTTGCAGTTTCTTCTGCAGATTTCTCACCAGTCTCTTCAACAGCCTTTGCTACGTCTTCTACATTTACTGCTTCGTCGGATTCAGCGTCTGGCGTTATAGTTTTTGCATCTACTGATGACGCCATACTCCTTATGGCAGCCGCAGGTGATTGATTCAGATTATTGGTACTTTCTGCTTGATTTTCGTCATCCTTTGCAGCTTCTCCTGCCTCAGCCCTGACTTGCTCAGCCTTCTGAAGACTCTCTTCCCAGGTCATGTATTTTATAGTGTTTCCATTTTCATCTGTGCCAGGCTTTGAGTAGAAATCATCAAGCCCCTTTTCTGCACCCAGAGTTTCTTTTGTAAGTTCATAATCCTTTCCGTATACATCGCTTATATAATAGTACGATCCTGTGTCCACATAATCGGTTGTAATGTCAAAAGCTTTGTTATTTTCTTTGTAAATGGTTCCAAGTGAGAATAAGGCAGGGGTACTGGCTGTTTTGTAGAAATCATCAGCACCGCCAAGAAGCTCGAAATACCCGCCTTCAAGGAAACTCATATTGGCTTTCGCAGCGGCAACAGTTCCGTCAAAGTCCTGAACAATGCTGTAGCTGTCAACGGATAATTTCTCACCTTTTTCATCTGAAAAGATATTCAGATATAAAGTTGTAACCTTTTCCTCCTTTGCAGCCCTCTTCAGATAATCTGATCTTGATTCCCCTTCTTTCATTTCAAGGGTGGAAGCACTTTTCGCATTGGCCCACATACTTACAGGAATGTAACCCTGATAAGAACCATCTTCATTTGTTTTGGTGATATACATGCTGCATATCTGTCCATTTAGCAGATACCACACAGAATTGTAAGGAACAACACTGTATGTAACCTTGGAATCGTTAATTTCTTTTGTTTCAGAATACAGGCAGGTATTACCTATGGAACCAACATATTGATTGTTGCTGTCAAAAAGTGTGACTTTTACCTTTACCGAATCTCCCACAGCAACAGTTTCAGGTTCATTAATTTCTATAGTCGCAGTGGTTGAATCATTATAAACATTGTCTACTTTATCGGGCAAAGTTACAATAATATCTTCTTTTGTAATTCTGTCATTCAGAATCTTATCAAAACCCATCAAAGTAGGGTCATCAGGATCATCTTCATTCACACCTGCCGCTTCATAAAGATACTTCCAATAATCTTTCCATTCATTTTTCCATGCATCAGAATCTCTGATTGTAGCTATAAGATTATCTCTATTTTTTATATTCTCAGTCTGCCAGTCATCACCTATGAGTTTTGCGGCCAAATTCATGAGTGCAAATCTAGCTATTACCTTCTTGTATTCATTATTTAAACCTGTCGTTTCATATATTTTAACCGCTTCACTGGCTGTCTCGTAATAAGAAACGGTTCCATTATTGTCGATATTCATCACGTAATATGCTGCCAGAGGAAAATAAATACTAAGTCCTCCGTTCTGAACGTCTCTTTCCAACCACCTGTTATAAAGTACACATTCGTCAAGATTCTTTAAAACATTATTTGCGGCATTCTTAAGCTCTTTTGAAAAGACAGAATCATCACTTGCAAAGGGAGTCACAAATCTCTTGAGATCAAGATAATTTGATGTATCGACACCGTTTCTTGTGGCAAAATGTGATTTCTTTCCAACTATATTCAGAACTTCATAATAAGCGGATTCAGTCTGTTCAATCTCTTTTAACAGATTCTCTGCAAATATTGAGACTGCGCTGTCAAGTTCATCGACCTTTGTCAGATCAACAAGAGAAAGGCAGGATAGCATATCCTTCTCGAATTTTTTTACATAAGCATCTACAACTTTTTTTCCAAGTTCGCCGGTACTGAGCTTCGGATTATTATCAAGCTCACTGAAAAGTGTCTGATAATCCCAACCTGTGCCGTATTCGTTCTCCTCAGATCCTATGTAGTAATAAGAGAGTTCTTTTAAAGCGGAAACGGCCTCATAGTTTCCCATCTGACAGGCATCAAAGCCTATAAAATCAAACTTCCTACCGCTTTGAATAAACTCACTTCCGGCAAGTGCCTCTCTTAGTTGTTTCAGTAAAAATCCCGAATCCGGAAGACCACTCTCTTGCTGGTGAGATTCTTTATATTCTGCAAGCAGTTCATCATAACCATATCCGCCGTAACCTCCGCCGTGATCCCAAAGTATCAGATCGTATTTTCTTTCAGAATCTTCCGGCGCAACATAGTCGATTATTTGTGAAAGGAACTTTGGATCCGTCATGTACTTTCCGGAAAAGCTTTTAGTTTCAACCATTCTGTTTTGAGTACCGTCATTTACAACTTCCCAAATCGTAATCTCACCGGTACTGATCTCTGTCCCATATTTGGAGAGCAGATCATTTGCCATATTATCAATCTCAATTCTATCTTCAGGGGTAATTATTTTTTCGTCTTCTTCGGCATCTTCATCGTCAATTCTGGGGAAAAGCAGCCTTTCGACATAGTACCTGTAGACAACAGGATCATTCATATGCCATTTTTTGCTTCCACCGGTAACAATATAGATTTTAACCCCTTCAGGTATTTTTGTTCTTAAAAGATCTAAAAGATCTTGAGTTCCAACTCCGTCTTTAGACTCAAGGTCTGCGCCACACAAATATAGAAGGAAAGTTCGGTTACACAGTTCTTTATTAGCTTCTTCACTATCCAGTCCATCGTTTTCTTTTCTTTCCTGTGGTTCATTTGGCTCATCTGATCTTGGCAAGTCAGGACCTGCCGGATTACTTTCTGTTTTTTCCATAAACCGGACAACTTCCGATAGTTTGCTAAAAAAGCCGGAATATGCACGGATATGGCTGTAATAAAAAATGACATAAATTTAGTTTCTTCAATTTGCACAATTGTGCATATGTATTATCTTGTATTGCCATCATAGTTTCCACGTGCTATGATTTGTTTCAATGTAAAAAAGTCTACTAAAACAGAGGAAAAGTATGGAAAAAGAGGATTTTTAGAATGGAATAAAAACCCTCGAATATCAGCATGATTGGTTTTTACGAGCTTATTTGCACACAGTCGATAATGATTGTGTGCAAATTTTCTATTCAGTATAATGGTAGAGTCTTTGTTTTCTTAAATAACACGTGTAATCATTTGCAGCAGAAGAAATCACATGTTTTTTTTTAAAGTTGTTGACTGTAAACCTTGTTTATAGCCTACAGTTGCTTCATGAATTGAAAATGGAGGTGCATGTATGACAATTAAAGAAGTGGAGCAGCTGTTAGAAGTTCCCAGAGCAACGATAAGGAGTGATGAATACGGATAAAAGTAAAAAGATCATAATAATAGTAATTGCAATAGTTGCCGCTATTAGCGCCTTGTGTAGTATTGCAGCTGCGGTTCTTGTTGGCATTTTCGTTGTTGGATCAGTTACTACAAAACCTGAGGTGTACACTGATATAACAAATTACAGGGAATACATGTCGTTTGACGTAACTGATGCAGATTCACAATGGAATAAATGGGGCATTGATGAAAGCATATGGCCTCAGGAGATTACTGATAACATGACGATTGCAGACTATAAGATGGTTTATTATAATCCCTGGGATGCCCAGTACCTTGGCTATCTTGTTGTTGATTATTCTAACGAAGACTATTTAAAAGAGTCGGAAAGACTTAAATCATATCCGTCTACAGATTATATTGGATATTACAGCGTTGAAAAAGAGACGACATATGACTTATTGGCAATAAATGCTGATTCCTACAATGGATTTGTATATGCTCTTACAGATGGAAAGAACAGAATAATCTATGCAGAACAGATATTTTGTAACTATTTCATGGATCTTGATTATGATGAATACATCCCACATGAATATCTGCTGGATGGATTTGATGCATCATCTGATAATCCATATGCTTTAGCACGGAGAAAAGAAATAGATGGTGATGATTAGTTGGCGTAGAAGTATAAGAAAACCGGAGTCAATAACGTGAAAAAAGCCATAGTATTTGATGAGGAATTAGCATGGGATACATAGATAATAAAGTGAAAGTTACAGTAATTGAAAGCAAATGTCCCAAGTATAAAGTAGGCGATGTGATTTGCTTTGAAGGAAGTATGCTGGATAAGGAGAATAGCGATAATGTGTGCATGGTTGCAATGAATGCAATATATCCTTTTATCTATGCTTTTAGAAGAGGTGGTGATTTGAAGAAAGGTCCATACCAATGTGTGGATTGCAATGAGTCAGTTATTTTTGAAATAGAGAGTTATCTCTGAATAGAAATTATCTTACAGTAGAACTTGCAAAGGGAGGCCACATAATGAAGCTTATCGTTATAGATATACAAAAAGGAATTACTGATGAAAGGCTATATAATTTTGCCGGATTCATAAAGAATGTGGAAAGTATTATTGATGCTGCAAGGAAGAATGGCGTTGAGGTTATTTACGTTCAACATGATGATGGACCAGGGACAGGCTTTTCTGATGGCGATGTAGATTTTGAAATAGCTGATCAGGTGGCTCCGAAGCCTTTAGAAAAGACATTTGTAAAAGAAATAAATAGTTGCTTTGGGAATAAAGAACTTGTCGAGTATCTTGATAAACAGAAAGTCAAAGCGCTGATGATAGTGGGACTTCAGACTAATTTCTGCATTGATGCTTCTGTGAAATCAGCTTTTGAAAGAGGCTATAGAGTAATTATTCCAAAGGGCACCAACTCTACTGTTGATAATGACTACATGGATGCGGAGACAACGTACAAGTACTACAATGAAATGATGTGGCCTAATAGATTTGCGGATTGTGTTTCTTTGGACGAAGCAATTGGAATGATGGAGAGACTATGAACAAACAAGAGATTATTAATATGCTGGATGATTTTCCATATAGCCGCGCTGAATACTGGATAATAACTGGAAGTGCCATGGTTATATATGGAATCCGGGAGCAAACTCATGATATAGATATGGGATGCACATCTAAGATGGCAGATCAGCTTGAGGCAGATGGTTACACTTTTTCCTTAACCGAAAGCGGTAATAGAAAGTTTGAAATTGGAGAATATATAGAGGTATTTGAGAACTGGATCAAAGATAAAACTGATATGGTTGATAACGTTCCAGTCATTTCTATCAAAGGTCTCATTATGATGAAACAGGAACTTGGGAGAGATAAGGACAAAAAAGATATTGCACTGATCAAGGAATATATGAGCACTAAGTTTGAACTTGTCGAGAATGTTTTGAAACCAGAAGATTTTGTGAGGCTTAGAGTCGCTACAGGTTTTGCAGATATTCCTATAGAGCATGCGAAAAAGGCTCTCAGGAATGGACTTATAAATGTCTCTATCTTAAAAGATGGCGAAATTGTTGGAATGGGCAGACTTGTTGGTGATGGTGCGATGTATTGGTATCTGCAGGAAATAGTGGTTTTGCCTGAATATCAAGGTATGGGTATAGGAACCATGATTGTTGACCATCTCGTAGACTATGCTATGAAGAATTCATCTACAGGAAGGTTTACAACCATAGGTGGCGTTTCTGCTAAGGGAAAAGAAGGCTTTTATCAGAAACTTGGATTTGAAGTAATACCTAATGGTATAAGAAAGATGATAGAGATATAGGATTATGTTCCAGGATAATTTACTATGGTGGTGAAAGAGTGAAAGTATTGATTCTAGGAGCCAGTGGGTTCCTTGGGGGCACTATCTATTCAAAAATAAAGAATAGTGATAATGAAGTTTTAGGAACGTACAGCAAAAATAGAAAAGACAGCGCTTATGTGAAACTGGATGTTTTTGATGTTGGCAGTCTGCTCAGTCTTGTGGGTGAATTCAAGCCCGATGTAATTATTTGGGCAGTGATGAATCATGAACGCGAGGAAGAAATCGCAGAGACAGTGATGCCTATTCTTTGCGAGGCTGTAGGTGATATCAGGGTTATCTTTGTATCTACTTCAGTTGCATATGAGAAGAACATGTCTGAAGATGTAGAGCCGTTTCTTAGGGCAAAAGAGAGCTATAATCATCACTACTTCAACGGAAAAATAAAGTCTGAGCGCGTGATTAGTAAGTTGCCTAATTATTGCATCGTTCGTCCTGGAAGTATTTATGGCATTGATCCTTTTGGAGAAATGGATAATAGGAGCCTTGCACTGAAAAAACATGTGGATTCCGGAGAAAAATATATTAGAGCCAATAATATTGAATTCAGTATCGTTGATGTGAATGAATTGGCTGATGCAATTATTGAGCTGACTACAAATGATTATGTCGGGATTCTTAATGTTTCAGAGGAAAAACCAGTATCGCATTATGCATTTAACAAGGCTCTTTGTCAAAAATATGGATGGGATGATAGCTGTATTGTAGCAAATGAGGAAAAAGAAAACATATATTATTTAGACAACAGCTTAAGGAAAAGAATTCTTAAGACAAGAATAGGAAGCAATAAAAAATGAAATCATTTATAAGACTAACTGATTTTTCAAAGCAGGAGTTGTTGGAAATATTCAAAATCGCAGATTCGATGGAACAATATGAAGACTTCTTGAAAGGGAAGACCGTGGTAATGTTTTTTCCAACAACCAGTATCCGGACAAGAGTTGCCTTTGAGAAGGGGATTTATCTTCTTGGTGGGCAAGTAATACTTTTTGACCCGACAGTATTAGATAAAAAAGAAGATATAGTTGATGTTTGCGGATATCTGAATAACTGGGCTGATGTTGTAGTTGTAAGACATAGAGATATTCGTCTTCTTGAAAAGATGAGGGACTCTATAGCTCTTCCTGTTATAAACGCAATGACTGATGATAATCACCCATGTGAAATGATGTCCGATTTATACACTCTTTCTAAGATAAGGTCAGATTATCTGCAAGATAAATATTTGTTTGTTGGAGCCGATGGAAACATTGGAAGGGCATGGAAAGAGGCATCAAAGGCATTTAATTTATCACTGAGCCAGTGCTGTCCTGAAAAATATCGAATGACAGATGTTCCCTATTACAGTGAGCTTCAAGATGCTGTTTTAGGAAAAGATATTATTTGTACTGATTCTATCCCATCAAGTGCTTCACAGGATTTCAAATCCTGTCAGATTACAAGCAAGATTATGGCTTTAGCTAATAAAGATGCGTTGCTTAATCCCTGCCCACCTTTCTTCAGGAGTGAAGAAGTATCAGAAGATGTTATAAATTCGAAATATTTTGTTGGATACGGATTTAAAAAGAGTTTGCTGGTGGTACAGCAGGCAATAATGGTTTATTGCATGACGCATTAAAAATGGGTAGCAGTAATGACAAAGACGCAGTATAGGAACAGTATAAAAAGGGGAGGCAATGACTTATACAGAGATATTTCAAGAAATAATTTCAATTATGAAAGAAGATTCTGCTACCTGTAAGGATTTTGGAGCAGGAGATTATCAGGTATTTCAAAGTAAGATTTCAGATGACATGGAACGTATGGAGTTCCTTCATGTTGTCCAGGAGTATCTGGCAACTTTTGGACTGGAGGGACATCTGGACTTTGTAGATGCGACGCTGGGATCAGTAGGTTTTTCGGTGATGAGGCTGGGCGATGAGCTGTACGTAACAAAGGCAAATTCTGATACGGGTCTTGTTCCAGGAGATAGAATTATTGCAGTTGACGGTGAATCAATAACAGCTATTGCGCATAAAGAAAGCCGGATACTTATGGAGAAGTCTGTTGAACGCCAGGGTATGATGTGGCCGGCCATACTGAAGTTTTATAAGCTTGTTACTGTCGTTCATCAGGACGGTACAAGAGAAGGAGTTTCCATTATCCATGACTCTAAAGGAAAAGACGAAGCCAAGTATTCCTTCAAAGAATATCAGGACAATACGCTTTATCTCAGGTTGAACGATTTTGCGGATCTGGATGCAATCAATCAGCTGTATACCGATTGTAAGAACGCTCTTGATAACTGTAAAAAACTCATTGTAGATGTTCGGGGAAACGGAGGAGGCGCAGATTCTGCGTTTGTGCCACTTTTGGAGTATTGTTTCCCTGAGGGAAAAGAAATTACTGATTATTACAAAGCTGAGTATCCAATTGAAGTCAATTATTCCTTGAGAAATTGCAAGGACCGAATTAAGCTTCTGAGAGATATGTTGGGTGAAAATCCACCTGAAGACATGGCGCCGATGCTTGATAAAATGGTAGTTGATAATACCGAGAACATGGGAAAAGGTTTTATAGAAAGCGAAGATGAGTTTATGGACGGAATAACCGGTAGAGCTTATCCTGAAAAGGTGTTTATCATCACTGACGAAAGATGCGCATCCTCCGGAGATGCCTTCGTCGAAGTAATGTCTTTTTCTCCTAAAGTAACAGTAGTAGGAAGACCAACCATGGGTATTACCGATTATTCAAACTGCTCTGTGGTTCGGTTTGATGACTTTGGCCTGATTTATCCTACTTCAAGGGATAAACGCATCGATGGCGGAAAGGGACTGGCTCACAAAGGTGTTCCTGTAGATAAATATATAGCGTGGTCTCCTGAGAGTATATACAAAGATGTTGAATTGGACTATTGCCTTGAGTGCAAATGAGTACCTGGGGGTGTGTTATGAAGGAAATGTACCTATGCATAAAAATGGATGTGTAAACGTTGGCGATACAGACATGTATTATGTAGCCTTCGGAGAGGGAAAAAAGAATCTTGTAGTTTTGCCTGGATTATCTGATGGTTTGTGGACTGTGAACGGTAAAGCTTGGTTACTTGCAGGAACTTATAAGAAGTTCTTTAAGGATTACACAGTCTATATGTTCAGTAGAAAGAATGTAATTCCTGAAGGATATTCAATAAAAGAAATGGCTGATGATCAAGCCACAGCAATGAAGAACCTTGGGATAGAAAAGGCAATTGTTATGGGCGTATCACAGGGCGGAATGATAGCTCAATTTTTGGCTGCAAATTACCTAGAGCTTGTAGAAAAACTGCTTCTTGTTGTGACTGCACCATATGCCAACGAGACAATAAAAGAGGTTGTTACCAAGTGGATTGATATGACAACTTCATCTACGCATACAGAGTTGATGCTGGATACGGCTGAGAAAGTATATACTAAAGAGTATAATGAAAATAATAAAAAGTATCTTTCAGTGTTAGCTAGATTTACCAAGCCAAAGAATTATGACAGATTTCGTAAAAATGCATATGCGATACTTGGTTTTGATGCAAGACCAGTGCTTTCTCAGATTAAATGTCCAACATATATCATGTCTGGGAATTGCGATAATACTGTTGGTAATGATGCACCCTATGAATTGCGAGATGGAATATCGAACAATGAGTTGATAATTTTTGATGGCTTAGGGCATGGTCTTTTTGAAGAAGACAGAAATTTTTACAGTAAGGTTTTAGATATATGTAATAGATAAAGAATGAAAGTTCAATCGAAGTTTATGGAGAGAGGAAAAACTATGAAAAAATATAAGATAGCAGCAATTATCATGATTATTCACGGCGGATTCATGGAACTGGCTGGTGTGCTATGTATGATACCTGCGTTGTTACTAGGAAATGATAAGTTTGATATTGGAAAATTTTTTGAATTTAAGCTTCAATATTTTCAAGATAACATTTACATGATGATTGTTATGGGGGCAATTTACGGTGTGATTAGACTGATTGGTGCTATAGGACTACTTAAAAATAGAATGTGGGGTTTAGTGCTATCGGTAATCATCTGCATAATAACCATTACGCTGATGATGTTTTTATTGCCAGCCGGCATTATGGATGGAATTCTTGCTGGAAGTGCATTGACATTGA
>JAEEGF012109567.1_pt1 | contig 14538 bp, 12 predicted proteins | sample 9134171 | NCBI WGS metagenome assembly JAEEGF01 (sample SAMN16246542, study PRJNA631951) | gut metagenome | biome: gut microbiome; feature: rumen; material: AP-attached | host: Bos | place: Iran: Karaj | collected 2018-10
AAAAGATATTTGGCATATTCTGATAGTTCTATGCTTCCTGGGACCGGCTCAGTCCAATTTTTTCTTGCTTCTTTCAGCTCCAACAGATTATGCTTTTTATTTGCCAATGTACACCACCTCCATATTTCCTGATAAACATTCATCCGATATATTCCGAAAGTTTATTATTCCTCTGAAATAAAGATCAGCCAGATAGGCCAGAGCCCTTCCATCTTCAAATCTGCCGCTGTTTTCAAGTACTGACAGGCTTGCTCTCCGATGCTCTGCAAGAAAACCTATTATCATTTGATCGGCATTGACAGATTGGACGCTGAATCTTCTGGCACGTGCTGCAAGTATACTCAGATTGCGTATAAGAAATGCCCCTGTCCGAATGTTATTTTCATTCCGGAACTCATAGTCAAGACCATTCTGTATGCACCATTTCGCCTGCATGGCTATCTTCTTGTGTGATTCAGAAGCAGATTTATAAGAGACACCCTGATAGACTTCCCTGCCATCAGTGTATTTTACCCAGACATCAAATAGAATCTTTTCTTCTTTACCACTTACGAATACAGTTGTTTCAAAGGGATATTCACAATACCATTCCACTTTCGGATTCATTTCAAGGGTAAGAATGTTTTCGTATTCAAGATTGGAAAACACAGAAACGCTCCTTCTGACTTTCCTGCTATAGAATATCCAGTAATTGCTACAATAGTTGGAACTGCGTGGTCTTTTGATGGGTGCCTCATACCGATACATTAGCTCTACCTCCTTTACATTGAATAATATACGGATTATCGATAATGATATCGTCAAAAAAAGGAGAAGATCAATATTTCTATCAATCATCTCCTATTTTGTATAAAACTTATTACTTCGGATCACCTTAATTCACAAATGTGTATCCATACTTAACAGCCAGATATAAGAATCCTACAAAGCCGTTTTCATCAACTAATGACAGTGTATCTGTTCCTGCAGGTATTGTAACGGTTACTCTGTTTCCTTTGTACTCTTCATCAAGGAAACTTACCTCAAGTGTTACGTCAGGTCTTTCTGCAAGTGCTTCCATTACCATCTTGTGGAAGGAAATATATCTGGAAGTTTCAACATATACTGTTGCTCCCTGACCTGCTTTTCTTATCTTCTCAGTAGTATTCTTGTTGAATACATAGTAAGCAGAAATAGGAACTCTTGTCTGAACAGCTCCGCAGATATTGCATGCATATCTGAGTTCACCGTCGCTCTCTTCTGTTGCTTCAATTGTTTCCCACACATAGTGATGTGTATGGGGATTTTCTTCTTGCTCTTCTTTTTTACCCGGATCATCCGGTTTGGGAGGTGCTGGTTTCTTGGTTACTGTAACGCTGACACTGGCTGTATAAGTCGTGCCATCTATCTCAACTGATGCCAAAATGTTTGTTGTTCCTTCTGCAACGCCTGTGATCACACCGCCTGAAACTGTAGCAATAGATTCGTCCTCAGAGCTCCAGGTTACTGGTAGTCCCTCAGGAACTGTAGTTGCTGTTACAGTAACACTGTCTCCAGGCTTTACGTTTACGTCTGAAAGGTCCAAAGAAACTCCTGGCTCTTCCGGTCCTGGTCCCGGCTCATCACCTTTCGCATAAGTGTAAATATAAGTAGTATTCTCTGTTATTGCCGTCTCTGTACTCGGAGTTACGTCCCAGGCACCTTCCTTGTATCCCTCATAAGGATCACTTCCCACTGAAGGAATCTGATTTTCACTAAGCTTAAGGGTTTCACTGGCTGCTCCAGTAAGTGTCACTTTCTTATCATCAGAAGAACCATCATTCCAATTACCATTTACAACTTTAAAAGTAACATCATAGCTGACACTGTCCTCACTGACTGTAACTGTAACATCTGCTGTATAGTCAGTGGAATCATAGGTCATCTTTGCTGTAACTGTTGTTGTTCCGTTAGCTACACCTGTTATAGCTCCATTAGTAACAGTGGCAACCTCTTCATTAGCAGATGACCAGATAACAGTCTGTCCCTCAGGAACTGTAGTTGCTGTAACTGTCTTGCTCTCTCCAGCCTTGACGCTAACTGTTTCATCGCTTAAAGAAATGCCAGGAGTTACTGGCGTATCTTCTTCCTCGTAAGTATAAGTATATGTAGTGTCCTGTGTTATTACTGTACCTGCAATAGGTTCTGTGTTCCAGCTTCCTGCTTTAAAGCCTTCTGCCGGCTTACTTCCTACATCTGGTATATCATTTGCAGAAAGAGTAAGTGTATCTCCTTCGTATCCGGTAAGTGTTACTATCTTGTCATCAGCAGTTTCATCGTTCCAGGAACCATTCACTACCTTGAAGGTCACGGTCTGGCTGATGGCGTCCTTCTGCGCGTAGGTATAGGTGTAGGTCGTATCCACCGTGATCTCCGTGTCCGCGCTCGGCGTCGTATCCCAGCTTCCGGCCTTGTAGGTGTCGTTCGGCTTGCTGCCAACTGCCGGAATCTGGTCTGCGGTCAGTTTCAAGGTATCGCCATCATGTCCGGTAAGGGTCACAGTCTTGTCTGCTGTTGCAGCATCGCCTTCGCCCTCATTCCATTTTCCGTTCACTACCTTAAAGGTCACCGTGTACGAAATAAATCCCTTGATCGTCAGTTCCTGATTTGCAGACTCATTTGTCGTATCGGTCGCCTTTACGCGCACATAGTATGTTCCGGGAACGAGACCTGTGATGTCGCTGCCTGTTCCAGCTGTCCAATCAGCCGCATCTGATTTCTTATACTCCATTGCAGTCGTAACGCCGGTTAGCATTCCGTCATTGTTGTCTGCGGTCGTGCAGTCTGTCGCAGCGGCTGTTGTGGGCGCATCCGGTGTCGTTTTTGCCGTAGGCGCGGTCAGCGCGATCGCGGCATCAGCGGTCGGTGTTCCGGAAACCGTGATCTGCGTGTAGCTGTCGCGGGTCACTTTTATCCCGCTAACCTCGGCAACGCTGTAATCTGTCGGAAAATAATACCCGTTGTCTGCGGTATAAACCACATCTGTCATAGCGTCGGTCAGTCCGGTCTGTTCTGCATCGCCGGAACCCGTGGTCTTGGTCATGTTGTCGCCCGCGGTGATGGTCACACTATATGAAGTCGCAGGCGTAGCATAACCATATACTTCAATTTTTTTAATACCTTTAGACTGATTTGCCAAAATTGGGACGCCATTTACTTTCGGTGTCTTATCCTCTTCCGTAGTTTCCACTACAAATGGCGCTTCGCTGTCTGTTGCTGCACGGTCTTTGTCATCATAGAATACGCATTTGGTGATGGTATATCCTTCGGCAGGGACAACGGTTGCTGTCCAACCATAGCCCCACCATCCCCAGATAGCGATGTATGATGAGCTACCGTATGGCGAATAACTGAACGAAACGGTTGCTACATTCGCTGTGCTGTAGCTAGCCTGTTCCTGACCTGTTGCCGTAATGGTAGTGAGTAATTCTTCAGTAGGTGCTGCATATGCCGTCAGGCTAATTCCTGACATCAATCCGACAACCATCGCCATCGTCAGCAAAAAACTTATAATTATCTTACTTATTTTTCGTTTCATGTAACACTCTCCTTCTGTTATATATTATAAAAACCGCCGAATTTAACAAGGCTTATTAAGCCTATTAAATCCGACGGTTATCCATCATAATTATAAATAGTTATCTCCGAAAAAAGGACATAGTAATAGCTTATGCGATGCGATGCGATGCGATGCGATGCGATGCGATGCGATGCGATGCGATGCGATGCGATGCGATTAAGTATGTCCATTTTCCGCATAGTTGTCAAGTCCCTTTCCTACATTTTCTTATTAATTCAGCTATTATAAATCTCATAAATCAATCATTAAGTCATCATAAAATTACACTACAAGTGTATCAAATTTTAGGCAATTTTTCAATGAAACGTACCATGATATTTATCTGATTTTTATCAAATATCTTTAATAATCATCTTATTTAACTGCTACAAATATACAAACCAAAATCATATCAAATAAATTTCATAAAACGATTTACACACTTTCCTCTACCTTTGAAAAGAACCGCTTTAATTCCATTATAGGAATAGGTTTAGAATACTTATATCCCTGCAGATATGAGGCCGACATATCAATACACTTCTTTTCATCTTCCTCATTTTCAACACCCTCATATAATACAGAATAGTCAAGTCCCGAAAACATACTGGCCATACTTTCAACCATCTTTTCCGATCTTAAATCACTGCCACTCGCAAGTACCAGAGACCTGTCAAACTTGATGATATCAAAAGGAAGTTCCATGATTCTCTCCATATTTGAATATCCTGTTCCAAAATCATCCAGATAGAACTTAATACCTTTTTCTTTAAGTTCCTCTATCTTATTTTTCATAATTATAAAGTCACTCTCTGTCTGTGATTCAGTAATCTCTATGGCAACTTTCTCCTCTGGAATTCCACTTTCGCATATGATCTTATGAATATCCTGCGTAAATGATTCTTCCTTCAGCTCTGAGACAGCTACATTAACAGATATTCTATTTACCTCGTAACCTTCCTTTAACAGATACCTGATCTCATCACATGTTTTTTGAAGAATTATCTCTGTTAAAACATGTATATATCCATTTTCTTCTGCTAACGGAATAAATTGATCCGGAAAGATAAGCCCAATCCCTGGAATCTTAAGTCTCATCAAAGCTTCCGCTGTATCATATTTCCCTGTTTTTATGTTATAAACAGGCTGACAATAAGCAAGGACTCTCGGATCACGCAAATTTTTCCCTTTATATATGTCAGCAATTTCACTTAAAATCTTTTCATATCTTTCAAACTGTTCCACATCTTCATATCCAACCATATGGATTTCATTAGCTTCCATATTTCGATGGATACTTTTAATAAAACTAACAAACTCATTATTTTTGCTTATCTCATCAAAACACTCGCCCATTACAACTTTATAATCAAATCCATATTTATCATATTCACCTGAGAGATAATTTAGAATTCTGTTAATCTTATTTTCATAATCCGGATTGGTCTTTTTCTTAGCTATTAGAATAATATGTGCATTTGAAACCTGAAACAAAACAGCATTATGGAAATACTCAGTGGAAAACTTTCTGATTGAATCCTGAAGTGTTTTAGGCAAGACTGCTCCTTCAGAATCATATTCAGGAATATATAAGCTAAAGAATAATAATTCTACCTTTCGTCGATAATTATATTCAACCATATCCTTGAGAGCTGCAACATTAATTGCACCTAATTCTATATCATATGGAGTTGAATGAACCAAATATAGCATTCCAATCGTCGGAAACATAAAGGAAACTACTGTAAAAGATGACTGACCATGTTTTCCTTGGAGAAATAATATCAGAAATGCAACAATCATGGTTCCATAAAAACCATACATTACATATTTATATACTCTATCCCTATATGCCACCATCAAAAATATAATAACCGCAACAAAGGCAAGATATCCATATAGAAAAATATTGTATCCGGTTATAGCCGTTCCATCTTTATTAAGCCTGAATCCTGTTCCACTAACTGTCGTAATTATATCCGTTAATATAATAGATATATATATCCCACTGGAAATTATCATTGTCGGAATCTTCTTTTCTCTTTCCAAATGCTGCAATTCAACAATATATACCACATATAGCAGTAAATTAGAAAAAAGGAATCCATGATATAAACACCTTATTACATATACTGCAGTGTATTTACCATCTGTAATACCTGAATATATATGATGATAAATCACATCAGAAAAAGCAGCCAGCATAAGATAGGCCACTATGTTAAGATAAAGATAAAAGCTTCGGGTCTTATTTACATACGAAGTAAATATTAAAATCAGAATCACAAAACATGTTGCAATGACTGTAATATCTCCAACCGGCGAATAGTTGTCGAAATATAGTTGCCCAGCAACCCCTCCCATTCATGTATCCTCCAATTTTTTATTTTCCCCCATACCTTCACTGCAAACAAAAATAAAGAAACAGTATTTAACAGGACTCACGCCCTGTTAAATACTGTTTCTTAGTGTTTTTGTATTCATCACAAAAAGAACAGATCACTGCTGTCTGCTGTCTGCTGTCTGCTGTCTGCTGTCTGCTGTCTGCTGTCTGCTGTCTGCTGTCTGCTGTCTGCTGTCTGCTGTCTGCTGTCTAAAGATTGTCTTAAACTATTTTTCATCTGTCAAGTCCTTTCTTAGATCTGTTCTCTAGTCGTCATATCATCTTTTTTCAACAAGTCCAACATATGTAGCACGTTCAGCTTGTGGAATATTTAAAAGATCCATAGCCTGATCAGCAGTATATTTTAATTTTTCCATTATATCGATTATGTGACTAGTGGTTGTCTGTTCTTTCGTCTTCTTTGCTGTCTCATTTCGCATATCTTCCATAACTCTACACATTTCAGCCACCCCTTTCTCATCTTCTTTATAAAACCTGACTTTTTCTGCCAGTTCCCTAAAATTCATATCATCTGCATCTGTACAGAAGAAATCATGCATAAGCTTTCCGAGTTCTGTAGATGCATTTTTATCTGCTCCATTAACATAGATGATATGTTCACCATCATCAAACGATTTTCCTGTATTTGTTATCTTTCGTTCGATCTTATATAGCGGAAGTCCTTCCCCAATAACATCATTCTCTGTAATAAATATAACAAATGTTTCCGGCAGATCTGAATAATCTTCTCCTGACTTTAGCAAATGTGCATCAAGGATACTTGAGTGATATCTTGCCCTTTTTCTGTCTGCACCTTTATCCGATCGTTGAACCTCAATGTTATACTTCTTACCAGAATCATCATCTGCATCAATATCTAAACAGATATCTCTACCAAGTAAGTTCTTCATCTGTCTTTGTGTTGTCACACTCTTAACTCGTATATCCGGCTTATCAAGAATGATTCTGAGAAGAAGCTCAGCACCTTCAATATAGCCATCAAAACATGCATTCATAAAATCATCATCTATCAGCCTAAGTCCTCTAAGACGTTGTAAATCTTCCTGATGTAGTCTTTCCTTTTCAGCTGAATCTATTTCTACATCTGAATATACTGATGCTTTATTCTTTCGAACCTCTTCAAGTTTTCTATTTAGTTCTTCTATTTGATTAAGTATTTCCTGTTCTGTCATCGTCGCTCCTAATTTTATAATATCATATTAGGTATAATAGGTATCGATTTGTTTCTACAAATCGATGCTCCAACCAAAGGGAGGACACGCTACCCAAAGGGGAGCAATTTTATGAAATATAATCTTGGTACAATCATCTGAATCACCATAGATACAGTTGATAAACAGATTAAAATATAGCTTTTCAGAATGATTATACCAAAAAAACCACCGTCTCTCAATGAAAACACACGATTTACATATCCCTTATTGAGTCAATAAATATGTGATATCTCATCATCTTCTGATTTTTTAATAATACCCCCTGTTCCTCTTACAACTTCTTACATATGCTCGCCCGGCACTGTATATAAGGTGAACTATAATGTTTAACCAAATTAGGTTGATAGATAAGATGGATGTGATTTCTTCTGCAAAGAAGATTGTTATAGCAAGTGCGATTACTGCAACCCACATGGATATATGGTCAGCTATTTCTTCTTTGTACCATTTGATGTATTTCTTTCCGGCAAAGTAGATTATCATCCCAGGGACACCGCATATCAAGGTCATAATGATCACTATAATCATGTAGTGTAGTATCTGCTGCATAACATAAACTTCGACTTCATTTGCAGCTCTGGCACACCACATTCCAGCTGAGAATGCGCTAGTTGCAAGTGATTTTATTACCTTAGCAATTCCTGTAAAAAAGTTTATCAAGTTCTCGGTGAAGCGCTCTGACTTAGCAGCCATAAACAATGTTATTATTACTGCATATAAGACCGTGCTCCAAAGTTCAGACTGAATAGCAGCTATCATTGCTTTGTATTTAGCATCGGACTTTTTGATTCTTCCTCTATGCTCCTTTTCCAATGCTGTTTTATACTTATTAAACATGATAGTGGCACCTCTGACGATTATGTCATCCTGCTCCCTTATCTTTACATCAAGTTCCGCTTTGGAAGATTTATATTTTTCCTTTTGACTAATAAGATCATTATTTTTTTCTTCATAGTCCTCCTTAACGGCTGTGATCTCTTCTTCGCTTTTTCGCCTTATCTCGCTCAGCTCGTTCTCTCTCTGCCTGTCTCTCTCTTTCAGCTTCTCGTTCTCTTTCTCTATCAAGTCTGACTTGCTCTGCCTCACGAGCTTCTCGCTCTTTATCTGCAATTCCCTCGTTAGCTCTCGCACTGCTGATTGCAGCTCTGACTTCTCTGAGGAAAGAGTCCTGTTCTGTGTCTTCAGCTTGTTGTTCTCTTCCAAAAGGTTGTCGTTCTCCTTCTGCATCAGTTCCAACTGTGACACCAGTTCCTCTACGTTCCATAATGGCTCTGATTCTGTCATGTAATTCCTGCTCCTTTTCAGTTTTTATTCTTTTAAGTTCTGCAATTCGGATATCTGTTTCTTCAATATCTCTATCTGTCTGTTCGATTTTTTCGTCTGTGAAAAGAGTTTCTGATTCTCTTTGTTCAAGTTCTCGTTTAATTTTTCCAGCTCGTCTATCTCTTCCTCTTTCTCCTGAAGAGTTAGTTTCTGTTCTGTTATGATATTCTCCAATTTGGATATTCGGCTCTGCAGAGTCTGGTTCGTTATATTCAGATCCTCGTTCTCCTTCTCCAACTCTTCCATAAGAGCTGTAAGCTCGTCCTGGATTTCCAGAACCGATATCATTTCTTCCAGATTTTCTATTTTCAAATAATTTTGTAATTCTTTCATATATTCGTCTCACTTTCTTTGTAATTAGTTCAGATAATTCCTTAAAGCCTTTTACAATTTCATCTCTTAAGAGATTTCTCTTTTTGATATCTCTATTTATTTCACATCGTTCGGATGTCTTCCCCTCTTTTTCCATCTGTCTTGCTGTCACACCTTCATGGATGGTTGGTTCAATCTCCAGTCCCTGTCTTTCATAAGACCTGTGATCAATATGTAGTTCAGGTGGAAGATATCTGTTACAATGTTCAGCCCATGATTTTCTCCACTGCTCGCATTTACTGTGTTCATTCCAGTCATTTGCCGGAATAGAGATCCTTTCCCAGAGATATTCCGTTCCTTTACCTTTTCTAACACGGGTTTTCTGATTACCATTTTCATCCAGTGCCGGAATTCGATATTGGGAAGTATGTTCTCTATCTTTAGGATCATAGGAAGGCTTTGATGGATCATATATAGCTTTTCCATTTTTATCTCTATCATTTGCAAAAACGGAAGTCTGTTTCGACTGCCAGCCTTCTTCTTCATTTATTTCTCTTACTGTAAGCATTATATGAGCATGCGGATTTCCATCACCTTTATCATGAAGTGCCCAGTCTGCAATCATTCCTTTCGAAGTGAAGTTCTCTTTTATGAATTCTCTGATACATTCAATCTGTTCTTCCCTGGATAATTCATTTGGAAAAGCAACTTCAACCTCTCTTGCAAACTGTGCATCGGCTCTTTTTTCTACTTGCTGTACTTCGTTCCATAAAACTTCGCGATCCAGTAAACGGTCGGGCGCATTATCCGGAAGGATAATCTCATTCATGATCACTCCGCCTTTTCGGGTGTAATCATGAATGATGCCCGTTTCCTCGCTTGTAAGCTTTTCGCCTGAGCGATAAGCTGCTGCGGAAACGGCAGAGCGTCCACCGTTACGACCAATGATTTTTATAGAACAGTGATATATAGACATTTAACATCACCTTCTTTTTCATAAACATTTGTTAAATGGCGGGCGGATTGTTAAGGTGGCAAACCTTAACTCCCTCCAGGTGAAACCTGGCAGGAAGCCACCTGCGGCATGGACAGCGTCCATTGAGCATAGCAGTATATATGCAAAACCAAATCTGCAAACCTAGTGTAAGTTTTAACTGTGCAGATTCAGTTTTGGTAATGTACTGCGGGTGGGAGTCAAGGGGGCAAAGCCCCTTGCGGGTTATCCAAAAGGGCGGTGCCCTTTGGTGTCGTCTGCACAAGACCGCTCTCCGCGCAGGAGTGCTGCCTGCATAAGGCCCGCCGACGGAACGCGCCCGGCAGACTCTTTAAAGTCTGACCGGTTCGACCGCAGGGAGAAACTTATACAATATGGGCTCCGCCCATATATAAGTGCGCCCTTGTCGGGAAGAGGAATCACTCACCCGGGCTTCCCTCTGATTTATCATCTGCCTCCTTTTCAGGCGGTAAGTCTTTCTCCATTGCCTTACTGAAATACTTTCCATTTCTTTCCTGCATCTTTAGGAAATAACTGAGTCTTCTGAAATCATCATCTACGAAATCTCTTCCCAGTTCTTTTTCCACTATTGCACCGATCTGGATAAGCCTCTTGGTTCTGGCTTTCCTATCAGCCTCCTTTTGCTGTTTTTCAAGTTGCTTAACCTGAGCTTCGTATTGTCTGGCCTTCTCAAGCGCTTTTTCCATCATTTCATTTTTTTCATTTATTCTTTCTTCTAAAGTTCTTTTTGACGCCATACTTATTTCCTCCTGTGTGTTTTTGATTTTATGTTTCAATTGATAACCACCGGAGTCTGTGATAAACTTATCTTGCGTGTAGGTATATCAGGACTTCGGTCTGGTTACCAATTGGAGTGGCTGCTTAGTCACTCCTTTTTTAGTTGGTCACTGCTTTCGTCTCATTTCTGATCCTTAAATTGCAGCCTTCGTTAATAGCGATAAATCTTTCAAGTGCATCTCTTCTTATTACAATCTTTCTTCCGATTCGGAGTACCGGAAGCTTTTCCCATTCGATAAGTTTTCGGATTGTATTTCTTCCTATCCCTGTGTAATCAGATGCTTCTTCTATCGACATCGCATATTTGATTTCCTGCATACTGTTCGCCTCCTTTCTTTATGTTGCATACTGCAACCTCGTTTTGTTGCTATTATATATTTTAACTTTTTCTTTGTCAAGCATTTCGCATTTTATTATAATTGCATATTGCAATTTATTAAATGTTATGTTATTATCTTTTCAGATTCAAAAATGTATTTTCAAAATCAGCATTTAAGAAATCATAAAATTTAAAACAGCCATTTCAAAATAATGGCATACACCGGTAGAGGAGGTCTTAACAATGGTAGATAAAAAACTGCGTAAGACTATTGGGGAGAGAGCAAAATCCCGAAGAAAAGAACTTGGACTCACGATGGATTATGTGGCCGAGAGAATGGATGTCAACAAATCAACTATCCAGAGATATGAAAGCGGAACAATAGATAATTCAAAAAAACTCGTTATCGAGGGACTCGCAGCCGCACTTCATGTCACACCTGAGTGGTTAAGAGGCGAAACTGATGAACTGTCATCCGATAAAACAGACGGTACATTTATCAAGATTGAAGATTCAATGAAAAAGATTTTGGGAAGCTATCCCTTAAATGTTAGCTCCGATGAAAATGATTTTTCAGAAAAGATACTACTTCTCTTTTTAAAAGAGTACGAATTATTTAATGATTCATTTACAAATGCCGTGAATGAAACTTCTAAAGATAATTCAAAGCTCGCATCGATGGTAGGATTCGAATCTGAAGAAGAATATAATAATATGATATTTCTCAGGGAAATCACACATACAATCAACACATTAAATGACATAAGTGATATACTGAGACTGTATTCAAAAGATCCGGAGCGTGCGAAAGACCGCGTTAACAATCTACTAAGTTACCTCCTATAGGTTAGGCAGGCAGACGGAGTTTTGATATATCTACACGCAATAAAGATATATATAACATTGAGCCAAACCTTCGCAGCATAGCTGCTTGGCTCAATGCTACACGGATATCCTTCAGTTCCGATTGCCAGCCAGAAAGGAGAAGAAATAAATGGCAAAAGGATCTGTCAGAAAAAAAGGAAAGAAATGGTACTATCGATTTTATGTTGAGGATGAAAGCGGAAATCTCATCCAGAAGGAATTTGCCGGCACTGAAAGCAAATCTGAAACCGAGAAGCTTCTGAGAAACGCAATGGATAATTATGAAAAAAAGAAATTCATTGCAAAAGCGGATAATATAACCTTCGCTGAACTTCTCGACAAATGGGTTGAAGAAGATCTGAAAACCGGAACACTCAGTAATGGAACTGTTCATCACTACCAGTATTTAGCAAGCAGATTAAAAAAACATCCATTAGGGAAAAGAAAGCTTAAGACTATAACTTCTGAACATCTTCAGGATCTTGTTGATCTGCTGACTTTCGGTGGAGAATGTGGTGATTTCAAATCAAAAGGGTATGTGAAAGATGCAGTAACATCTTATACCTCCGTTTTGAATCATGCATTTAAGTTTGCAGTTTTCCCAAAGAGGTTTCTTACAGATAATCCAATGCAGTATGTCACTCGCCATAACAGAAATGATACCGCTGATATCTTCGAGGAAAGTGTATCTCCGAATGAATCAGCCACTTACCTGACATACGAGAAATTCACTGAACTTATTGAGTATCTTAAGAAGCACCACCCTTCAATAGTTCTCCCGGTACAGATATCATATTTTACCGGTCTGAGACTTGGCGAAGTGTGTGGGCTCACATGGCAGGACATCAATCTGGATGAACAATATCTCACTGTAAAGAGAAGCATTTCCTACAAATCAGTAAGACGTAAATTTGAGATAGGGCCAACAAAAAGAAGTAAAATCAGAGTGGTTGACTTTGGAGATGTACTAACCGGAATACTTAAAAAGGCAAAAACTGATCAACTAAAAAATAGACTTAAGTATGGTCAGCTCTTCAGCCGAAACTACTATTATGAAAGCATAGAAAAGAACAGAACATATTACGATATGGTCAGTTTTAGGGCTGATGAAAAAGTACCGGACGGGTTTACAGAGATAGACCTTGTATGTACCAAGGACGATGGTTCCCACTTAACAAACAGTGGTATAGACTGTGCTTGCAGAAGGGTTTCAAAGAAAATCCCAGGACTCGCCGGCTTTCACTTCCACTTACTGAGACACTCTTATACAACTAATCTTCTATTAAATGGTGCTCAGCCTAAGGAAGTACAGGAACTGCTTGGACACTCTGATATAAGAACCACAATGAACATATATGCACATGCATCCAGAGAAGCAAAGCGCAGCTCTGCAAGACTCATGGATAAAGTAGCAAATGGAAACTTGTAAATGTTCCATACCCTTATATAAAAAACTTTCCCTTGTAAAATCCCCATAAGGGAAAATACAAGGGAAAATGATATAATTTGATAACTGAAAGTGCCTATAAACGGCTAAATTTAAGGCAATTCTCGGAATCAGTATATTATATTCCGATTTATCTTTCGATGTGTCATATTTATTTCTTAAATACATATTCCGTAGCCACTCTAAAAAAGCAATAAGCCATCCATATAAGCCACGTGTATTCCCATTTTTTTGTAATAAGACTGATGATGAGATATAATATTGCAACAGTAATAGCAATGATCCAATTATATATTTTCTTTTTTCGATTCTGCTCATTGATAGAAATATCTACTAAATCAGATATTATATCATCCGTCTTGGGGCTGCTCTCCAGTCTTTCTCCGGCAATTATTTCAGAAACAGATATATCAAGCGCCTCAGCTAACGGTTCAATTAGTGAAATATCGGGAAAACCCTTTGCTGTTTCCCATTTAGATATAGTCGCATTTGATACTCCGATTCTGTCAGCAAGCTGTTTTTGAGTCAGACCTTTTTCTTTTCTTATTTGTGCTATAAGCATTCCTGTTTTTTCATTGTTCATTATAAAATCACTCCTTTTTTCTTTTATAATAGACAATGGTCGCTATACAATACAATCAACGCTACGTAAAATCGTACTACTCTGCGTAAAACTGAAATAAATCATCCTAATCTCGCTATCGTGTACATAATAATTCCGAGAACCCCCATACCTGAAAAAGCAAATCCCATGCCTAAATAAAACTTTGACATCGAGAGTGCCCTTTTCTCACAAACAAATACTCTTGTGAATGTATTAGGTGGCATAGCAAGAGAAATTTTTTTTTGAGGATTCGGATGTATATAAACATCAACCTTTTCCCCATCTACAGGCACATAAAAAGGAGTTCCTATACTCGACTGCTCTACTAAAATCTCCTCGTTTCCGTCAACTTCGCATACATAGCTTACAATTGGTGTCTTTAATCTTCCTCCCGTCAATTCCCGCACAAAAGCCTTTTTATGAAGAGTATATTTGGTATAAAAACCCTTACAAAAAAACAACCACTGTAGCAAGAACAATATGCCTATTATCGCAAATACAGACAAGAAACCATATATAATGATCAGCTCTGCCATAATCTAACACTCCCGATAGTTAATTTTACTGGAATATATTTTCCGAAATAACGCTCCACCATCCATCCTGATAAATGAGAAGTTTTCTGTCTCATTTTGCTTTCTTTGGTTTCTTATCCGGAAGATCAGCATACATGCCATTCAAC
>JAEEGF011585550.1_pt1 | contig 14536 bp, 10 predicted proteins | sample 9134171 | NCBI WGS metagenome assembly JAEEGF01 (sample SAMN16246542, study PRJNA631951) | gut metagenome | biome: gut microbiome; feature: rumen; material: AP-attached | host: Bos | place: Iran: Karaj | collected 2018-10
ATACAAGAATCGAGGTAAGGAATTTGATGTTCTAGCTTGCATTTATCCCACAGCTCCTTTTATTACCGCCGATAAACTTAAAAATGCAGTTGATATTTTATCGCAGTCGGATGCAGATTGCCTGATACCTGTGGTACGCTTTTCTTATCCACCACAGAGGGCCATGGAAATACATGATGGCAGGCTGGTTTTCAGGCAGCCTGAGAATCTCAGTAAGAGGTCACAGGACTTAGAGCCCCATTACCACGACGCCGGACAGTTTTATGTCACCAGGACTAAAAGCTTTCTTAATACAAAGTCACTTTTGGTGGGAGATATTATTCCCCTTGAATTATCTGAACTTGAGGTTCAGGATATAGATAACGAAGTAGACTGGCAACTAGCAGAGCTGAAGTACAAGCTTATTCACCAATAATCCAAAAAGGAGACCAATGAATAAGAAAATCTGGATAAAGACAAACGGAAACGGAATAATAGCAACCGGTCATATCAGAAGATGTCTGAACATAGCTGATGCCCTGGAAAAACGCGGGGCAGAGATCATGTTCCTTCTTTCAGACACGGACAGCGAAGAGGTTTTCAAGCTCTTATGTGATGGAGACAAGCATGATTATCCATATAGAGTGTTGCAGACATTGTTCTCTGATCCCATGGGGGATATTCCTGTGCTGGATGACTTATTGGCAGAAGATGCCCCGGATTTTTTCCTGATTGACTCACTTTTTATCACCCCTGAATATATCAGTGCGGTAAAAGAATGTGCTCAAAAGCACTCTGCAGATGTGAAAATAGGCTACATTGATGATTTTAATAAAATGGATTGCCCTTTGGATTTGGCCATCAACTACGATCTTACGGCTAATGCTGAGGACAATGGCGCCAAAGTTAAGCTCTTTGGTGGGGAATATGCACCCCTTAGAAAGCAGTTCCAGAACAGCGAATACAGTGTAAAGGACATGGCATCAAGAGTTTTCCTGTCCTCAGGAGGAACAGATCCATTCCACGTAATTCTTAATATACTGACAGAGATTTTTGAGTCCAGCAGTCCCTACAGAGGAATTCTGGACTTTACCGGGATTCAGTGCGAAGTAATAGTAGGTGCTCTCTTTGATGATGATTACAAAAAACAATTATATGATATGGCACAGCACCACAGTACCATCACTCTTTATGAAGGGGTGGACAACATGGCAGAGATCATGCAAAAATGTGACTTTGCAGTATCTGCAGGGGGAAATACTTTGTATGAGCTCTGTGCAATAGGTGTGCCCACTGTGGTTTACAGCATAGCTGACAGCCAGGTGGAACCAGCAAAGGGCTTTGATGAGGCCGGAGCTGCCAAGTATGCGGGAGATGCCAGAAACGACCGCAGACTGGTGCAGAAGATAGTTACCTGGGGCACAGCCGCTATAGATAACAAGGGCTTCAGAACTCGAATGAGTGAAAAAGCCAGAAACGCCATAGACGGCAAGGGGGCAGAAAGAATAGCAGATGCTATTTTAAAAATGATTTGATAAAGATCAGTAATACTTAGTTGAGAGGTTGTTTAAATTTTATGCGCAAGATTTTGAAGAAGCTGACTGTTCTGCTGGATAAGAAGCAAAAGCAGCAGATGGTTGGTATTGTTTTTTTGATGTTAATAGGGGGAATACTTGAGTCTCTGGGAATCGCCATGATAGCTCCTGTTATGCAGATCGTGGTGGACCCACAGCAGGTGGAGGAGAGCAAAATCCTGTCATGGATCTACAACACCCTTCATCTCTCCAGCTCAACCCAGCTGGCAGAAGTGATCATGGTTTGTCTCATTCTGGTTTTTGTTATTAAAAACCTGTTCCTGTACTTCATGAACGTGGTTCAGCTCAAATTCGTATACACCAATCAGTTCGCCACTTCAAGGCGAATGATGATCAACTTTATGCTAAGGCCCTACGAGTACTACTTAAATGCCGACACTGCTGTTATTCAGCGAAGCATAACATCTGATGTCAATAATATGTACGGCCTGATTCTCAGTTGTCTTCAGCTTATCAGTGAGATTATCGTATTTATCTGTCTTGTAGGTATCCTCCTTAGTCAGGATGCCAAAATGACAATCACCATTGCCACTTTGCTGGTAATAGTTCTTCTTGTTATTAAATTTGTCATCAAGCCTGTTATGGTGAAGGCCGGACAGGACAATCAGGACTACTACAGCGGTCTCTACAAGTGGATAAATGAGTCCGTTACAGGAATCAAGGAAATCAAGATTGCCAATAAAGAGAATTACTTCATCAACGGCTACGCTGACTGCGGAGCCGGCTATGTCTATGCTGTTCAGAAGTACAATCTCTACAATTCAACCCCAAGACTTCTTATAGAGACCATTGCCATTGCTGGAATGGTGGGCTATATGCTGGTAGTTATGATAAGCGGAACAAGCCTCACTCAGCTCCTTCCTCAGCTTACGGTTTTGGCAGCTGCTGCAGCAAGACTTCTTCCAAGTGCCAACAGAATCAATAACTATCTCACTTCCATAGCTTATTTTGAGCCTTTCCTCATGAATGTCAGCGACAATCTTCAGAAGGAGATCCATGACGGCTCAATTTCCTACGACAGCGCTGATTACAGGAAAAAGACTGAGGTTCTAAAGCTTCCTGTTACAAAAGAAATCGAGATGGTGGACATCTGCTACAAATATCCCAATACAGAGTCCTACATTCTGAATAAAGCCTGCATGAAGATTCCTGTAGGAAAGTCAGTTGGTATCGTCGGAACTTCCGGAGCAGGAAAGACCACTATAGTTGACGTAATGCTGGGCCTCTTGAAGCCTGAGAGCGGAAAAATATATGCAGACGGCGCAGATGTCATGGAGAACTACCGCGGTTGGCTCAAAAACGTGGGCTATATTCCGCAGACTATTTTCATGGTGGACTCCACAATTCGTAAGAACGTGGCCTTTGGCTATGCCGATGAAGATATCGACGATGCCAAGGTTTGGCAGGCCTTAAAAGAAGCATCTCTGGATGAATTCGTTAAAAAGCTTCCTGAGGGCCTTGATACTAAGATTGGTGAGCGCGGAATCAGACTTTCCGGCGGTCAGAGACAGAGAATCGGTATCGCCAGAGCGCTGTTTGAGGACCCTGAGGTACTGGTTCTGGATGAGGCCACCTCTGCCCTTGATAATGAGACAGAAGCTGCCATCATGGATTCCATCAACAGACTCCACGGCAGAAAGACTCTTATTATCATTGCCCACAGATTACAGACTATTGAGAAGTGCGATATGGTTTACAGTATAAAGGATGGAAAGGCTGTTGTTGACCGATGAAGAGAAACGCTAATTTTGAGCTGCTGCGTGTTATCGCAATGCTGATGATACTGGTTCTTCATTATAATTCTCACACAGGCATGCTGCTTAGTCTGGGAGTTCCGGCTACAGGTGTGCAGATTTTTGCAACTATCCTTGAGAGTTTAAGTATAACCGGAGTAAACGTATATGTCTTTTTAAGCGGCTATTTCCTCTCTCAGTCTAAGATACGACTTAGCAAGGTGCTGCAGCTTATTTGTCAGGTATACTTTTACACCATTCTGGTGTCACTGGCCATGATGCTGGTGGGTACTTACACGGTACATTCCGGTGATTCTGTTTATAAGCTGACACAGTATCTTTTCCCGATTTCATCTGAACATTACTGGTTTGTGACAGCCTACGTCATCATGTACGTAATGGCGCCCATACTAAACGCAGCTGTAGCTGCCCTTTCGAGGAAACAACTGAAGGCTGTGATAATCGGCCTTCTCATATGGTTCTGTGTTATCAAGAGCTTTGTTCCCGTAATGTTTGTCACTGACCACTATGGCTATGATTACGGCTGGTTCATTTGTCTTTACCTGATCGCTGCCTATGTCAGAAAGTATGATGTTACACTCTTTTACAATGGAAAAAGAAGTTTCATGGTATTTATCTTTTCCTGCTTCATTATCGCTTCCATGAGCATTCTGTTCCACTACATCAACTTAAAGCATGGTGGATTTAATTACTATTCCGACGTGCCATTCCACCTGAACTACATCTTTACCCTTACAGGTTCATTGGGATTGTTCTCGTGCTTTAGATTTTACAGCATGAGAGAGGGCCGTTTTGCGGATGTTATAAGATTTATCGCTCCCCTCACCTTTGGAGTATATCTTTTGCACATGCACCTGGAGATAAAAGACCGCTGGATAAACTGGATGGAGAGTCTTTTTGGATCCGTTCCTGCAGACAGTGTGCTTCTCTATGGATGGCACCTCTTAAGGTCAATTGTGGTAGTTTTTTGTGCCGGATTATTTGTGGACTGGATCAGGAAGACTATCTTTAGCTATGTGGGCAGAGTTATGGAGAACACATGGCTGTTTAGAAAAATAAAGCAATTGGATGAAGATTTATGTTAAAAAATATCAGGAGCTATTTTTATAATTTCAAAAAATACCAGGCTCCATTGGAAAAATACATTTTTCCGGTGATTCTGTTTTTGTACCCATTTATTGGAGTAAATCAGGGACTTGATATCACCGACACCACTTACAGCCTTGCGAATTTCGAGTTTCTGGATCACATGGATCCCATGTGGCTGTTTTCAACTTTTTTAAGCAATATCTTCGGCAGTTTCATTATGCATCTGCCGGGTGCAGGTACCATGCTGGGCTTTGGCATTTATTCCACCTTTATAATCTGCGCCATAGCGCTGATGGCTTATTACAGCCTTCTTGCCTATATGCCGGGGTGGATGATATTTATCGGCGTTTTCATATCAGAGAGCTTATGCTGGTGCCCGAGAGTGATTCTCTATAACTACATTACCTACCTTTTCTTTACCCTCGGAGTGATCTTTTTGTTAAAGGGAATCTTTGCGTGGGAGAGACAGGGAATTTTTCTTTTTATGGCAGGGGTAATGCTGGGGCTCAATGTCATGGCAAGATTTCCCAACCTGGTGGAAGCGGCCATGATACTTGTTCTGTGGTTTTATTGCATAATCACCGGATCCCCCTTTGGAGAAGCTGTTAAAAAGACCTTTATATGCATCGGCGGTTATTTGGCCGGCTTTGGGATTCCTTTTATTGTTACCTGCATTTTCTATGGGAAAGATGCCTATGTTCAGAGCATCATAAGGCTCTTTGCCATGACTGAAGGGGCTTCTGACTATTCCACAGACGGAATGCTGTCCCTGATAATGGAGGCATACATGTCCACCGCCTCCAAGATGATCCTTGTAATTCCCTGCGTTATGGCAGGAATCGTTATGTTCATGCTGAGGGAAGAAAAGCTGGTATGGGCCAAAAAGCTGGTTTTTGTGGCCGGGCTTTTGGTGCTGATGCGCTATTACTTCTCAAAAGGCGTCATCACCAGAAATTATCAGTACTATGACAGCGTTTTCAACATTGCCATGATGTTTGTGATAATTGCTCTGGTGCTGAATATTATTGGAAGCACGGGTTTTTTAAATGGAAGCAGGCAGGAGCAGACTTTGGCCTTTGCCGCACTGCTCATAATTCTCATAACTCCCATAGGAAGTAATAACCTGACTTATCCGGTGCTCAATAACCTCTTTATTGTGGCACCCATAACTCTGTGGATGATGAGAAGACTTATGCAGAGGTTGGGAGAGAGACATCTAAATTTTGCATGGCAGAGTGCGATAACTGTTGTTATTGTTATTTTGCTGGTGCAGTCCGTGTTGTTCCATATCAAATTCGCCTTCCTGGACGGAGACGACGGCACAGTGAGAGATGCCAGAGCTAGCTCTATCGCCAAGGTTCAGCATATGGTCACCGGTGAAAACAACGCCGAGTCCCTTATGGAGCTGGCGGAGGTTTTAAGGGATAAGAACCTTCTGGATAAAAAGGTTGTGCTGTTTAACAATGTTCCCGGACTGTCATACATTTTTGACCTGGAGCCTGCCATGAATACGGTATGGCCGGACCTTGACAGCTATTCCATCAGTGAATTTGAGAATCAGATAGCTAAGCTACAGCAAAGTGATGCCGGACACTTCGTTATCATGGGCACCACCATGAGGGATTATCACGGCGCTGAAAGGAAATATGATATTTTAATGGACTATATCGCAAATCGCGGCTATAATAAAGTCTTTGAAAGTGACCGTTTTATTGTCTATTCAAATGACTGAAAGTGAGGACTATTTATGAATAAACTACTGGCTCAGATAGCCAAGTTCGGTATAGTGGGTGTCATCTGCTTTTTTATCGACTGGTTTATATATCTGATATCCAACACCATAATGATAAAGACAGGAATCGCCGATTCCTTCCGCTATTTTGATCTGATCTCCGGATTTTTGGGATTTTCAGTCAGCGTAGTAGCTAACTATATTCTTAGCTTCAGATTTGTTTTTGAGCGAAGAGACGACATGAGCAGGAAGAAGGAGTTTACTATTTTTCTTATCCTCAGTATCATCGGCCTTGGAGTTAACGAGCTGTGCCTCTTTGTTGGAATACACCTTATCTACATGAACTGGCCATGGCTTCAGAGCTGGATGGGCGAGACCTTTGCAAGAAACGTTTTCTTCAAATTTGCTGCTACCGGCGTAGTAATGGTTTACAATTTTATCACCAGAAAGATTTTCCTTGAAAAAAAGGACTGATGGGAGATGACTTATGAGAATAAATTTTAATGTACCGCCATTCACTGGTAAAGAGTACGAATATATCAAGGAATGCGTTGAGAATCAGAAGATCTGCGGAGATGGCCCATATACAGCCAAGGCAAACGAATGGATTGAGAAAAAGACAGGGGTAACAAAGGCCCTTCTTACCACATCCTGCACACATGCTACTGAGATGTCAGCTATTCTTGCAGGCATCAAGGAGGGGGACGAGGTAATCATGCCGTCCTACACCTTCGTATCCACAGCAAATGCCTTTGTCCTTCGCGGCGCTAAGATCGTTTTTGTTGATATCAGACCTGATACCATGAACATAGATGAGAACCTGATAGAGCAGGCCATCACTTCCAAGACCAAGGCCATAGTTCCTGTGCATTACGCCGGTGTTGGCTGCGAGATGGACACCATCATGGACATAGCAAAGAGGCACAATCTCTTTGTTATTGAGGATGCAGCTCAGGGCGTAATGTCTACCTACAAGGGAAAGGCTCTTGGAGCCATCGGAGATTTTGGTAACTTCAGTTTCCATGAGACCAAGAACTACAGCATGGGTGAAGGCGGAGCTCTTCTTTTAAGGGATGAGACCTTCGTTGACGACGCCATTATTATAAGAGAAAAAGGAACTAACAGAACCCTTTACAAGCTCGGCAAGGTGGATAAATACAGCTGGATATCAGCAGGTTCATCCTATCTTCCCAGCGATATGAACGCCGCATATCTCTATGCACAGCTGGAGCTGGCAGAGGAGATAAACGATGCCAGAATGGATCACTGGAACAGATACTATGAGGCTCTGAGGCCCATGGCTGAAAAAGGACTCATCGAGCTGCCCTTTGTTCCTGATTACTGCGTACACAATGCGCATATGTTTTATATTAAGTGTAAGGATATTGATGAGAGAGAAGATCTCTACAAGTTCCTTGTGAGCAATGATATTCTTCCTGCTTCTCACTATGTACCACTTCATTCTGCCAAGGCAGGACTTATTTACGGTGAGTTTAGAGGTGAGGACCGCTACACCACCAAGGAAAGCGGAAGATTGCTGCGACTTCCTATGTACTATAAGCTGACCAATGAGGATCTTGACGAAGTGGTAATGAGGGTTAAGGAATACTATAAATTCACATAACTGGAGTCTTAGATGTCAAAGGCAAAAAAACACCTGAACTTAATAATAGCACTTGCTATTACAGTCATAATAGCACTGATGGCGGGAGCAGTGGGCGATTTTTACTTTGATCTCAACGATGATGTATTGATGAAGGATATCCTTTCAGGGGCATTTACCGGTGCTCCTGAAGGGAGAAATATACAGATGCTGTATCCGATAAGCGCGTTTATTTCAGTCTTTTACAGACTAAGTAGCGCCCTTGACTGGTATGGCATTTTTTTATGTGGCTGTCAGTTCCTGTGCATGTTCCTGATAATGCTCTATTCCCTGAAGAGATTACCTGAGGATGCTGTAACTAAGGCCATAGTCCTTTTCTCGGAAGGTTTACTGTTTGTTTCCTATTATTCCCTTCACGGGATATTTGTGCAGTACACTGTAATCTGCGGGCTTCTGTCCTCTACAGCTGCATTTCTGATTCTGGCGGCAGAAAAAGAGGCCAGAGTAGAGAACACTCTTGCGCTTATCCTACTCCTTACAGCATACCTTTTGAGGTCAGAGATGATGCTCCTTTCTCTTCCCATGGTACTGGTGGCAATTCTCATTAAGTGGTTCCTTACAAGGTCTGAAGAGACTGACAGTGATGGGAAAAAGAATTTGTTTAAAAAATATCTGATGTTATGTATATCCATTTTTGCAGGCATCGTAGTCTGCATGGTTGTAAATAAACTTGCCTATTCCCCCGGAGAATGGAAGGAATTCTACCGCGTATTTGACAACAGGACTGAACTCTATGACTTCCAGTTCATTCCTGAATATGAGGACAACAAAGATTTCTATGACAGCATAGGCTTGTCCCAAAGTGAGCAGCAGCTTCTTGTTAACTACAACTTTGGCCTGGATGAGGAGATAAATGCTGATGTTCTGGGAGAGATTGCGGAATATGCAGCCAGCATCAGAACAGAGGATACGCCTTTCCTTCAGAGGATGACCAATGCTCTGTCACTTTATTTCTACAGACTTAGGCACTTTGCCATGCCTGCATCCTACGAATATCCCATGAGTGATTTCCCCTGGAATATCGGTGTGATCATTCTGTACATTGGGGTGGCTGTTCTGCTCTTTGGTTCGGGCTTTGAAAATCTGTTTTTGCTGTTAATACTTATTGCCTGCAGATCTACTCTGTGGCTTTATATCATCTTCCGTGGAAGAGATCCCATCAGAATAACCCATCCTCTGTATCTCTGCGAGATGCTGATTCTCCTGGGAATCATTCTGATAAAATTAAATAATAACAATCGATTTGCTTTTTCGTGCCTCGGACTAGCCGGCATTATTGGACTCATGGTAATTCCCACAAACCTTGGCATTATTTCTGAGGAAATGGCAAGACGCCAGGAAATGCGCGAAAATTACAATGCACTGTACGATTATTTCAAGGAAAACAAGGATGACTATTTCCTTGTGGACGTATATACCAGCGTTTCCTACGCAGCAGTTAAGGGAGATGGCGTTGCCACCTTCTCTGAGAAGATGTTTGAGAACGTTGATAACAGCTTTGCCAACCATGACCTCATGGGAGGCTGGGCATCCAAGAGCCCTCTGGTGGAGAAGAAAATGGCCAGGGCAGGACTTGGTAACATGGAAGATGCCCTGTTAAAGCCCAATGTCTATTTTGTTCAGAATAAGACTGAGGACACAGGCTGGCTTTCGGATTACTATTTTGATAAGGGAATCGAAGTTTTAGTTCAGCAGAAGGAAATAATTGCAGATATCTTTGCAATTTATCAGGTGACTATAAAATGACAAATGATATTTATTTAATCCGGGGAGACCATGTGGCCATAAGGCTCATAACCGGTGATGACACCGACCTCATTGTGAGCTGGAGAAACAATGAGAGAATAAGGGATAATTTTGTTTACAGAGAGCATTTCACCAGAGAAATCCACGAAAACTGGTTAAAGACCAAGGTGGAGACCGGGAAAGTTCTCCAGATGATAATCTGCGAGAAGGATAGAGACTATCGCCCCGTGGGAAGTGTTTATCTTAGATACACCAAAGAGGATAAGTCAGAGGCTGAATATGGCATCTTTATTGGCGAGGACGACGCTGTAGGCAAGGGATACGGCACAGAGACAGCAAAGCTCATCGTTGATTATGCCAGAGATGTTCTCAAAATGAAGGAATTATTCCTGAGGGCATTTTCCTTCAACTTGGCTGCCATAAAGAGCTATGAGCGCGCAGGATTTGTAAAATATGAGGATTTACCTGCGGTTCTGTGCAGCGATGGACAAAAAAGTGATATGATATTGATGAAAAGAAGTTTTTGCGAAAAGGATCAGATCTGATGGATAGAAAGTTGATAAGTTTTGTCATCCCCTGCTATAGATCAGAAAACACCCTGGAAGCTGTCATTGTTGAGATCAATGACACCATGGGTAAGCTGGGAAAATATGACTATGAAATAGTACTGGTAAATGACGGTTCTCCTGATAACACCTGGGGCACCATCTGCAGCCTTGTTAAGAAAGACACAGAGAAACGCATCACCGGTATAAACTTTGCCAAGAATTTCGGACAGCACGCAGCGCTCATGGCCGGTCTTAGAAATTCTAAGGGCGACTATATCGTGTGCCTTGACGATGACGGACAGACTCCTGCCAGTGAGGTCAACAAGCTGCTGGATGCACTGGAAGCCGGAGCAGATGCTGTTTATGCCAGATACAGCCACAAGAAGCACAATATTTTCCGCAATTTCGGCACCATGATGAATGAGTGGATGGCCAGTGTTATGCTTGGAAAGCCAAGAGATCTCTATGTATCCAGCTATTTTGCCGTAAGGCGTTTTGTGGTGGATGAGATGGTGAAGTATGAGAGTTCATATCCATACATAATCGGTCTTGTACTTAGAACCACCAGAAACATAGTAAATGTGGACATCAACCACAGAAAGCGTGAAGTTGGCGCCAGCGGATACACCTTTGCCAAACTCATGGCTCTTTGGATAAACGGTTTTACTGCTTTTAGCATTAAGCCCCTTAGAATAGCAACCTTTACCGGATCCATGTTCGCGTTTCTGGGTTTTATTTACGGTATCTACACCGTGATCAAGAAATTTGTTAATCCAAATGTTCCTGTTGGATTTTCAGCCCTTATGAGCGCCATTATTTTCATCGGTGGAATGATGATGCTGATGCTGGGCATGATAGGGGAGTATGTTGGGAGATTATACATTTCTCAGAATAAGAATCCGCAGTACGTGATTCGAGAGAAAGTCGGGGATGATAGAGACGCAGACAACGAGAACAAATAAGAAAAAAGATAACGAAGTTACAGCCTGGCTTATGTCAGGCTTATTTGGCGTTTTATCGGGATTCTTTCTTGTATTTGGTTATCAGCTGGAAAAAAGCGGCAGCATAGACCTAAGTGACCGGAATGCCATGATGGTAATGGTGATGATCATGCTGGTGCTTACAGTGGATGCCAAAAACGTCTGGAAGGGCTATGAAGCAAGTAAGCGCGGCGCTAAATTACTGGGCTTTATTGACATGTCCGGATTCCACAACAGAGGAATCGCCGCCGCAGCTGATTCCGAGCGCAAATCAAATTCAACGAAGCGTTTGCTCATAAACTGGGGAGCTTTAATCCTCTTGAATCTTCCGGTTCTTTTGGCTGAGTACCCCGGATTTTTCGTCTATGACGCTCAGGATGAGTTAAACGAAGTTCTCACCAGGACCTTTACTACGCATCATCCGCTTCTTCATGTGCTCCTACTGGGAGGAGTTATCGCCCTGGTTCACAAGGTAACAGCCTCCTGGAACCTGGGAATTTTTGTTTATCTGATTCTTCAGCTGCTGGTGATCACGGCAATCTTTACCTATATTCTCGAATTTATGTACCAAAAAGGCATTGGGAAGAGAAGCAGGATCATCTTTACCCTGTACTACGGTCTTTTCCCTACAATAGTAATGTTCACCCTGTGCTCCAGTAAGGACGGGCTTTTTTCTGCGCTCCTTTTGCTGATTACAGCATTTCTTTTGCAGCTCACAGAGGATGCGACAGCCTTTCTTTCAGACAAAAGAAAAGTGGCCGCCTTTATCATCGCAGCTACACTGATGCCATGCTTCAGGCACAACGGTTTTTACGCCTATCTGGTGTTTATTCCCTTTGCAGTTATCTACTTTTGGAAGAACAAAAAGCCCATGCTGTTTGCAGCGCTCTGCTCTCCGGTGATTCTGTATCTGGTGATCTCTAATGCTTTAGCTGCGGCCTTTACAGATGGCGAGACCCATCATCAGGAGATGCTGACGGTGCCCATAATGCAGCTCACCAGAGCCTATACCTATGACAGGGACAGCTTTTCTGAGGAGGAGCTGAGTACATTAAAATCATATATTCCTGAAGAAAATCTTGATCTTTATTCACCCAGGGTGTCAGATCTTGTGAAGGTGGGCTTTAATAACGAACTCTACGAGGCCGACTCCAGGTCTTTCTGGAATTTGTGGGCTTCACAGCTAAAGAAGCATCCCATGACCTACGTGAATGCGGCTCTTTTGACCTCCTATGGCTACTGGTATCCCCCGGCAGACATCAACGTCTACAAGGGAACCACAGTATTTACCTTCACCTACGAGGACAGCTCATATTTTGGCTACGAGGTGGAGCAGCCCGGAGAAAGACACAGCCTCATCAAACCCATAGATGATCTTTACAGATACCTTTCCATAGGGAGCTTCCACAAGGATTTCAAGATCCTTGACCTTATTTTCTCCCCGGGAATGCTGGCAATCCTGTACCTCTTTGTGCTGACCTACAGGATAGCCTATTGGCAGTTAGACAGAGTGCTGCCCTTTATACCACTGGCTCTGACCTGGTGCACGGTGCTTCTCGGACCAACCTATCTGGTGCGCTACGTGGTCTACCTGTGGTTTGCATTTCCACTGTTTTTTTTGCCTGTTAGCACCTCAAAGCGCTAATTTGAATAAGAAATGCAGGTATGGTATCATAAAATGATATATTTTTTGCTTAAAAAGGGGATTCCTTAAGTAAATGAGAAAAGTAATTAACCGAAAAAATGCCTTCGAGGTGGCGGCTCTTATATTGGCGCTGATAGTCATTATGACCATCTGGCCCTTCAGAATCTGGACCGATGTAACAGATTTTTCTGCAGGTGGCGAGAGGGTAGAGATTTCCGACTACGTGAACTATGAGAGCGCAATGAATCAGAGGTTTATAGTTCAGTATAAGAGAATCAGCTCCATTGATCTTTATATTTCTGAAATGGCTCTGGGAAGATACATCAATATAGCCATTTTGGACGAGAATACCAACGAAGTTTTTAAGACCTTCGTGGACCTTCAGGGAGCAGATCTCCCCGGTTTTGTTAACATCCCCATGGAGTTCAACGCTGAGGTGGGAAAAGAGTACTATCTCATAATCCAGGGCTGCAGATCCAAGTACAGCGTAGGCCTGGAGGACGTTCCCGGTGATTCAATGTATGTGGGAAGCCTTTACTATGGCGGAGAAGAGATTCAGGGAAGACATGTTAATGCAGTTTATCACTACAGAATTCCCATGGGAAAAGCCAAGTCTCTGGCTCTGATCGGAATAGTTGCGCTGCTGTTTTTGGCAGCATACCTGGCTATTGGCTTCTATTATCGCCTTAGACCTGAGAAGAACACCATTCAGTCAGTGGAGAAGATGGTCCGCTACATTGCCAATCCCATTGCTATTTTAGTTTACGCAGCTCTTATGATCATGGTATTTCCCTTGAGAGTATTTGATCACAGGGCTATAGATATCATTTTTTATGAGCTGGGCCTTATTATCTGCGCCTTCATAACCTTCTATGCCATAAATCACAAGGCTGTGAGATACAAGATCGGAGTATCCTTCTGGCAGGGACTTCCTGACAGGAACAAGCTGATCTACTCCCTTATCATGATCTGCATGGCCATGGTTCTCTGGTATGCCTGCGATTATATGAATGACCTTTATGACATTTTCCACACCCTCTCTGAGAGAAAGATGATCATCTGGTTCCTTTTGATGATGCTCCTTACTTTCTCCTATAAGGAGGCGGTAAATGTCCTTAACCTGGTGTGGCTGGTGGCTTCTTCCATAGCCGGAGCCATATATTACAACGCTCATCTCATGGCTGATACGGAAAAAGAGTACGACCTTCACAATGCAGCCCTCAAGTACCTGGTTATTATTGTTGTGCTTTCAGGATTTCTTGTGATCAACATCATCAGAAATATTGTTAAAAGAAAGTTTTCCTTCAGACCATCGGCCTTTGGAATAATGCTTTTGGCTCTTTTTGTGATGATGATAGTGTTCAGGAATACACGCTGGTGGGGAGCTGTGATGGCGGGACTCTTCGTGGTTCTTTACTACAGAGTTTCAGCTTTTTACGGAAGAAAAGACTGGTACAAGATCCTCTACGGCGGCCTGATGCTGAATTTCATTTTTGCATTTATTTTCAGCCTTATGCACAGATACTTCCCGGGCTTTGTCAGCGGAAGATTCGGATTTATCTTCCATACCGTTACCGTTACAGCTGAGTATCTGGTAATAATGGGAGCGACCGCTGCGGTGGCACTGATGATAAAGATTGTGGAGTTCCCAATAAAGGGCGGTGTAGTAAATCTCTTTAAGTCCGCCTGGAAGGAAGTTGTGCTGTTTGGATGGACCATGTCCTATGCCATCTTTACCGTATCAAGGACAGCCTATGTTTCCATTATCGTGTGCATTTTGTGCGTTTTGATTCTTACACTTGTGA
>JAEEGF010397946.1_pt1 | contig 14534 bp, 10 predicted proteins | sample 9134171 | NCBI WGS metagenome assembly JAEEGF01 (sample SAMN16246542, study PRJNA631951) | gut metagenome | biome: gut microbiome; feature: rumen; material: AP-attached | host: Bos | place: Iran: Karaj | collected 2018-10
CTAAATGCATGGTATCGCGGGCAATCACCAGCTCCTCATTGGTGCAGATGAGGGCGGCCTTTACCTTGGAATCCTCCGTGGTGATGATGGCATTCTGCTCAAAGGCCACGTTGGCTTCGTAGTCCACCTTGAGGCCCAGGTAGGAGAAGTTCTCCAGCACGCGGCGGCGCAGGCGGCTGTTGTGCTCTCCGATACCGCCGGTGAACACAATGAGGTCTACACCGTTCATAGCGGCTACATAAGAGCCGATGTTCTTGATAATGTCGTACGTGAACTTCTTGAACACGAGCTTGGCCTTGGGATCTCCGTTGTTGGCCAGTTCGTCCAGTTCACGGGCGTCGGACGTCTGGGTGGAAAGGCCCAGGAAGCCGGATTTGCGGTTGAGGATGGTGGTCATCTCATCGGGGTCCACGCCCAGTTTCTTCTGCAGATAGAGAACGGCGTTGGCGTCGATGTTACCCACACGGGTACCCATAATCATACCCTCCAGCGGGGTGAAGCCCATGGAAGTGTCTACGCACTTGCCGTTCTGGATGGCGCAGATGGAACTGCCGGCGCCCAGGTGGCAGGTGATGATCTTGGCGTTGTTGATATCCAGGCCCGCGAGCTTGGCACCCACACCGGCCACAAACTGATGGGACGTGCCGTGGGCACCGTAGCGGCGCACGCGGTACTTCTCATAATACTCGTAAGGCAGACCGTACATATAGGCGTAAGCCGGCATGGTCTGGTGGAAAGCGGTATCGAAAGTAACCACCTGAGGCACGCTGGGAAGGGCATCCTGCATGGCGTGGATACCCAGCAGGTGGGCCGGGTTGTGCAGCGGAGCAAAGTCTGCGCAGAAGGCAATCTTGTCCAGCACATCCGGGTTCACCAGCACGGAACCGGAGAAGAAGTCTCCACCCTGCACAATGCGGTGACCCACGGCCTCAATGTCTTCCAGAGACTTCAGGACACCGGTCTGAGGGTCCGTAAGGGCCTTGAGGATGAGCTTCATACCCTCCTTGTGATCCGGGATGGGGACGTCGGTTACAATCTTGTCCTTACCGGTGGGAGCATACTGGAGAATGCCGGCAGGAAGGCCGATCTTTTCTGCTATACCTTTGGCGATTACGTCAAAAACGTCGTCGCTTTTCATGTCTAGAAGCTGGTACTTGATGGACGAGCTTCCGCAGTTGATGACGAGAATGATCATATAGTTGGAATTTAAATTCAGTACATCTGTGCAAAGATACGAAATTATTACTAATTTCGCACGTATGGCCGAGGCTAAAAGCATAGAAGCGCTGTCGGTCCTCTTCACGGCAGGCGCAGTGGCCGGAACTATGGTTTCGGCTCCGTCGGCCGGGGCCTGGAGCGGCCTCCTCCTCCCCTTCCTCCTGCTTCCCGTCATCTTCCGCAACAAGCTCCGCGTGGCTCCCGAAAAATGGGCCGTGGGGCTCATCTGGGCGGCCTTTTTGCTGCTGGGCTTCTTCTGCGCCCTGTCACGCTCGGTCCCGGGGATGGAGGAAACATCGGCCCTTCAAATGTGGGCCTTGGGGGCGGCCGATACCCTCCGCGCACGCATAGACGCTCTCCCCTTTCGGGCCGATGTAACAGCCCCCCTCCTCAAGGCTTTCCTCACAGCCGACCGAAGCGGTCTGGAGGCCGATGTCATCCAGAGTTTCCGCAGCAGCGGAGCCTCGCACCTGCTGGCCCTCAGCGGCCTTCATATGGGCATCATCTACCTGCTGCTGGACAAGTTCTCCAAGCCCTGGGGCGGGTCCCAGGCGGCGGCCGTGGTACGGTTCATTCTCTTTGGCCTGGGCGGTGGATTCTTCACGCTTATGACGGGCGCCTCGCCCTCCATTGTGCGGGCCTACCTTTTCATTCTCATCGGGGAAATGCTGCGGGTGAGCGGCCGGCCCCGGAAACCCTCCCGGGTGCTCTGCCTGGCCCTTCTGGTGCAGCTGGTACTGGATCCTTCCGTCATCCGGACCGTGGGCTTCCAACTGTCCTACCTGGCCATGGCGGGCATCTTCATCCTCTACCCCGTCCTGGAAAGCTGGTACCCCGCCGGCAGCAAGTGGGATCCTTTCCGGCGCATCTGGAAGGCATCGGCCCTGGCCCTCTCCTGCCAAGTTTTTACCGGGCCGCTGGCGTGGCTTCGCTTCCATACCTTCCCCCGGCACTTTCTCCTCACCAATCTCCTTTGCATCCCCCTTACCACGGGACTGCTCACTTCGGCGGTATCGGCCCTTATCCTGGACGCCGTGCATCTGTGTCCCCGCTTCCTGATACAAATAACAGACAGCCTGAGCCGCCTGTTAGTGTTTATCCTGGAAGTGATTGCCGGAATGTAACTAGTTCTTGAGGGCAAAGCCCGGAGAAGCCCATTCCTTCATATTTCCGTTGTCGTCCGTGTAAATGAGATAACCCTCCAGATTGGGGTCTCCCAGAATGAGCACCTGGGCACCGTGCAGGCCGGTTACCATACACCAGGTGGCTATGGCGTCGGATTCTGCGGCATTGGTGGAAGAGACCACCGTGGCGCTGAGGAGGTTATGCTGTACCGGATAACCCGTACGGGGGTTGATGGTGTGTGCGTATTTGCGGCCGTCCCTGACATAGAACTTGCGGTAGTTACCGGAAGTCACAATGCCGGCGGGCTTGCCTTCCGAGCTCCAGACACCGCTGAGACCGGCTTCCGTCTCTTCACCGTCCACGCGGTCTACGGGGCGGTCTACCCCCACGGACCAGGGCTGGCCGGAGGGGCTCATTCCGTCGCACCAGATTTCTCCGATGTCAATGAGCATATCCTTCACGCCCAGGCTGTAGAGATACTTGGCAATGATGTCGCAGCTGTATCCCTGGGCAATGGCGTTGTAGTTGAGACGGGGATAACCCATCACGGCGGGGTCAATGTAGCCGTCCGTTACAGGAAGTTCTGCCGGAAGGTGACCCATACCGCACTGCTCCAGGAGCCGGGCCACTTCTTCGTCCGTGGGGAAGGTGCTGTTGCGGAAACCGAAGCCCCAGGCGTCGTACAAGGCGGCGGCGCCAAAATCAAGGGCTCCTCCGGAACGCTCCCACAGGCGGTAGGCCACGCGGTACATATCCAAGAACATCTGGTTGGAAGGAATCTTTTCTCCTGCGTTGAAACGGGACAGGAGAGACTTCTTGTTGTATCCGGAAAGGGTGGTGTCAATCTGGACTACCAGGGCGTCGATACTGTCTCTGACCGTCTCTACAGGGACCTGTACGCCCTTCATATTGATCTTGACAGTGTAACTGTTGCCCTGTGCATAACCGCTAATTTGCACATATTCATCCTTCTGCACTCCGCACGAAGAAAGTACGAATAGCAAGAGGGCCGATATGAACAAAAGCTTTTTCATAGCGATCTTATATCTTGGCAAGATTTTTGTGCAAATTTATAAAAAAATTGCGATATTTGCCGGACACAAGCGAAAAAAGATGAAAAAAACCATATTCTGCACCGCTTTACTGCTTCTTTTGATCACCGCTTTCAGCTGCAAAAAGAAGGAAGAAGATACCACCAAGCCCACCCTCAGCGGGCTTGTTCTCAATAGCGACCATACTACCTTTATGGGAATGGGTGTAACCGTCCACGTTACCCCGGACGTAACCAATCTGGTCTCCTCAGACAAGAAAACGTTCCCGGAAACCATCGGTATCTACTTCGTGCTCAACGGCACCAGCGACCGCGACACCACCACCACCAATGTAGATGTTTCCAACCCCACTTATGAGATTACATTAGATGAGCCCGGCAACTACGTCCTGTACTGCTACGCCTTCGGTGGAGACAAATTCTACAATGCTTCCGCTACGCTCAATTTCACGGTTGTAGATCCTGCATCGGCCCTTACCGGCCTGCCGGACCTTCCCGTCGTTCAAATTGCCGGCAACAGTTTCCTTACCGTAGAACTGGAAGGAAAGACGTGGATGGCCAACAACCTGTATGGCACCAACTCCGGCACCTATTTCCAGAATTCAGAGATTCTCGCTTCCGTCTTCGGCCAGTATTACACCTGGACCGAAGCCCAGACCGCCTGCCCCGCCGGCTGGCACCTCCCCTCCGCAGAAGATTTTGACAAGTGCCTGGGAGACGTTGCCGGAGACGCTATGGTAGACGCCAAGTTTGTAGAAAAGGTTATGTGGCCCTACTGGCCCCAGGTTCCCATCACCAACAAGAAGCAGTTCTGCGCCATCCCGGTAGGTTACCGCGATTTCACCCTGGAGAAAACCCCGGAAGACGGCTACCAGTCCTACGCCTGCTTCTGGACTTCCGACGATAACGAAGAAGACCTGGGCGAGTTCCGCTACATTTACCAGAAAGAGAATGCCATCCAGGCAGGCCACGGAGACAAGCACACCCTGGCCCTGAGTGTACGCTGCGTCAGAGACTAACGCAAATCTGTAATCAGAAAATCAGGAAGCGATTTCTCCTCCACGGAGAAGTCGCTTTTTCCTTCCAGAGGCAGAAAGACAATATCCTTAAGCAGGAAACGGGCGCTGTTGTCATCGTCCAGTTTCAACGTTACATCCAGCCAGTCTTTCCCCTCCCCGTTCACCGTCAACTGGCTCATATGGCTTTTGTAAGAAGCCACAAAAAGGGCCGGATTGGTAAAGAGGTCTTCCTTCTCCACCGTCTCTACCAGGGCTTCCTTGGCGGCGCGGTCAAGGGTCCAGCGGGTAGTGCCGTCGCTGATCACCTCCATCCCCAGGCCCTGCAGCTTGTAGCAGTTGCCTTCCAGGGTAACGTCTCCGTCGGTTACCTGGTTAAAGTCTCCCCCTTTCTGGGACAGGGAATAGGTATAGTGGAACGTAACACGGTGTCCCTCCACCTGGTCCAGCAGAGGAATCCCCTCCTGCGCGCGGACGCCCAGGGAAAGGGCCGATAAAAAGAGTATGCTTAAGAATCTTCTCATTGGTTGAGGAAATGCTGCAGGATCTCGTCCAGCTCGGCCAGGTCCTTCACCAGGACCTCGCGGGGCTTGGCCCCGTTCTGCGGTCCTACGATGCCGGCGGCTTCCAGCTGATCCATTACTCTTCCTGCTTTTGCATATCCCATGCCAAGCTTGCGCTGCAGATCGGAGGTAGAGCCCCTCTGATTGAGCACCACAGTGCGGGCGGCTTCTTCAAAACGCTCGTCCAGGCTCTTCATATCCACCATTCCGCCGGAGCCTTCCTCTCCTTCCTGGGGAGCGGGTTCGGGCAGGTAATACGGGGTATTGTAACTCTTCTGATAGCCAATCTGGTTGCCCACGGCGTTGGTCAGATCCGTAATCTCGTCGTTGCCGATGAAGGCGCACTGCACGCGTTCCATCTCCACACCGCTGTACAGCAGCATATCTCCTCGGCCAATCAGTTTATCGGCACCGGGCTGGTCCAGGATGGTGGAGGAGTCTATACGGGAAGTTACGCGGAAAGCGATACGCATAGGGAAGTTGGCCTTGATGAGACCGGTAATCACATCCACGGTAGGACGCTGGGTGGCCAGAATCACGTGCAGACCGGCGGCGCGGCCCTTCTGGGCCAGACGGATCACCGAAGTGGTGATGCTGCGGGCCAGGGCCTTGGACTCCGGACCGGCACCCACGGACATAGTGAGGTCTGCGTACTCATCTATCACTACCACAATGTACGGGAGGAAGTGATGGCCTTCGTCGGCCCTCAGATGATGCTCCTTGTACTTGGCGTTGTACAGCTTGATATTGTTCACCATACCCTTGGACAGGAGCTCGTAACGGGCGTCCATCTCTATGCACAGGGACTGCAGCACGGCGGCGGCGTCCTTGGCGTTCTTGATGATGGCGCGCTCTTTCTCGTCCTGCTCGCTGGCGGCGTTGGGCAGCACGGCCAGGTAATGGTGCAGGAGTTTGCCATAGGCCGAGAACTCCACCATCTTGGGGTCTATGAACACGAACTTCAGTTCGGACGGGTGCTTGGAATACAGCAGTGAGGCCACAATCACGTTCAGGCCCACGGACTTACCCTGCTTGGTGGCACCGGCTACCAGGAGGTGGGGCGCGTCGGTGAGGTCAAACACCTTCACCTGCTGGGAAATGGTGTAGCCGATGGCTACCGGGAGTTCGGCCTTGCTGTCGCGGAAGGCGGCGTCGTTCAGGAGGGACTTGAGCGGCACAATGGAGGCCACGTCGTTAGCCACCTCGATACCTACGGAATCGGACAGGGTGGTAATGCGCACACCGCGGGCGCCCAGGCTGATGCCGATATCTTCCTGCAGCTGCTTGATGGCGGCAATCTTCACGCCCGGGGCCGGATACACCTTGTACAGGGTTACGGTAGGTCCCACGATGGCGGTCACGTCCCGCACCTGGATCTTGTAGTTGGCCAGGGTGTTGCGGATCTTGGTATTGTTGCGCACCAGTTCTTCCTGCTGGACCTCGTGGCGGGCGTTGGCGTAATCTCCCAGGATGCTCAGTTCCGGGGTCTTGTATTTGGGAAGGCCGTCCGGCGGATCCAGACGGTTGTCAATGGGCTTCAGAGGCTCTTTCACCTCCTGCTCCAAAGTATTGTCCTTGACTACGTTAATGCCCTCGTCCGGGTTGTCCTCTTCCCCGTCATTCCCGGCTTGACCGGGAATCTCGTGCGTGGGAGACGTTACAAACATGGGCACCGGCTCCGGTTCCGGTTCAATGACCACCGGCTCTTCCTCGTCATGGCCGGCCTGACCGGCCATCTCATCCAGCGTATCCGTAGTCTCCACCGGCATCTCCGACGCCTCGTCCACCTCCGGCAGTTCGCGCTTGTGGCCCATAATCCAGTCGTAGAAGTGACGGCTCATAAAGAAGACCCACAGGATCAGGAGGAACAGCAGGGCCAGGCCCGTTACAATCAGGCCCGTCCTGGCCACGGCCCAGCCCACCAGGGCGGCGCCGGCACGGCCTCCCATACCACCTCCAAAGAGGTAATCCCAGGGAAGGAAGATATCTACAAAGGCCAGAATCCAGGAAAGAAGGAAGGTAAGGGTAAGCAGGCCGAAGAACCATCTCCGGATCCGGATGCCCGAAGCGCTCCAGATGAGTTTGATGGCCCATCCCAACAGGAAGACGACCAGGCAGAAAGAAGCCAGGCCGAAGCTCTCCGTTACCAGGAAGTGACCCAGGGACAGACCGCCGGATGCGGCAGCGTTCTGCACGTTCTCTCCGGAAGCCAGGGCGCTCTGGTCCGGTTGCCAGGTAAGGACGTAGGAAATCACGGAGATGGAGACCATCACCGTAATCAACAGCACTATGGCAATCCCAACAAAGCGAAGGCCATCACGCCTCCGCTCGCTCTGCCCATTCCACCACTTCTTGACGGGATTCATTACTTCTTGCCTTTTTTACCTCTGAAATTGCGATTGAACTTGCCGCCCTTGTTGCCCCCGAAGTTCAGGTTCATACCCGGGCGGTTGAAGTTGGCATCGGCCGATATCTTGGACAGTTCAATGCCTTCCGGTACCCTCACGCGGCCACCGGACAGGCGCTCGATGTCCTGGAAGATGGTGGCATCGGCCACCGTATCCTTGTTCCAGATAAGATACTGCTGGCGCATATAGATGGCCAGGGAACGGATCATAGCGGTCTTTACCTCGCCTTCGGGTTCCTTGGCAATGAGGTCCAGGATGCTCTCGATATTGCGGCCGTAATGACGGGCACGGATGGGCTTGGTATTGAGCGGAATGGGATCCGGACGGCTGTTCACCACCTCCGGCTCCGGCTTGGGGAAAGGAGAATCCACATCCAGGTCATAGCCCGCAATGATGAACAGATGGTCCCAGAGCTTCTGGGCAAAATTCTCCTGCTGGTGCACCTGCGGGTTCAGGCTCTCCATCACCTTCACCACGGCCTGGGCCTGCTCCGTACGCTTGGCCTTGTCCGGGATATCCTTGAGCTGCTCCACCATTTTGAGCACGTTTCTCCCGTACTCCGGCATCTGCAGTTTCTCCACTTCCGTATTGTAATAAAGCTTAATAGAATTTTCTAACGCTTCCATAGTATAGACTTTAGTTTACAAAGATAATCAAATTATCTTCCAAATACCAGATGTAGCCCTCAACTTTTTGATAACCCATTTTCTTATAGAGGCTTACATAGCGACGGACCTGGAACTTGTATTTCTCTTCCGGCTTGCCGAATTTGTAGTCCACCACGGCAACGGAGCCGTCAGGGAAGAGGACCACGCGGTCGGGCCGATATTCGTCTCCGCCGGGGACCAGGATGGAGGCTTCGGAGCGCACGCGGACCTCCGGCGAGAACCACCCGCGGTCTGCCACAGAGGCCAGACGGCCGGAAAGCAGGTCAAGCGTTTCGGCCTTCATCGAAAGCGGCAGGTCGCCGTTCTGGATGGCGGCCTCAACGGCATCCGGAAGGTCCTCGGGGACCACGACGGAGGACAGAATCCCGTGCAGAACATTACCCCTGATGCGGGTGGAGGCGGCAGGGCCGGTGAGACCCTCCGGGCCAAAGTAGTCCACGGCCTCGGGGCTGAAGCGGAGCCGGCTCCCGCTGTCGGCGGGATAGGAAGCATAGCCCAGCGGCAGTTCCTCCACCTGGGCCGAAGCCCTCGGCAGGCGGGAGAAATCGTAGGGCACTCCGGTGCTGAAGGAAGCGGTGCCCACATAGTCGTAGAGGAAGTGAGAGAAATTCTTGTACGTGAGCTTCTGGGGCGGCGCGGCTGCAATCACCTTGAGCCCGTACTGGGCGCGGGTAAGGGCCACATACAGCACGTTGATATTATCAATGGCCTGGAGTTCGGTCTCCTGGCCGTAACGCTGGTCAAAGAACGAATCGGCCGCTTTCCCGTCCAGCTTCACCCGGAAGAGCCCATCGGCCTCTTTCTCCAGGGATGAACCCTCCACCGAAGGCTGGGCCCAGGCCACAGGAGCCTTGTACAGCGTTATCTTTTCTGCAAACGGAACTATCACAAACGGGAATTCCAGGCCCTTGGACTTGTGGATGGTCATCACGCGAACGGAATTGCCCGCCGCCGGGGATGAGATCTTGGGACTGGCTTCTTCCCAGTTCCTAAGGAACGCATCCAGCCGGTTGCCGCCGGTGGCCGTCCATTCCTGCAGGTAGTCCATAAAGGACTGGATGTAGGGCACTTCGGCCTCGAACTTGGAAGGATCGGCCTTTTGCAAATCCCGGAGGATGGCCTCGGCCAGTTCCATCAGGGAATGGTACTGTGCGGGGATTGCAACCTCCAGCGAGCGGGCCATATAGCCGGCCACGTCAGGTTTTCCTTCGCGCGGGACGCTGTCTACCAGCGACAGCTGCGACACCAGCCGCCGCACCGTGACGGACGATTTCACGTTCAGGGAATCGTCGGACACCACGGGGATGCCGGCCTCCAGAAGGGCCGATGCAATCCGTTCTCCGTCATCGTTTCCGCGTACCAGAATGGCGATATCGGCCCATTCCGCTCCCCGGTCACGTACCTGCGAAAGCGTCTTCAGAATCTCCCCCATCTGGTCATCCGTGAACTCCACGTCCACGGAGCCGGGAGCGGTTTCCTTTACGTTGACATTCTGCTTTACATCGGCGTATAACTGGGATATGCGGGTGGTGCCCAGCAGGGTATCCAGGCGGGTGGCCAGGTCTATGAAAAAGCCATTGTTGAACTCCACGATGGCCCGGCAGGTGCGGTAGTTGCCGTCCAGCACCGTCACCTCCGGCTTGCGGAACTCCTCCTCCAGGCGGCTTCCCAGCAGGTTCCAGTCGCTCCCCCGCCAGCGGTAGATGCTCTGTTTGACGTCTCCCACCACCAGCGAATCGTTGCCGCTGTCTATGCTGCCGTGCACCAGCGGCCGGAAGTTATCCCACTGGATATCAGAAGTATCCTGAAACTCATCCAGCAGAAAATCCTCGTACCTCACGCCCATCTTCTCGTAGATGAACGGCGTATCGGTCCCGTCAATGATGCGGTGCAGGATGGTATTGGAATCGTCCAGCGACAGCACGTTCTTCTCCTGCTGAATCTGTGAAAACGCATCCCGCAGTTCCCGCGCCACGCCCAAACTATACAGCTGCCCCTTGAGAATGAGCGCCGTCATATATTCCTTATATTCCGGGCCGAAGAGCGCCAGATAGTCCTTCAAAGGACCTTCCAGCACAGGCTGCACCGCCGGAAGGAGGTCCGCTTTGGATTTGGCGAACCACTGACCGGGGTCTTCGGCCTTTTTGATGAAGGCATCTGTGGGCTTGGTGGCGCTGTCGAGGTTCTTGGTGACGGCGCCCAGGAAGCCCCGGTTAAAGTCCGAGAACTCCACGCCTACGCTCTTCAATGCTTCCTGGATATTTTCCACCGCCGCTTTCAGTTTTTCGGGGAAGGCTTTGATAATCTTCTCACACTGGGTGCGGAGCTGGTCCATCGCCTGCTTGTCATAGCGGATCTCGCCTTCCGGAACCTGGAAAAGGTCCTTGGCGATGGTCGTGAGACCGTCTTCCAGACCTATTTTGCCCTTCTCCTGAAGGTTCTCCTGTGCGCTGCGGGTGAGCCAGTCCAGCAGCGGCGTGTCTTTCTCCGACAGGCCGTCCAGCACGCGGTCCACGCTCTCGGTGATGAGGGCCTCGCGGTCCACCTGCACCTGATACGACGCAAACTGCCCGATCTCCCGCGAAAACGCCCGCAGCGTCTGCTGGAAGAAGCGGTCTATGGTAGAGACGGCAAAGGCCGAATAGTCATTGAGGATGGCCGACAGCTGCTGAGACGCCCGCTCCTGCAGGGCCTGTGCATTGGGCTGGACAGCCGGTACCAGGTCCCCGAAATACGGCGACTCCTGAGGGTCCTTGCTCAAGGTGTACAGTTCTTTCAGGATACGGCGCTTCATCTCGTCCGTGGCCTTGTTGGTAAAGGTCACGGCCAGCACGTGGCGGTATGCGTCGGGCTGGTCACTCCCCACGATGAGCCGGATATATTCCCGTGCCAGGTTGTATGTCTTGCCGGACCCCGCCGACGCCTTGAGTATCTTCAGCATACCCTAACTAGAACGCCAGGCAGGCACGAACCCATAACTTAATATCCCTATTGTAGAAATCCAAAGTGCCATTGCTGAAGGCGAACGACCCCGCACCTGTGGAGCCATTCGGCGTGCTTGTCCAGTAAGGGACCTTCTTCAGATTCTGGCCGCCGATGGTTCTGAAACCGTCGCGAAGGGTCATATAGGTGGTGCTTCCCCCCGCCCTGGCACCCATCGTTCCCCACTGATGGATGCTGGGCAGCATCCAAGTTGCGTTGGGAACAGGATTGTCCGTGTTCTTCGTTTTTGAGCAATACGTCTTGGCGGCTTCCCAAGGCATGCCATATTCATCCTTCATCGCCAGGGCCAAGCCGTGGTCGTAGGGAGAAGGCACATTGGTGTCGCTGCCCAAATAGACAATCTTGGCCACTGCGGTCACACCCGAGGGCAACCGGTTGTAATTGTAGTTCTTGCCATCACTGCCAATAACCTGACCCACGGCGGGATTGCTCATAGGTGTGTCGCATACATTGTCCACAATCTGGGTCACTTTTTCACCCTCCGCCTTGTTAAGCGTTCCGGAATAACGGGTGTTTGTTACCGTAACGTTGCCGTTGGTGTAGGTCATATTGGTGCTGGAGACATTGGTCATATCGTCGCCATAATAGCCTTCACCGTCGCCAGTTCCCTTCACCATATTAGCCTCTGCAAGTTGCAGGCTGCCGTCCTCCTGCAGGTGCCAGGTAAAACCGGCCACCTCCGGACCGCCATAGATGGCTACGAGGTTCTCATTTTCGGAATCGTAGACGCCCACATAGATGCAGCCGGTGTGGTCTGCCAGGGCCTGTACGGCCAGAAGCACCCGGTCAAAGGCAACTCCCTGTTCCGTGACGTCAGAATACTCATATTCATCCCACCAGACACCTACCAGTTCCTTCTCAAGATCTTCAATGCTGATGCGTTTGCACGCAGCGGTCATTCCCAGCAGGAGTGCCACGGCTGCCAACAGTGTTATACATTTCCGGATCATATCGTATCAGTTTTAAGACTTAGAACAATACAAATATATCTTTCCTGGAGCAAAGAAACAAAAAAAGAAGAAGCTAAGTTGCTTTTGATAGCTACTTAGCTTCTTTAGAAGTGCACTCTTAGGGACTCGAACCCTAGACCCGCTGATTAAGAGTCAGCTGCTCTACCAGCTGAGCTAAGAGTGCAAACAGTCTGGTTTTTTGTGACCCGTTCGGGGCTCGAACCCGAGACCCCAACATTAAAAGTGTTGTGCTCTACCAACTGAGCTAACGAGTCTCTCGTTTTGAGGTTTCCCGTAAACGGGATTGCAAAGGTACAACCTTTTTTTGAATCTGCAATACCTAAAGGAAAACTTTTTTAAAAAACTTAAGCGCTGAATTCTTTGATGTGCTGTTCCTGCGAAAGGCGGCATACCAGGAGGCGGTCCTTGGACTCGGCCACGATGTATCCGTCCAGGCCCTCCACCACTACCGTCTTCTCCGAGGCGGTGTGCACGAAGCAGTTCTGGCAGTCGAACAGACGTACGTCCTTGCCCACCACTGCGTTACCGTCTTCATCGGCCTTTAAATGAGTCTGGATGGAGCCCCAGCTTCCGAGGTCGCTCCAGGCGAGATCTTCCGCAATCACATAGATATAGGGAGACTTCTCCATCACGGCGTAGTCTATGGAAATCTTCTCGCAGGTGGGGAACAGGCGGCGAAGTTCGGGCGTTTCCTTTTCCGTAAAGAAGGAAGGGGCCAGTTCGTCCATCACGGCGGCAATCTCCGGCACATAGGCCCGGAGTTCCCGGACAATGGTGCCCACATTCCATACAAAGATACCGGCGTTCCAGAAATAGTGTCCGTCTTCCAGATAGGCCAGGGCGGTATCCAGGTCCGGTTTTTCCTTGAACTCGCTCACTTTCACCAGCTGGCCGTGCAGGGCCTCGGTGGCGTGGATGTAGCCGTAACCGGTTTCCGGACGGGAGGGCGTGATGCCCACGGTTACGATGGCGTCCCGCTCCTCGGTAAAGGCCAGGGCCTTGGCTATGGTACTGGCAAACTCCTCCGTCTTGAGGACCAGGGCATCGGCCGGCGTTACCACTATATTGGCATCAGGGTCTTTCCTGCTGATCTTCCACGAGGCATAGGCGATGCAGGGGGCGGTGTTGCGGCCTTCGGGTTCTGCCAGAATCTGGTCTTCCGGAATGGCGGGCAGCTGCTCCTTCACCAGGTCCACGTACTTCTCCCCCGTCACCACCCAGAAATGGTCCGGGGCGCAGACGGGTGCAAAGCGGTCTACGGTGAGCTGGATGAGACTGCGGCCCACGCCCAGCACATCGATAAACTGTTTGGGGACATCCGGCGTAGAGAGCGGCCACAGCCTGCTTCCAATACCACCGGCCATAATTACCACGTGTGTATTCATAAGTTCAAGTGTTATGAATTACAAATATACGAAAAAAACCGCACCCTTCTACCGCTCTAGTAAGTGCCAGCGTGCTTTGCTTTATTATTTTTACTACTTTTGCAGTGCTATGAAAAGAACTCTGATACTGATTGCGCTTCTGGTGGTGACAGCCTGTGCCACGCGGACTTATACCTTCAGTGCTGAGGAGCTTAAGCTCCACAGTGGAGAGAAGGAAGTGTATGGCATCCTTTATCGGCCCGATGGCCTCAAAAAGGCTCCGCTTGTGATCATTTCCCACGGCTTTGGCGGCACCAACCTGTTTGGCAAGGCCTATGCGGAGGCCCTGGCCCCGCTGGGTTACGCCGTTTATTGCTTTGATTTCTGCGGCGGCTCCAACTCCAGCCGCTCGGAAGGAAAGACCTCGGAGATGTCCATCTTCTCGGAGGCCGATGACCTCAAGGCCGTCATGGACCAGCTTAGCGGCATGGATTTCATTGACACCGGGCACATCCTTCTGCTGGGAGAAAGCCAGGGCGGTATGGTCTCCAGCCTGGTGGCAGCCGAAAGGCCGGACCGCGTAGAGCGCCTGCTGCTCATCTATCCGGCGTTCTGTATCAAGGACGACTGGGTCAAGATGTATCCCACCCTGGACGATATGCCGGAAGAAGTAGACTTCTGGGGAATGAAACTGGGCCATCCTTATTTGGAGGGACTGTACAACCTGGATGTGTACGAAACCATCGCCCAGTACAAGGGCCCTGTGGCCATCTTCCACGGCGACCAGGACCAGGTGGTGAACATCTCTTACGCCCAGCGGGCCGAAGAAGCCTACAAGAACTGCACGCTTACCATCCTGCCCGGCGAGGGGCACGGTTTCAGTCCCGAAGCCCAGGCGCAAGTGATAGAAGCCATAAAGAAGCTGTTATAGCGCTGGCACTCAACTCGCTGAAATACAACCTTTTAACAACACGAACGGGTGGCTCTAGGCTACCCGTTCATTGTTTTATTCACCTATCTATCAACGACTTGAGTGCCAGGGATCCAGGCGAAGAAATTTCGATATCTGCTTAGGACTGGCCTCCGTTTTGGACCTCAGGAGGGCCGAAACCGCATTCCTCTCCCTCTCCGGCCAGGACAGGATGTC
>JAEEGF010688623.1_pt1 | contig 14534 bp, 10 predicted proteins | sample 9134171 | NCBI WGS metagenome assembly JAEEGF01 (sample SAMN16246542, study PRJNA631951) | gut metagenome | biome: gut microbiome; feature: rumen; material: AP-attached | host: Bos | place: Iran: Karaj | collected 2018-10
TTTTCAGAAATATTGGGAGATACGGTGACCTTAACAAAAGGGAACAACGAAATAGTTGTTATCAAAGGAAAGGGAATTGCAGAATTCAAGATAGGTGATGTTGTTTGGCAGTTAAAGAAATAGAAAGGAGAAGATATGAAAAAATCAATTTTATATTTTATATGCTATATATTTTTGCTAACAGATATAAACAGTCAAAGCGTGTATTTTAGTCAGACAAACAACAATAGTGTGAACTTTGATTTTTATTTGCCGCAATATAGCGTAAGAGACACAACCCTCCCTGCCGGATATGGCATATCTAATACTTTCAGCTATATCCAAATGAATGATGAAGATTTTGGCGTGATTGATAGTATCGGACTTCCATTACTACCACAACTTACAATAGATGTTCATATGCCGATTGGAGCAACTAATTTTTCTATTTCGCTTTCATCTTGTCAATATTCCTATTTCAATGTAACAAATCCCATATTGCCGGCTTTAAAGGACATAAATCCCGATACAATGAATTATATATTCAATATGGATTCTGTACATTATGCTTCAAACTACCCTTTTATGTTAATTGGTGCGACAATTATGGATGAATACGTTGTTTTCGGTGAAAAAGGACTTTCAGTTTCAATCAATCCTTTTGAGTACACCCCGACTAACGGACAAATAAAAGTGCTTACACAAGGAACTATATCAATATCCTACACAATGAATACTTCCTTAAATATGATAAATCCACATAGGAGTACCATTGCTGTGGAACGATATTTAAGTGCTTTGTTTTCCAACTATTCACCACAAAATGTCAGAGAAATTAACAAAGAAAACTACTTGATTATTACAGCACCTATATTTGAAAACGCTATTTCTGCTTTTGCTGATTACAAAAGGAATGTGGGATATAATGTCAAAGTGGTCAATACCAATGTAACGGGAACAAGTTTTTCTAACATTAAAAATTATATCCAAAATCAATATAACAACATAAGTACCCGTCCAGAATATGTATTGCTTGTCGGTGGAAGTTCATTTATTCCTGCTTCAGCCGGAACTATTGGAGACAATTATGATCCTATTACCGATTTATTTTACTCCACCTTAGAAGGGAATGACTATAAAGCAGATGTATTTCTTGGCAGATTTCCTGTTTCTACGATAAACGAATTATCAGCTATTGTCAATAAAACACTTTATATGGAAATGAATTTGTCCGGCATGACAAAAAAGGCAACTTTTATTGCGGGTGCAGAATACAATAATAGTTGGATGGAACGTCAGTTTGAAAAAGGACATGACTATGTCGTGGACAAAACATTTTCTCCTGATGGATTTACCTGCGACAAATTGTATCAGCCAAGCGACATCCAAGTATCCCAAAATCTCTCCAACAATCCATTGTTCTTTATTTATTCCGGACACGGAAACACAACAGAATGGGCTGGTATATCATTCTATTTGACTAATAACCTTTTGGTAAATGCTAATAATACCTGCTATCCATTTGCTTTTGCTTTTGCTTGTTTGACTGGGAATTATGTAAATACAGGAAGTATATGTAATTCATGGATAAATGAAACTAACAAGGGTGCGGTAACCTATTTCGGTTCTTCTGTTACAACACTATGTCATTCGGATTTGGTTATAGAAAAAAAGATTTTTGATTCGTACTTTTCTACAGATGTTTCTATATCCTCCATAATCAATCATGGGATGAACAAGTTTAGAACACATTTCTGGGGGTTATTCAATAGAGATCGAGTTAAACGCTATTTAAAATCTTACAACCTGCTAGGTGACCCCTCTCTCATTATGAGCGGTGTTGACTGTTTTTACAATTATATTTTTACTCAAAATGTAAATGTTACTTCAGGAAATATTTTGAATAAACAAGCTGAGCATTTGATAAGAAACGATAATACTTTTTTTGTCAACAATGGGGCAAGTGTATATTTACAAGCAGGTGATGAAATTTTATTGACAGATGGCTTTTATGCGGCGGAAGGCTCCGATTTTGAGGCGGTCATTGCTCCTTGTTCCGGTAGGGCAGAACAACAAAGTCAGGTTTTGGACAATACACCTCCCCTATACGAATATAATAGGATGCCACAGCAGGATTCTTCCGGCACTTTCCTTTCAGAATCGCAGGTTGAGCAACGTCTTCAAGTTTGGCCTAATCCTGTATCAGGCACATTGCATATACAACTGCCTGATGCGGAAAAAGAGATAGTGGGTATCTCTGTTTGTGACCTATTAGGAAGAGTAATACTGCAAAAGGAAAATTTTTCTACTAAAACAGAGTTGGATGTATCCGCCTTGTCTCGTGGCATGTATATTATACAAGTTCACACATTAGAAGGAGACAACATGACTGCCATATTTGCGAAGGAATAATCAAAACCAACGCTAAAAGGTAAAAAAGTGTTGCATACATCCCTTGAAGGAAGCATCTTTCAGGGGATGTTTTTTTCCCATGTGATATTGTCAGTAGATACTTGCAAAAGGAAGGTAGCAGGTGTTTTTTCTTGCTTATTTCGGGCATTGCAAAAGTATTTTTTTATATTTTTGCAAATTCATCTTTATAGCACGGCATGAGATACAAACATATATTAATTAGCTTTTTTACAGTGCTTTGTATGTTTTCTACAAGCACTTGTTCAACGGTAAAAAATACGCCGGTGCCTTCAACGGCTCCCGCTGCCGCCTCTGCCACTACACAGTTGTTTTTACAACAGATGCAGGCAGACATGCAAAAGCAAAAGCCGCGGCAGTACCGGCCTTCACCGGAGCTTGCCGGACTATACGGCATTCACAATATCAACAACCAATATTATATACGTGGATTTCTCATGCTGCAAGAGGGATATTCCGCCAAGGATTTGGATGCCCGCCAATGCACCGTCCATACCGACTTAGGCAGCAAACTCACCGTAGAAGTCAACATCTTGCAGTTGGAGAGTTTTTTAAACGACCCTAAAATAAAATATTTCGATATATCCATCCCCGCCCATACAAATTTTTAGAACATGAGGAAATATTTATCAACAATAATTTTAAGTGTTGCATGTAGCATCAGTCTATATGCACAAATGCCCGTTTCAACCGACAAGGCAGACAGTTATAAAACAGCGTATGCTAACAAAATATCTTCGCATACAGCCATTTTTTTGCAAGAAATCAGCGGCAGGAACACCGAAGAGATACTTCAAGACCCTTCTTTGCAAGAAAGATATCCCATTCTGCACAAAAACGGGATACTCTATACACAGGCATTCATCATGCTGCAAGCCGGCAGGCAAATGCCCGAATGGGAGTCGTGGGGCATACATATCAACACACAGACAGGCAACTATCTCACCGCCGATATACCCGTCCGGCAGATAACTGCCTTGGCAGAATGTCCTGACATTGACTACATACATGTGGGAGAGCGGGCTTATATACTTATGGACAGTGCCCGCAACAAAACTCATGTCAACGAGGTTTACAACGGACTTTCTTTGCCGCAAGCCTATAGGGGCAAGGATGTGATAGTGGGCATTATAGACATAGGTTTTGACTATACGCACCCCAATTTTTACGATACAGCCGGACAGGCATTACGCATAAAAAGAGTATGGGATCAAAACAATTCCGGCACAGCTCCTAATGGCTACAACTATGGCAGGGAGTTTACTACAGATAGTGCCATGCTTGCCGCAAAATACAGTCACTACAGTGAATCACACGGCAGTCACGTGGCCGGCATCGCCGCCGGAAGCGGCTGCAAAGATACCACTCCCTATAGAGGCGTCGCCCCCATGAGCGACATCGTCATGGTAGGCACCAACATGTCCACTACCGGCATTTTTGACGGGATATGCTATATCCGCAATTATGCACAGACGGTAGGCAAGCCCTGTGTAATCAACATGAGTATAGGCAGTCATGTGGGGCCGCATGACGGCACCTCCGTTTTTGACCAATATTGCGATGCACTGTTGCAGACACCTTCCACCTATGCCTGTATTTTAGTAGGAGCCGCCGGCAACGAAGGCGACGACAGCCTGCACCTTAGCATCAATGCCGCCACTACTGTCTGCAGTTTTTTAGACTATGGCAACATAGGTAGCAAAGGGTCGGGATATATAGATATATGGGGTGATACCAACGCCTCTTACAGCGTTATGTTATGCGTTTACAACAAAAACACCGCCACCATTGTCGATTCCACCTTATGGATAACTCCGAGCAGCACGAGTGCGAGCTGGAGATATGCTCTCTACGACAACGATGCCACCAATCCGGACTCCGCCGTGATTACCATTAGCAGTGAAATAGATGCTTACAATCACAAGCCTCATGTGGAAATGTATGTAAACAACAGCAAACAGGACGACAGCATACAATTGTTGATGTTGAAAATTATTTCCAACAATTCGGCAAAAATACACGCATGGACCAATAGAGGAATGTTTACAAACAAAGGACTCGGGACACCTTTTGCTGCCGGCAACACCGACTATACCACAGGAGAAGTAGGCGGCAGCGGCAACAGCATACTTACCGTGGGAGCCTATACTTCCAAACGCAGTTGGACAACCATCAACAACAAAAGTTATTATTATCCGAATGCCACGGTGAACGATATTGCCAGTTTTTCCAGTCACGGAGCGACTGTCGACGGCAGACACAAACCCGACATTACCGCCCCCGGGCAAACCTTGGTGTCGTCTGTCAATCACTTCCACAGTTCTTATCAGGCTTCTTCATCCTATGTGGTAAAAGCCGTCAGCGATAATGCCACCACATGGTATTATGCCACCATGCAGGGCACTTCCATGGCCACTCCCGCCACCACCGGCATCATCGCCTTATGGTTGGAGGCCTATCCTTATTTGACATTAGACCAAATTAAAGTCATATTACAGCATACAGCAGTAAAAGACAGTTATTATACCAATGCAGACATTTGGGGACGCGGTAAAATAGATGCTTATGCCGGACTGCAATTTTTGCTGCAGCAATTAGAAAAGCCCGCTATTACAGCCTCTGACACCGTCCGTTGCGAGGGTGATACCATCACGCTTGCCACCCGCACGGGATATGCTTCCTATCAGTGGTCCACAGGAGATACGACATCTTATATTTCTGTAACAAATTCGGGATTGTATGCAGTGAGAGTCGTTACAAGCGATGGTTTTGTCAGTCAATGGAGTGACACCGTAGCCGTTTATTTCACCTCTGCACCTCTAACTCCTACCATTGCAAGACAAGATTCCACACTCACCTCCAGTGCCAATAATGGCAATCAGTGGTATTATAACAACAATCCTATCAACGGGGCGACCGGCAAAGCTTATACGGCTACCCAACCTGGCACTTACGGAGTGGTGGTCACCAACAACACCGGCTGTTCGTCCGCTATGGCAAGCATAGTAGTGGATTCGTCCGTGTTTGTTCCACAAAAGCCGACCATTACACCTGTTGGGAATGTTTATACCTGCCCTGGTGATTCTGTTACTTTAACAGCCCCATCGGGCTACAATTACTATTTGTGGACAACGGGACAAACCACTCAACAGATAATGGTAAGCGATACGGGTGTCTATGCCGTAAAGGTGGCTGACAAAACAGGCTATTATAGTTCATGGAGCGACAATGTAAGCCTGCACAATTATGCACAGCCCGCCACCCCTGTTATCACTGCCAATAAAAATATACTCACTTCCAGTGAATTGACCGGCAACCAATGGTATTACAATAGGCAGGCTATCAGCGGTGCCACCTCGCAGACCTATACCGCCGCCGCTCCCGGCTTATATGGTGTAATGGTCACCAATAGTCACGGCTGTGTGTCCGCTATGGCTGAAATCACGCTTGACAGCAGTGCCTTTGTTCCGGACAAGCCTAATGTCAGTCCTAACGGAGACTTGTATGTTTGCCCCGGCGATTTCGTTACATTAACAGCCCCGGCAGGATATGATGCTTATGTATGGTCATCCGGGCAGACAACGCCTTCTATTACCGTCAGCGATACAGGAGCCTATCAGGTAAGAGTGATGCGTGCGGGCTACTATAGTCCTTGGAGCGATGCCGTACATGTTTTCCATTATGCCAAACCGGCAAGACCGGTAATCTCCGCCGATAAAGCTGTTTTGTCTTCCAACTATGCAGACGGAAATCAATGGTACTACGAACATGCGATAATAGCGGGTGCCACCGAGCAGACCTATACCGCCAATCGTACCGGTTGGTATGAATTGTTGGTCACCAATCAGCAAGGATGCACCTCCGACAGTGCGGAAATATATGTAGATGTAACCATCGGTATTGACGAAACATCGCTCACCGGCATCAAAATTTATCCCAACCCTGCACAAGATATGATACAGATAGAAGGGGAAGCCATAGAACCTAGCACACGCTTGCAAGTGTACGATATGGTCGGTAGAATGGTCAACACCATGGAAACGCATTATCAAAATCACCGCATAACACTTTACCCGCACTTATCCAATGGTGTTTATATATTGAAAATCATGGCAGGAGACAAGGAATATGCCTACAGAATTGTGATTGCAAAATAAAAAAAATAGATAAGAAGTCTATATATTAAAAAAAATTGTATATTTGCACATGGAAAATTCTATGTGCAAATATTTTTTAACTATTTGTATATGAAGTTGATAAAAGGAAAATAAAAAATTTTTTTAACACAAAATATGTGTACATACGCATATTTTTAATAAACAAAAACATGAAGAAAGTAGAAGATAAAGATGAAATGTTGTTAAGGATGGCGGAATTTTATAAAGTGCTGTCCGATTTTACGCGGTTTAAAATTGTGTATTCCTTGTTAGACGGGGAGAAATGTGTAGGGGAGATAGAAAAGGAAGTGAAAATGAGTCAAACAGCAGTATCGTATCAGTTGAAGACTTTACGTCAGGCGCATTTGGTGAAATATGTTCGCAGAGGACAAAATATTTTTTATTCCATCGATGATCATCATGTCAATGAAATAATAGACATTACTAAAATACATTTAAGCGAGTAGATATGGAAGCAGCAGAAAAACATCATCATGTACATGCCCATGAAGAGCATGAAGAACATATTAATATAGTTACATTAGTAGCAGGAATAGTTGTATTTATAGTTGCAATTATATTAAAATTTACAACACATATCGGCATTTGGAATACGGTTTTGTTTCTTGCGGCCTATTTGTTGTTGGCCTATGATTTGATTATAGAAACCTTTGAATCCATCGGAGAGAAAAATTTTTTCAACGAGGATTTATTGATGTGTATTGCTTCGGCGGGAGCTTTGGCGATAGGAGAGCCAATAGAAGGTATCATGGTGGTTTTGTTGTTCAAAATCGGAGAATATTTTGAACACAGGGCAACGGAAAAAAGCAGAAGCAGTATAGAGCATTTAATCGGTCAGCAAGTGGAACAAATCACCTTGGCAGATGGTGGCAAAAAAAATATCAAAGAGGCACAAATAGGTGATGTGTTTATCGTGAGAGTGGGCGAGCAGGTTCCATTGGACGGAAAAATTTTGGAAGGTGACACCGATTTGGATATGAAAGCATTGACGGGTGAATCTGTTCCGGAAAGCGTGCATGCGGGATATGAAATTCTGTCAGGGTCGATCAATTTAACAAAAATGATAACAGTGGAAGTGATAAGAGAAGAATCGGATTCCACTATTTCTAAAGTGATAAAATTGGTGAAGGAAGCCGGCGACAAAAAAGCAAAGTCGGAAGAATTTATCACCCGGTTTGCCGAAATTTATACACCGGTAATTATCGCCATAGCCATGTTGGTGGGTGTAGTGCAATATTTCGCCTTCCACATGACCTTGCCGGCGGCATTGAACAATGTATTTACTATTTTAGTAATTGCCTGTCCTTGTGCATTGGTGATATCTATACCTTTGGGCTTTTTTGCCGGTATCGGCAAGGCATCGTCGTGTGGAATTTTGGTAAAAGGAGGCAATTATTTAGAGGCATTGAATAAAGCCGACACTTTTGTCTTTGACAAAACCGGCACCATCACCAAAGGAAATTTCCGTGTGGTGGATGTAGAAGCCAATCATCATTCCAAAGCCGAAATATTGAAATACATGGCCAGCGTGGAACAATATAGTCTGCATCCTATTGCCGTATCGATACAAGAGGCCTATAAAGATGAATTGTATGCTATCAATCAGGGAGAAATTGAAGAAATTAGCGGTTTAGGATTAAAGGTGCAAGCCGACGGGAAAACCATTCTTGTCGGCAATGCCAAACTGATGCAGCAAGAACAAATAAATTTTACTCAACATCAATTTGCCGGTACCGTAGTTTGTTTGGCGGTTGATGGCGAATATTGGGGAGCGGTTTTGATTAGCGATGAAATAAAACCCGAGGCATACAAGTTGATGGGCTATTTAAAAGAACATCATTACAAGAGTATGATGCTGACAGGTGATGGCGAACAAGTGGCTCAACATGTGGCACAACAGCTTCATATAGACGAAGTTTATTCCCAATTGCTGCCGCACCAAAAATATGAAATGTTAGAGACGATTATCAATAAAAAAGAAGGCGATGTGGTATATGTCGGCGATGGTATCAACGATGCTCCTTCATTGCGTTTGGCAGATATCGGTATTGCCATGGGAACTATCGGCAGCGACAGTGCCAAAGAATATGCCGACATTGTCATTCAAAACGATGATATTCTAAAAATAAGAGATGCAATAAAGATTGCGAGAAAAACAAGAAAAATTGTTACTGAAAACATTATTTTGTCATTGGCAATCAAATTGATAGCACTGATGATTGGCGTGACAGGAATTATGGGACATTATGCCATGTATGTGGCATTGCTGGCCGATACGGGTGTTTGTCTGTTGTGTATTTTGAATGTTTTGAGAATTTCAAGGTATCAATTAGACGACAACAATAAAAAACAGTCCAAATAAAAAATAAATTGACAAAAATGTGCATGTGCCAATAAAAAGTAGTACATTTGCATCATAAAAAATGAGCGTATGCATTGTTTGACGGATTATGATGTAAAGTTATTGGCAGCCTTCAACGAGAGTTTGAAAGGAAAGACTTTTTTCACGGAGTTTTTCATGAAAAACGGCTTTCCAGAATTGGCGGCTTTGTCGCAGGCGATTCAGTCGGATACCGATGCCTTGCAATGGCTTTTTGACAACGGCTATCCGGAATTTGCCGTGTTGAGTGATGCTATAGACGGCGAAGATGCCGCCATAGAATGGTTGGAAAAATATCATTTGCAGTTTTTAAGCGTTTTTGCCGCCGCCTGTCGCAAAGAAGATGAAGCTATCAAGTGGTTTGTGGACAGAGACTTGAAAATCTTTATCATGATTATTGCCACCATACACGAAGTCTTGTACTATCAGGCTATTGATTCGGATAGTGTTCACAAAATGAGAAAATCGTAAATAGGAAATGCTACAAAACAATATTTTTGTAGTATAAGTGAAAAAAAAATGTTACTTTTGCAAAAAAATAAAAGAAATTCATGTCAGATAAATCAATATTAGTGGGTATCACGCAGGGCGATGTTAATGGCATCGGCTATGAAATTATCACAAAAGTGTTGTTAGACAATCAAATGATGGAAATTTGTACACCTATTGTGTACGGTTCTTCCAAGGTGGCATCGTATCATCGTAAATTGATGAAAAATTGCTCCGATTTCATGTTTAATATTATCAAACAGCCGGGTAATGCATCTACGCAAAAAGCCAATATGATCAACATTACCGACAGTGAGATAAAAATCCAAATCGGTCAGTCAACCGAAATTGCAGGCCGCATGTCCTTGCTGTCGTTGCAGCAAGCCACCGAACATGTGTTGCACGGAGATATAGATGTGCTGGTGACAGCTCCTGTGAATAAGAAAAACATGCAAAGTGATAAATTTCACTTTGGCGGTCAAACAGAATATTTGGCAGCCTGTTGCAAGTCGGACAATTATCTTATGTTGATGGTGGACGATACGTTGAGAATCGGCACCGTTACCACACATTGTGCTCTTTCAACGGTTTCTAAGGCGTTGAATAAAGATTTGATAAAAGGAAAATTAGCCATATTGAATGAAAGTTTGAAAAAAGATTTTGCCTGTACCAATCCTCGCATTGCCGTTTTGTCGTTGAATCCGCATGCCGGTGAAGAGGGTATGTTCGGCAACGAGGAGGCGGCTTGCATACAACCTGCCATAGAAGAAGCATTTGCAGAAGGTATTTATGCTTTCGGTCCTTATCCGGCAGACGGCTTGTTTGGCAGTGGCAATTACAAAAAATTTGACGCCATTTTGGCTATGTATCATGACCAAGCCATGGTGCCTTTCAAACTTTTGTCGCACGAAGGCGGTGTCAACTATACCGCAGGGTTGCCGATTGTTAGAACATCTCCGGCTCATGGAACGGCTTATGATATTGCCGGCAAATGTATGGCAACGGAAACATCTATGCGGCAAGCTATTTATTTAGCCTGCGATATTTACCGCAATCGAAAAAATTATCAAGCAGAATAGTCCATGTACACGATATGCCAAATATCGGAAATTGTTGACGGCATTTTGCAAGCCCGTGGCGACGGCAATGCCCCGATAAGAGATTTGCTCTATGACAGCCGTAAGGCGGCCGGCAAAGTGGATGCCTTGTTTTTTGCCATCAAAACACCCGCCAACGACGGACATAAATACATAAAAAATGCCTGCCAACAAGGAGTAAAGAATTTTGTGGTAGAGAAAAGTTTTGAAAATCAGATAAATAATTTTCAGCAAGCCAACTTTATCCTCGTAGATAGTCCTTTAAAAGCTTTGCAGAAGTTGGTACAATACCACCGCAGCCGGTTCAATATTCCCGTTATCGGTATCACCGGCAGCAACGGAAAAACCGCCGTCAAAGAATGGCTGTTTCAATTGTTGTGTGAAGACAAAAAAGTGGTGTATTCTCCCAACAGTTTCAATTCGCAAATAGGGGTGCCCATGTCGGTGTGGAATATGTCGGAAGGTGCCCAATTGGGAATTTTTGAGGCAGGCATCTCTCGACCGAACGAAATGGCGGCTTTGGAGGCCGTTATTCAACCAACCATAGGCATTTTTACCAATATCGGCAGTGCCCACGGAGAAGGTTTTGACAATATTGACCAAAAAACGGCAGAAAAACTGCAACTTTTCCGGCATGTGCAGACATTGATATACAATGCCGACGACCCTTATATCGGCAAAAACCTGCAACAAAGCGATTTTGCAAGCCGGATTCAGCTTTTCAGCTGGTCGAGAACTAAAAAAGAGGTGAATTTGTCGGTAAAACAAATAGACAGCAACAATCATACAACGATCATGACAGCCGTTTACCAAGGCAGGGAAATAAAAGTGGAGATACCTTTTGCCGACAAGGCTTCCATAGAAAATGCCATACAATGTTGGGCTGCCATGTTGGTGTTGAATTATGATAACGATATTATTTTCAATAGGTTGAAAAAACTCACCCCGATTGCCATGCGTCTGGAAATGAAACAAGGCATCAATCGCAGTTTGATAATCAACGACACCTATAATTCTGATATCAATTCCTTGCAAATAGCCTTGGATTTGATGAGTCATCAACGGCAATATGAAAAAAGGACGGTGGTGTTGTCGGATATTCTGCAAAGCGGCAGTTCGGAGAAAGATTTGTATAGGGAAGTAAACCAATTGCTGAAAAACAGCCGTGTGGACCGATTGATAGGGATAGGGGAGTCTGTCCGTCGGCAGGCAGACTTGTTCAGCATGCAGAAAGAATTTTATGCCACTACCGATGATTTTCTGTCGCAATTCGACAGGCAGACCATCGACAAGGAAATTATTTTGATAAAAGGTGCCAGAAAATATCATCTTGAACGCATTGCCGGTTGTTTGGAGTTGAAAACGCACGAAACCGTTTTGGAAGTGGATTTAAGCAAAATGATTGCCAATGTCAACTATTATCGCTCCTTGATACAGCCGCAGGTGAAAACCATGGCGATGGTGAAAGCGTGGTCGTATGGTGCCGGAGATGTGGAAGTGGCCAATGCTTTGCAATATCACGGAATTGACTATCTGACAGTTGCCTATGCCGACGAAGGTGCTACTTTGAGAGAAAAAAACATCCGTCTGCCCATTATGGTGATGAATCCCGAAAGCAAGGCCATAGATGCTTTGTTGAAATATCAGTTGCAGCCGGAGGTGTATAGTTTCAGTGTGCTGGAGATGTTGGAAGATGCTTTGAAGGGAAACACCGCCATGGACGCCCTGCATGTGCATTTAAAGATAGATACCGGCATGCATCGTTTGGGATTTATGCCCGGAGAGTTGGAGAAATTGGTGAACAAATTGAAAAACAATCCGCGGATAGTGGTCGAAAGCGTATTCTCGCACTTTGTAGCCGCCGACGACCCCGCCGAAGATGCCTTCACACATCATCAGGCAGCCCTGCTTACGCAGTGTCATGACTATATCACCAAAGAACTGGGCTACCGTCCTATGAAACATATTGCCAACACGGCAGGATTGTGTCGTTTCCCGCAATATCATTTCGACATGGTGAGAATGGGCATCGGCTTGTACGGCATTTGTCCTTTTGCCGACAGTTCCAAGGTAACTTTGGTATCTACATTGAAAACCGTTGTCTCCCAGTTGCGGACCATTGCAAAAGGCGAAACTGTGGGTTACAACAGAAGATTTAAAACCGACAGGGAAACCACCATTGCCACCATCCCCATCGGCTATGCAGACGGGTTGCCCAGAAGTGCCGGCTATGGCAAAACCGATGTTTTGATCAATCATCAAAAGGCAAAAATTGTGGGAAGCATTTGTATGGACATGTGTATGGTGGATGTTACCGATATAGATGTTAAAGAAGGTGACGAAGTGATTATTTTCGGAGAGCAAATGCCTTTGCAGTCTTTGGCAAGTTCGTCCGGATTGATAGAATATGAATTGCTTACAAGCATTTCACCGCGTGTAAAAAGAGTTTATTTGGAGGAGTAAATATATGATAACGTTTATTATTTCAATCATTTTATTGTTATTGGGATATTTGCTTTACAGCAAATGGATAGAACGTATGATAGGCGTGGATGCCCAAAGGGCTACGCCCGCCACCACCATGGCAGACGGCGTGGATTATGTGCCGATGAAGCCTTGGAGAATATTTTTGATACAATTTTTAAATATTGCCGGTGTGGGACCTATTGTAGGTGCCATTATGGGGGCGCAGTTCGGTACAGCCTCGTTTCTGTGGATAGTCTTCGGCAGTATTTTTGCCGGTGCCGTACATGACTTTATCTCCGGATATATGTCGTTGCGACACGACGGCTGCTCCCTGCCCGAGCTCCACGGCAGATACCTCGGCAACGGTGTCAAGCAGTTTATGCGTTATTTTACGGTCATACTGATGATTTTGGTGGGGGCAGTGTTTGTAAAAACCCCCGCACAACTGCTTATCAACAACTATACACCCGACTGGCAGTTGTGGATATGGCCGGCAATTATCTTCGTTTATTATATGCTTGCCACTATGCTGCCTATTGACAAACTGATAGGACGCATTTATCCCGTTTTCGGCATCTTGCTGCTGTTGATGGCAGTGTTTGTCATGTGTGCCTTCTTTTTCCGCCCCGAAGTGCACCTCACCGAGGTGTGGGAAGGGCTTGCCAACCGCCATCCCAAAGCTGACACCAACCCCATTTTCCCGATGATGTTTGTAAGCATCGCCTGCGGTGCCATTTCCGGTTTCCATGCCACACAGTCGCCGCTGATGGCACGCTGTATGGTGAACGAAAGACAGGCACGTCCTATTTTCTATGGTGCCATGATAGCCGAAGGCTTGGTGGCACTTATCTGGGCTGCCGCCGCCACCTATTTCTTTCATGACAAAGCGGACCTCTGTGCCGGACAGAGCGGAGACGCCATGGTGGGAGTTATCGCCAACGAGTGGTTTACGCCCGTTTTGGCGGTTGTGACGGTGCTGGGTGTTATTGCCGCCGCCATCACCTCGGGTGACACCGCCTTGCGTTCGGCAAGACTGATAGTGGCAGATATTTTCCATATTGACCAGAAGCCCGTTTACAAACGTTTCCTTGTGGCACTGCCTGTTTTTATGCTGGCAGGAGCCATATTGGTATATACCTTTGCCGATGCTGACGGTTTCCAGACCATCTGGCGTTACTTTGCATGGGCTAACCAACTTTTGGCAATGGTAACACTTTGGGCAATAACCGTTTATTTGGCCATTAATAAAAAAGTATATGCCGTTACGCTGATACCCGCATTGTTTATGACCATGGTATGCAGCACCTTTATACTTATCTCCGACAGCGGTTTTAATCTTTCCCACACGGTAGCATATCTGCTTGGCGGACTGATAACACTTGCCGCCTGCATAGGCTTCTTGGTATGGAAAATGAAGAAAAACAAACAGGCAAAACCCGTGGACATGACGAAAGATAATGCAACAAAGGTCCCTGAAAAATAATGGCGGGCTAAAATAAAACACATGCTTGTGTA
>JAEEGF010696089.1_pt1 | contig 14534 bp, 10 predicted proteins | sample 9134171 | NCBI WGS metagenome assembly JAEEGF01 (sample SAMN16246542, study PRJNA631951) | gut metagenome | biome: gut microbiome; feature: rumen; material: AP-attached | host: Bos | place: Iran: Karaj | collected 2018-10
AAGGAAGGAGGATAAACTGATGGCAGATTATAAAAGGTTTGAAGTCACTTGGAAAAGAAGACTCAATGACAATATGGTTTGGCTGAGGATCTATGCTCCCCTTGTTGCAAAACATGCCAAACCCGGTCAGTTCATCATCCTGAGAACGGATGAGTACGGCGAGAGAATTCCTCTCACCATGGCCGGACACAACTCAGAAGACGGGACCATCGACCTGATCTACGCAGCAGTGGGAAGGACCACAATGCTCATGGATCAGCTGGAAGTTGGCGACTGCTTCGCTGACATCGTAGGCCCTCTTGGCAAGCCGACCCACATGGAAGGCCTGAAGAGCGTCTGCGTCATCGGCGGAGGTACAGGAAATGCTCTCGCATATCCCCTTGCCTGCGGAATGAAGGCCGCCGGAGTCGACACCTACATGATCGAAGGTTTCAAGACCAAGGATCTCGTCATTCTTGAGGACGAATTAAAAGAAAACCTGGGCGCTGACCACGTATTCGTAGTTACCGACGACGGTTCCTACGGCGAGAAGATGTTCACCACCCAGAAGCTGGAAGACCTCATCGCCAAGGGCTACGTCTTTGACGAAGTCGTTGCTGTAGGTCCTCCCATCATGATGAAGTTTACCTGTGAGATCGCAAAGAAGCACGGCATCAAGTCCGTTGCATCCCTTACGGCTTACATGATCGACGGCACCGGAATGTGCGGCGGCTGCAGATGCAAGATCGGCGGCGAGGACAAGTTCGTGTGCGTTGACGGACCCGAGTTCGACGGCGAGCTGGTTGACTGGGACGACCTCATCAGACGTTCAGCCTACTACAGAGAACAGGAAGCTGAAGACCGTCAGCATATCTGCAGATTGACAGGAGGTGTTCGTTACAATGATTAATTTAGTACATTCACAGAACCCGATGCCGGAGCAGGCTCCTGACGTAAGAAACAAGAACTTCCTGGAAGTATGCACAGGCTACTCTGAGCAGCAGGCCATCAACGAGGCCATGCGCTGCCTGAGATGCCGCAAAAAACCCTGCGTCTCCGGATGCCCCGTAAACATCAAGATCCCTGACTTCATCGCACGCGTTGCCGAAGGAGACTTCGAGGGCGCTTACGACGTGATCTCTCAGGACAGCTCCCTTCCCGCAATCTGCGGAAGAGTCTGCCCCCAGGAGACACAGTGCCAGGGCAAGTGCGTCCACGAAGTCAAGGGCGAGGCTGTTGCCATCGGAAGACTTGAAAGATTCGTGGCAGACTGGCACGCTGCAAACTTCGGCGACGTAGAAGTACCCAAGGCAGAGTCCAACGGTCACAAGGTTGCCATCATCGGTTCCGGCCCGGCGGGCCTTGCCTGTGCAGGCGACCTGATCAACAAGGGCTATGACGTAACAGTCTACGAAGCTCTTCACAAGACCGGCGGCGTACTCGTATATGGAATTCCTCAGTTCCGTCTCCCCAAGGAGATCGTAGCCATGGAAGTTTCCAAGCTGGAGGAAAAAGGCGTCAAGTTCGTAACAGACGCAGTCGTAGGACGTTCCTTCACAGTTGACGAGCTCATGAAAGAGGGCGGCTATGAGTCCGTCTTCATCGGAACAGGCGCAGGCCTTCCGTCCTTCATGAACATCCCCGGTGAGAACCTCATCGGCGTATGCTCCGCCAACGAGTACCTCACCAGGATCAACCTGATGAAGGCTTACAGACCGGAATACGACACACCCATCATGCACGGCGACAGGATCGCAGTAGTCGGCGGCGGAAACGTTGCAATGGACGCTGCAAGATGCGCTAAGCGTATGGGCGCCAGCGAAGTTTACATCATCTACCGTCGTTCCATGACAGAGCTTCCCGCAAGAGCTGAGGAAGTTCACCACGCCATGGAAGAGGGCATCATCTTCAAGCTCCTCAACAATCCTGTTGAGATCCACGGGGATGAGAACGGTAACGTAAGATCCATCGAATGCGTAGAGATGGAGCTTGGCGAACCCGATGCTTCCGGAAGAAGAAGACCCGTTGAGAAGAAGGGCTCCAACTTTGAGATCCCCGTAGACATGGTCATCATGTCCATCGGAACCAAGCTGAACACCCTGATCCTCGACACCACTGAGAACCTTGATGCCAACACCAAGGGCGGTATCGGAACGGATGACGGCGCAGCCACCAACCGTGAAGGTATCTACGCCGGCGGCGACGCTGTAACAGGCGCTGCAACGGTAATCAAGGCCATGGGCGCAGGCAAGGTTGCCGCTGCTTCCATCGACCAGTACCTGAGCGAATAGGCTCAGACATTGCCTCAAATGAAATGCTTAAGGGCGGACTCGCAAGAGTCCGCCCTTTTGTTTTTTGCGCAGATCCGCTTATGGGTAACGAACTTGATTAGATGTTTTCTCTCAAGTATAATGATTATATGCTATCGATTCATTGAAGGAGAGGTGGAGAAAAAGATGATCAAAAAACATTTATCGATTCTTTTATGTATTCTGTTACTTGTTTCGGTCTTCCCCGTTACTGTTTATGGTGAAGACTCCCGCGCCGGAGTGAGTGTTGATGAGCAAAACTTCCCGGACGCAGTGTTCCGTGATTACATCAGCGAGAATTTCGACTCAAACGGTGATGGAGTTCTCAGTTCCGCAGAGATCGCTCAGGTAAAAAACATAGATTTAAACGCAAAAGGCGTCTCATCACTCCGGGGCGTGGAACATCTGACCGCTCTGGAAACACTGAATTGTTCCAATAATCCGCTGACAGAGATCGTTTTTCCCAATAGCGCAACTTTCAAAGCTCTGACCTGCTATGCGTGCCAGCTGCCTTCGCTGGATGTTTCCGATTGTCCTGCCCTTGAGTATTTAGAGTGTGGTCTCAACAAGCTGGAGACACTTGACGTTTCCGGCAATACACATCTTGAATACCTGGGTTGTAATTACAACCAACTTGACACACTTAATGTATCCGGAGCATCTGCTTTGAAAACCATCAGATGCAAGGAAAACCAGCTGAAGGCTTTGGATCTTTCCGGCAATCATCAACTGGAAAGCCTGGTCTGTACCAATAACCTGATAGAGGAACTTGATGTGTCCGGCAAGGCTGCCATGAGTGATATATGGTGCGCCTCGAACCAGCTGAGGGAACTTGATCTTTCCGGAAGCAATGCCCTGACGGCTGTTGACTGCAGCCACAACCAGCTCCAGTCCCTCGATGCATCAGGCAAGCCCAACCTTTACCAGCTGTGGTGTTTCGACAATCAGCTGACTTCTTTGAACGTGACTGACGATGCGGCATTACGTTTTTTCGAGTGCCATGCCAACTCGTTAGAACAGCTGGATATCTCCACTTGCCCGCAAATGGTAGGCGTGTACCGCAACGGGGAGATGTCGGAATCCGACGATAAATATATATACGCTTTTTATAACAAGGACGGATGGGAAGTAACCTGTATATATATCGATAAATTTACCGAGATCGTAATTCCGGATCATGACCGGGTCGCCGGCTCCAATCGTTTCATGACCGGTATCGGAGCTGCGGAGTGGCTCAAGAACAATACGGCTACATTGCTTTTTCCAAATATCGTCATCGCCAGCGGCACAGACTTTCCTGATGCTCTGGCAGGAGCATACCTGGCTGTTGTGAAGGAGGCTCCCGTGCTGCTTACCAATGCCGGCTTCGCGCCGACTCTGGCAGAGTACGTCAGCGCCAACCTTGCATATGGCGGAACGGTATACATCCTGGGCGGCAAGGGGGCCGTTCCGGAGGTGATGGAGACCGAACTCCAGAAGAAGGGCATTACTAATATCAAAAGGCTTTCTGGTTCCAACAGGTATGCGACAAATCTGGCGATCCTCATGGAAGCCGGCGTTGAGGGACAGGATCTCCTGATCTGCTCCGGTAATGGCTACGCAGACAGTCTTCCCGCATCGGCCCTGGGCAAGCCCATCCTTCTTGTAGGGAAGAGCCTCACCGATGATCAGAAGTCATATCTGGCTGAGATCCAGGGTGATCTCAGCGGCAACATCTATGCCCTCGGAGGAAAAGGTGCCGTGCCGGAAGACGTCTTCAGCTCCGTTAAAGTTTACGCCACAGGCGAAACAGAAAGAGTGGCAGGAAAAGACCGCTTCAAAACATCCGTAGCCATAGCCGAAAAATTCATGCCCGAAACCGTAGAGAACGCGGTTCTGGCCTACGCCATGAACTACCCGGACGGACTTGCCGGAGGGCCCGTGGCCTATGTCAGCGGAAGCCCGCTGCTTCTCGTGACCAACTCGATCTATGACGACGCCAAGGCATATTGCAGCCAGTCCGGAATCAACAGCGTCATCGTGATCGGTGGCGAATCCCTGATCCCGGACATCCTGGCTCAGGATATATCTCAATAGTTGACTGACTATCACGCGGGGTGGCCCTTCGGGGCTGCCCCGCAGTTTTTATAAGTGCGAAACGGATCTTTTGCGGTCTGCAATTACAATTTGGAAGTTTGCCCTATAGGGGAATGTGGTATAATGTAGAAAATTTAATTGCGATACAGGGAAGGAGACGACTATGAAAAAAATGAGATTTTTCAGCTTGCTGATGGGCTTAGTGATGGTTATTACTCTTATCCCCGGCGCGGCCTTTGCAGATACGGCAAGAGCCGACGTTGCAGTCAACGAGGCAAATTTCCCGGATCCGGTCTTCAGGGAATATGTCAGCGAGAATTTTGACACGGACGGAGGAGGTGCTCTCAGCGAGGCCGAGATCGCACAGGCTAAAGCGATCTATCTGTCCTTTGAAACCGTATCGACCTTAAAGGGTGTAGAGTTCCTCACTGCGCTGGAAAAGCTTTGGGCTCCTAAGAATTTGACGGAACTGGATGTGTCCAGGAATACGGCTCTGACTCATCTCCACTGTTGGAGGGATCAGTTTGGTGAGCTTGATCTGTCCAATAATACTGCTCTTATTGAACTCTGGGTCGAGTCATGTCAGCTGACGAAACTGGACGTATCTCACAATACGGCATTGACCGAGCTACGCTGCTCTTTCAATCAGTTTACAGAATTGGATCTGTCCAATAATACGTTGCTGACTAACCTAAACTGTACAGACTCTCCCCTCAAAACACTTATGCTTCCGGAAGACAACGCCCTACAGGTCTTGTATTGCGGTCATAACCAACTGACAGAGCTGGATCTGTCCGATTGCACTTCACTAAGCAATGTGAATTGTATGGATAATCAGCTGACTTCACTGGATTTATCCGGCTGCACCTCTTTAGGGGTTCTCGATTGTTATAGTAACCAGCTGAACACTCTGGATGTATCTGAATGTACATCGCTGAGTTCTCTGAACTGTTCCAATAACCTATTGTCTACATTGGACGTATCCCACAATGCAGAATTAGTGGAGCTCTGGTGCGACCAGGACCAACTGACTGCACTTGACGTGTCCAACAATACTCATCTGGATCGGCTCACATGCAGTGGAAACAAGATCGAGATCCTGGATATCAGTAATTGTCCAGGTCTGAACAGAGCGTACTTTGATGGGACGGTTGAAGAAAATTATGCTGATCTGGATTATGCTGATGCCAGTGTGACCGGTCCCTTTGGTGATCCATATTACCGCCTCCGGATCGATAAAAGTACTGACGTGATCTCTTCCAGGATAGGCCGCATCGCCGGCAAGAACCGTTTCCTCACCGCCATCGAGGCCGCGGATAAGCTCAAGGCTGAGCTGGGAATGGATAGCTTCCCCAACATCGTCATAGCCAGCGGCACCGATTTCCCGGATGCCCTGACGGGGGCCTACCTGGCCATCGAAAAGGATGCCCCTGTGCTTCTGACCAACGCAGGCTTCGCCCCTACATTAGCTGAGTACGCCAAAGCCAACCTTCAGGATGGCGGCACCGTATACATCCTTGGCGGAAAAGGTGCGGTCCCCGAGGTCATGGAGGCCGAGCTTCAGAAGCAGGGAATAACCAAAGTGGAGAGGCTGGCGGGATCAAACAGATATGATACCAACCTGGAGATCCTTAAGGCCGCCGGAGTTACAGGCAAGAATCTCCTGATCTGCTCCGGAACAGGCTACGCAGACAGCCTTTCCGCATCTGCTCTCGACAAGCCCATACTGCTGGTTGGCAGCAGCCTGACTCAGGAGCAAAAGGATTTCCTTGCAGAAGTCAAGGACGACATGAGTGGCGACTTCTTTGTACTGGGCGGAACGGGAGTCGTATCCGAATCCGTCTTCGACGAAGTCAAGGAATATGCAAAGGGTACCACGGAGAGAGTGTCCGGGGCCAACAGATTCGCCACTTCCGTGGCCATAGCCAGGAGATTCCTGCCCAACACCATCGAAACTGCAGTTCTGGCCTACGCCATGAACTATCCCGACGGACTGGCAGGAGGTCCCGTAGCCTACGCGACGGGAAGCCCGCTGCTTCTTGTGACCGACACCTTCTATGACGAAGCGCAGACCTACGCCAAGCAGGTGAAGGCACAGAATATCATCATCATGGGCGGCAAGTCCCTGATCCCACACTACACTGCACGCGCACTGCTTGTATAGAGAAAAACTGCTCCCGCCGGAGGACCCGGCGGGAGTTTTTTTGCGCCACGGGTTATATTCTTTGTTTATAACTCATAGTTTTACGCAACAAAAAATTGTTCTGCACAACAAAACTTTTTGTTGACGAGGGGTTTTCGCTGGGATATAATGACCGTGTTATGTAGGAGTACTACATGACCTCGCTTTTTCCGGCAGGCCCGGAATGCCACAAGCTTTCGGCGTTCATATCAGGGTAACTCATCTATCGTAACACCTTTCCTTGGACTCAGCTAACCCTTCTGAGTCTGCAGACCAGACCCTGTGTGAACGACCCCTGCCGGCATTTCTCAGAAAGAGCACGAACGGTGTTCCTCCAATTACCGCCGTCCGTGTGTACATAGCAACATAATCAGAATAGTTCTTTTCATGCAAATACCCGCCAAATGCCAATTGGCGGGTATTTGTTTCTCTTTATTTATCCATGTTTATCTGGAATACATTATCATGTCCATCATGAAGTCATCGTTTTCCTGATCCACATCGTGGACGACCTCTCCGTTGACCACCGTCATGTCGCAATAGGCCTTGGACAGCTCCGCGGGAGTCAGGGTGTAGGGATCTTCGTCGAATATGGCGAAGTCTGCGCGCTTGCCCTTCTCGATGGTTCCCAGTTCCTCGTCCAGTCCCAGCAGTCTCGCCGGCACCACGGTCATGTAGTCCATCGCTTCTCCGATGTCATCGATGTGCCCCTCGAAAAATCCCCGGCCGGTTATGACGGGAAGCCATGTCCTGAACACCGACTGGTCGAAGCTCAGTCCCGACCTCACGGACTCATCCAGTTCCGAGTCGGAGGCGATGATCACCTCGTTCTTGTATCCGTGGTTTCTCAGTTCGTCCACCGCCTCATAGGCAGTGGCCAGGTCTTTACTGTCGGAAGCCTCTATGTAGAAGATGAATCCTCTGTCCGCCGTCTCCAGCAGCATGGCGGCCAGACTTCTCCGGTCGATGGGCTTGGCGGCAGTTCCGTCCACCACTATGTAGAGGACTTCATTCCTCACCATGCCGTCCATTTCCATGCACTTGGTCCTTCTCTGGAGAAGCACCGATTTCACTGCCGCAGGGAACACCGGGAGTCCCACGTAAAGGGAACCGTAGAATCTGGGGCAGGGCCTTCCCTCTGAATAGAGCTCGATCAGTCTGTCCTCGAATTCCAATTCCAGCTCGTTGGGAGTCCTGATGTTGAGCACCGACGTGATGCCGTGATCTCCCAGGTTTTCGATCTCCTCCTTGAAAGCCTGCATGAATTCCTCGGAGGGTCTCAGGTACGCAGGCTCGCCTTCCATATCCTCTTCGTAATCTTCGTCCTCTTCAGGCTCTTCCGGTTCTTCCGGTTCTTCCGGTTCTTCCGGTTCTTCGGGCTCTTCATCCTCTTCAGCCTCACCGGCATCCACGGTCTCAGTGGTGACCTCTGTCCTGCCGAAGATCGGATCGAAGCTTTCGTTCTCGATCTCCATCTCCATCTCATCTTCGGAGTCCTCTTCGCCCATAAGATCGTCTTCGTCCTGCTCAGGCTGCAGCTTCTGCGCCATCCGCATCACCGGACTGTGATGGAAATCTATGAATCCCGGGGTCAAAAACCTGCCGCCGAGGTCGATTTTCTCTGTGTCATCGTTAATAAGCGATTCCATCTCACTGATGTCGCCCACAGCCATGATCCTGCCGTCCTTAACAGCCACTGCGTTGACCCAGTGGAGCTGCCCCTCCTCTTCCTCGGGAGCGTCATCCGGCCAGTCGATGTCCTCGTTCATGGTATATACGTAAGCGTTATAGAAGAGTTTATCTGCGAATTCTTCCTTTTTCTTAAAAAAACCAAATGCCATTTCCTTACCTCTATCAAGATTTTTTGTGGTTTCCAGGAATAAATTGTATCACATTTTGGGAAGCTATGATATAATAATTGAGTGTTTTTGCGTGTTTAAGCGCGAAACATTATAGCCCGGGCGCAAGCCCATTCACCTAAAGTAATAAGGAGAACAACAATGCAGAGAAGAATTGGAACTGTATCAAGAGGACTCCGCGCACCCATCGTCAAGGAGGGAGACGACCTGAGGAAGATCGTGGTCGACACTCTCATGGAATGCGTGAACGCCGGAGATATCGAGATCGGCCGCAAGGATGTTTTGGCTATCACTGAATCCATCCTGGCACGTTCCGAAAAAAACTATGCCACCACAGAACAGCTGGCCCAGGACGTCAGGAACAAGCTGGGCGGAGAGACCGTTGGCGTAGTATTCCCTATTCTTTCCAGAAACAGATTCGCCATCTGTCTTCGTGGAATAGCCAAGGGCTGCAAGAAGGTCGTTTTGATGCTTAGCTATCCTAGCGACGAGGTCGGCAATCACCTGTTGGATATCGACAAGCTGGACGAGAAGGGAATCGATCCCTACAAGGACGTCTTGACTCAGGAAGAGTTCGAGGGGATGTTTGGAAAGTCAAAACACACCTTCACCGATGTTGATTACGTTAATTACTACAAGGACCTCATCGAGGAGGAAGGCGCGGAGGCAGAGATCATCTTCGCCAACCACCCCGCTGTGATCCTGAACTATACGGATAAAGTGCTCTGCGCCGACATCCACACCAGAAGAAGGACCAAGAGACTCATCAAGGCCGCCAACCCCGAAGCCACAGTGCTGGGCATGGACGATCTGATGACCGCTCCCGTTGACGGATCCGGCTGTAACCCGGACTACGGCATCCTGGGCTCCAACAAGGCCACCGAGGATACCATCAAGCTTTTCCCGACAAACTGCAAGGAATTCGTGGACGGCGTTCAGGCCGATATCAAGGCACTCACCGGCAAGACCATCGAAGTCATGGTCTACGGCGACGGCGCCTTCAAGGATCCCGTCGGCAAGATCTGGGAGCTGGCTGACCCCGTTGTATCCCCCGGATACACCGACGGTCTCATCGGAACTCCCAACGAGCTGAAGCTCAAGTATCTGGCTGACAACCAGTTCGCAGATCTCAGAGGCGACGAGCTCAAGGAAGCCATGGTCCAGGCCATCAAGGAGAAGGACGCTGACCTTAAGGGCACCATGGCCACCGAGGGAACCACTCCCCGTCAGCTCACCGACCTTCTGGGTTCACTCTGCGACCTGACCTCCGGTTCAGGCGACAAGGGCACACCCTTCGTCTACATCCAGGGTTACTTCGATAACTATACGGATGACTAAAGCTTTACAACAACAGCAAAAAACTCCGGCGCGAGCCGGAGTTTTTTAATGATTTTGTTTGTTTCCAGACGGTACCCTCTTATTTCAAGTTCCACAGAAGTTCGGTCCTCTTGCGGGAACCCGCAAGGTGGTTCTGGATCGCCTTGACGGATCTGTCGATGTCCCTTGCCTTGATGGCTTCGAACAGTTCCCTGTGTTCTTTCTGGATCTCCTCCAGGAAGTCAGTGCTGTGAAAAACGCTTTTCCTGGTCTTGTCCAGATAGTCCTTGTAGGAGTTCAGTACCTGGGCCAGGAATCTGCTTCCCGCCGCCTCGTAGATCACGCCGTGGAAAGCGCTGTTCAGTTCCAGCGTCTTCTTGGCGTCCCTCTTCATGGTATAGAACTCCATGAGGTCGAACTGCTCCTCCAGTTTCTGGAGTTCCTCATCGGTGATCCTCTCACAGGCCCAGGTGACGGCGATCTTTTCCAGTGCTTCACGGACGGTGTAGATGTCCGCCACGTCCCTCTTGGTGAAGCCCTTGGCGAAACAGCCGCGGTTGGGGATGTAGTCCAGAAGGCCTTCCTCGCTGAGCTGCCTGAAGGCCTCCCTGATGGGAGTCCTGGATACGTTCAGTTCGGAGGAGATGGCGGTTTCCTTGATCTTTTCGCCGATATAGTACTCTCCCTTGAGGATACGGTCCCTGACTATGTCTGCTATTTCATCCTTAAGCGTGCTTTCCGGATCTTTTGCTCTCTTTTCCATAGGATCCTCTCCCTCCCGGGAAGAGCCCTGCGTTGCCGCAGGGTTCAGGCCGGAGCTTATCAATTACAGGATATTGTTCTCAAGGACCTGTGTCGCGAAGTCGAAGTCGTTGAGCTGCATATAGTACTCAGCGCAGTCTGTAAGCGCCTTCATGGGGCAAAGTCCTACGATCTCACACTTTCTGATGTGAACGCCGTATCTTGCGGCCTCAGCCTTGACGACCTCAACTACTCTGTAGAGCGGTGTCTGGTTGAAGTTCGTCATGTTGCAGGATACCTGAGCCATCTTCTTGCCTGTGGCTTCGTCCTCTACCTCGAATCCCATGGACTTGACGCACTTGAATCCGCCGTCCTTCTCACGGATGATCTTGGCGATGTTCTTTGCGATCTGAACGTCGTCTGTGTCGAGGTCAAGGTTGAAAGCTACCAGAGGAGGTCTGGCTCCAACTGCCATGACGCCGGCTGTGGGGTGGATCCTGCGGCCGCCGAAGTCGGGTTCCCACTCGGGCTGCTGGACCTTTTCGGCCATGCCTTCGAACTGACCCTTCCTGATGGTCACCAGGTTGTGTCTCTCGGGACGTGTGGCGCTGTCTTCATACAGGAAAACAGGTACGCCGGCTTCCTCGGCGATGCGGGCTCCCACTACCTTGGAAAGCTCGATGCAGTCTTCCTGAGTGGCATCCTTGATGGGAACGAAGGGCATTACGTCAACCGCGCCCATTCTGGGGTGCTCACCGGTGTGGTGGTTGAGGTCGATGAGCTCAACAGCCTTCTTGACCAGCTTTACGGATGCTTCCTCAACAGCCTTGGCATCGCCGATGTAGGTGATGACGGATCTGTTGTGGCTCTCGTCTGAAGAGTAGTCCAGAAGTGTGCAGCCAGGTGTGGTCCTGATGGTATCCACGCAAGCTTCGATAACGTCTTTGTCCCTGCCGTTTGAAATGTTGGGGATCGATTCAATGATCTGTGCCATTTTTTCCTCCTATAATATCCTACAGAGAGTCTCTGACTCCCTCATAAAGTTCCTTTGCCAGAGCCTCAGCTTCGGCTACCATGTCTTCCGCCTTGGCGAACTGGGCCTGAAGGGCCTCGTCCTTCACTCCGGGAAGGTTGATCTTAACGTTGAGCCATGCTCCTCTCGCTCCTGTGAGGAAGCTTAAGGCTGCCACTCCGAAGTCGGAAGCGGCGTTCTGGTTGAACTGTCCGGCCATTTTCTTCATGGCGCGGAGTCCCTCCAGGCTCAGGCGCACAGTGTCATAGGGGACCTGTGTGGCTCCCACGTTGGCTGCCCTGATGGCTGCTGACCTTGCGGCCTTGAGTTCGTCGGTGTCCTTGGGCATTTTGTAAGCAGCGGCCACCTTGTTGAAAGCGTCCGTATCCTTGTCGATGCCGGCATAGAGTTCTTCGCCAAGAGCCTTGACTTCCTTCTGGACCTCTTTGCAGACCTCTTCATATTCGGCATATTTCTCTCTGCCGATGGTCAGTCCGCAGACCATGGATACCAGGTCACAGGCCTGTGTGGAAGAAAGTGCGCTGACGGATCCGCCGCCCGGTGCGGGAGCATCCGATTCGAGGATGTTCAGGTATTCCGTTACGGTCATGTCTACTAATTTCATAGTTTATTTCCTTTCATTCAAGCGTCATCCGCTTACTGTCTCATTGGTACTCCGGCTTTGATGGTCTGGATGGCCAGATCTGAGCCGAATCTGTAGCAGAGCATCTCCATGTTGGGAGCGTTCCAGACCACCAGGTCTGCGGCCTTTCCTGCCTCCAGGGTTCCCACCTTGTCGCCGCGTCCGATGCCGCAGGCAGGATTGATGGTCACTGCCGTCAGCACTTCTTCCGGGGTCATCCTGTACTTCAGATAACCCAGGTTCATCACGAACTGCAGGTTAAGTGACGGGCAGGAGCCGGGGTTGAAATCTGTGGCTGTGGCCACGGGGATGCCGAACTCGTCGATCATTCTCCTTACGGGAGCGAAGGTGGCGTTCAGGTAGAAAGACGTGGCGGGCAGGCACATTGCAATGGTGCCTCCCTTGGCCATGCTCTCCAGTCCCTCGTCGTTGATGACTATCAGGTGCTCCGCAGAGGTGGCTCCCATCTCACCGGCCAGTTTCGATCCGCCGATGGCCTCTATCTCGTCCGCGTGGATCTTGAGGCCGAAGCCCATGTCCTTGGCCGCCTGGAGATATCTCTTGGACTGCTCGTAGTCGAAGACCGAATCCTCGGTGAAAATGTCCACGTATTCAGCCAGTCCGCGCTCCTTGACGTAGGGGAACATCTCATTTATGCAGAGGTCGATGAACTCGTCCTCCTTGCCCTTCCAGTCCTCCAGCACAACGTGGGCCGGCATGAAGGTGGAAACGATGTCCATGGGGTGGTCTTCGTTAAGTTTTTTGAGGACCTCCAGAAGTTTCACCTCTGATTCCAGATCGATGCCGTAGCCCGACTTGGCCTCGCAGGTGGTCACTCCCAGATCCATCATCTCGTCAAGGAAGCCTTTGGTCTTGTCATAAAGCTCCTCGAAGGTGGCCTCTCTGGTCTTTTTCACCGTGTCGTTGATCCCGCCTCCTGCGCGCAAAATATCCAGGTACCCTGCGCCCTTGAGCTTAAGAGGGATCTCGTTCTGGCGGTATCCTCCGAACACCATGTGGGTGTGTCCTTCCACCAGACCCGGTGTCACCAGGTTGCCCCCGGCGTCCATTGTCAGCAGGAATGGGTCGGACTCGTCTGTAAGCTGCGGCGCCTCGTCGGTGACCGTTACCACGGCCTTGCCGTCGGGTCCCAGCGTCTCGTTGCGGAACTTGCCGTCCTCGGTCCTGCCGGTGATGGCCTTGATGATACCGTCCTCAGTAAAGACCGCCGCATCGTCCAGCTTAAGGTTCTCACCCTGAGCCTTGCCGGCGTGAGGATAGCTGCCTACCGGTGTCTGCAGACGACCGATGTTTTTTATTAATAGTTTAGCCATTTTGTGTTCCTTACTTATACTTCTGTGTTTTAGACATTCGTTATTTGGCCCTGATCTTCCGATGAACCTCACAGTGATTACGCACCACTCGATCCTCGGCTCGCGGGACAGCGCCCTCGTCGCGCTTCGCTTGCTCGGGCCCGCTGCCAGCGTTCTGCTTCGTCAATTCGGCAAATCTCTCCGGATTTGCCTCTTTCCGAGTCATCCCGCTCCGCTCCCCATCGGCTCTTCGCGGGCTTCATCATCTGTTCGGTTCAAGTCGATCAGAACCAAACAAAATGCCTAAAGCCCAGAACAAAACCAATGAATACAAAGCGCTTAAACTATTGTTAAAACATATTGTCCCCGATACAGTTGACAATTTTTAATAATCGGCTTGATAGGTTGCAGCCTTCCGGCTGGTTTGTAAGGACCCTCTGATGTTTCCCCTGAAGGACCGATGGCGATCGGTGCACGGCATACCCGAGGGAGTCGCAGCGACACGAGGGTGTCGTCCCGAGAGCCAAGGTACGAAGGGATGAAACATCAAGGTGACTTGCAACTAAGCCGGAAGGCTGCTTACCTGTTACGGCGATTATTTTACAAATTTGTCAACAGTTTCGTCGACCAATGCGTCATCTGCGATGAACGGGATGGTGATGTGTCCGTTGTATTCGGGGTTCTGGTTGTAGATCACGGATGTCTCTACAGCGTGCTCGTTTCTTGCCCAGTTACGTCTTGCAACGCCGCCCATTACGTCCCACATCATTGCGGACTTAAGGATGTTGTCCACTCTCTCGGATCCGTCAAGCAGAAGGCCGAAGCCGCCGTTGATGGACTTGCCGATTCCTACGCCACCGCCGTTGTGCAGAGCGCAGAGTGACATTCCTCTTGCAGCGTTTCCTGCGAAGCACTGTACAGCCATGTCAGCCATGACGTTGGAGCCGTCCTTGATGTTGGATGTCTCTCTGAAGGGAGAGTCTGTTCCGGATACGTCGTGGTGGTCTCTTCCCATCATGACAGGGCCGATCTTGCCTTCTCTTACCAGCTTGTTGAACGCCAGACCGATGTCTCTTCTTCCCTCAGCATCCTGATAGAGGATA
>JAEEGF010956017.1_pt1 | contig 14534 bp, 16 predicted proteins | sample 9134171 | NCBI WGS metagenome assembly JAEEGF01 (sample SAMN16246542, study PRJNA631951) | gut metagenome | biome: gut microbiome; feature: rumen; material: AP-attached | host: Bos | place: Iran: Karaj | collected 2018-10
TGCTACCTCAGAATATATGACCTTGTTGACGTCAGCAGTATCGCGGGCAAGTGCATAGCCTACAATGGCAAGACCCTGTCCCTGAATGGGCTGAAACACTGCGAAGAGCGGGTTCTGCTTTTTTGCTTCCTCCTTAGCCTTGGCATCGGTGGCCTTGTCGCCCTTGGCCAGCTTAGCACCGAAAGAAGATGTGACAGCAGTAGTATCAACAGCAGTTGTGTCAGCAGCAGCAACCTCGTTGGCAGCTGTTGAATCAGTGGCCTCGGTAGCCTGTCCGTTGCTCATCATGGCAGCGTAACGCGAATTGAGCTGAGAGAGCAGAGGAACAATCTCCTGAGAGTTATAGGTCTCCCAGAATTCGAGGTTAGCTGAACCCTGCAACAGCTTACGTACACGCTCGGGCTCTTTCACGCCAGGCATTTCAACCATGATGCGCGACTGTCCTTCCAGGCGCTGGATGTTGGGCTGAACCACACCGAACTTATCGACACGCTGGCGAACCACGTTCTCGGCATTGTCGACAGCTGACTGCAACTCAGCTCTCAGGGCGGCCTCAATCTCGGTATCGGTTGACTGTGTGCTTACTTTGCCCTTCATTTGCTGAGTGGCAAAAATCTCAGCCAGTCCGCGACCAGGGGCGTTCTGCTTCCAACGATTGATGAACAGTGAGATAAAGTCATCCTGACTTGTCTCCTCGTCTTTTTTAGCCTCAGCTAATGACTTTTGATAGGCGGCATCCTGCTTGTGGTCGGCCAATACATCGATTACATCGGGAACCGACACTTCCATGATGACGTTCATACCACCTTTTAGGTCCAATCCAAGACCGATTTCCATCTCCTGGCACTGCTTCAGCGTGTAGACGCCGAGGTACACTTTCTCGTTCTTCATCGAGTCGAGATACTCCAGTCCTGCTTCGCCCATAGCCTCTGCCTTGTCCTTGTAATGTTTGGTCACAAGTCCGAAGGACAGATAAAAGCAGCAGAGCAGCACGAGTGCCACCGCAATTGTCTTTACTAATCCTTTGTTTTGCATTGTTTTTTTATGTTATTTACTGATTTTATGCAAATTAGCCTGCAAATATAGCTATTTTTTTACGTTTCGAAAAATTTCTGCCCTATTATTGTACATTTTTTAAGGTTTTTCCCTCATTTTTCCTTCATCTTCAGCCAGCAAAGCAGTGGATAATGGTCACTGGCATCCATTTCGTTGTCAATCTCACATACCACGGGCTCAAAGTGGTCGGAGCACATCATGTGGTCTATCCGGATGTGGAATCCTTTTCTGTTGAAAGAGAACCCCATTCCTCTTCCGGCCTCAACGAAACAGTCGTTCAGTCCCTTGGCTATCGTATGGCGGGTGTATGAGATGGGGGTATCGTTGAAGTCGCCGCACAATATGACAGGATACTGTTGATGGTCCTTAATGTACTGGTGTATGATTTCCGCATGGCTGGCTCTGATTTGCATTCCCTCACTCAGCTTTCCCATCAGTTGGAATGTCTCGGCTTGTGCGGTATCGCGCTGCATGCCTCCCTCAATCATTTCCTGATAGCGGTCTCTGTCGTTCGCACTGAGGTGTGAAGTCTCCAGATGATTGTTAATCACCATCACAGTGTCGGAATCCACCTTCAGGAAATAAGCAACCGAACCATTAGTGGGCGATTCGTAGGGAAGAATTTCTCTCCAGAGAATGGGGAAACGGGTGTATAAGCCCAAACAGTTCTTGATATTTGAGTTACTCACGTTGACAGTGTCAGTATAGGCGAAATACTGCCTCATGCGTTCCAGTGCTTTCTGCGCCTTCACGTCGTTGTCTTCCTGTATGCAGACGATGTCGGGCTGCTTCGACTTCAGGTAGCTGAACACCGTGTCGAAGCCATGATCGTACTTAAAGTTGCCGCCATAGCCGCACACGTTGTAGCTCACCACGCAGAGTGCGTTTTCGGGTATTTTCGCACGGGTGTGCAGGGGCATATAAATACGAATAGGTGGGAAGGCCAGTAGAAATCCTACGACGGTAATGAGCAACCGTCGCCAACTGAGGAACACCCAGAGCGGAACGAACAGCAGGTTAACCACCACTGTGAGGGGGAAAATCATGCCCATACAGCACAGTTTGGGAAATTGTATGGGTGAGAGGTGGTCGCTATAACCAGCCACCAGCATCAAGACGATGGTCATGATGTTGGCTCCAGCGATCATGTTTAGGAAGATGGCCTTCAGGTGCTTCATCAGTTATCGCGGCTTGCGTCAAAGAGACGCTGCTTTTCATCCTTCGTCAGACTGTCGTAGCCGCTGACGCGAATCTTGTCCAGGATCTTGTCAATCTCAGCCTGGCGCTGCTGCCTTCTGGCGTTATACTCCATATCGGTCTCCTGCCGCGGCTGTGGCCCAGGGTGTGGCTTGTGCTTCTGCTGCGAACGATCACCAAAGCGCTCCATAAACTGTCGCACACCGCTCAAGTCGAAGTCCTGATAGGGATGGTGTTGCCAATAGCGAATGAGTATAAAGCCGAAAAGCATGCCGCCCAGATGGGCCATGTGAGCTATGCCGTCGCCAGCCGAGTTGATGGCCGAGAACAGTTCAATGCCAGCATAACCTATCACGAACCATTTGGCCTTGATGGGTATGGGCAGTGGGAACACGAACATTCGTTCTTCAGGAAACATCATACCGAAGGCGAGCAAAATGCCGTAAACAGCACCCGAGGCACCAATTGTGAGACTATAGCTGCCCATCATGAACTGCACCAGCTCCTGACACAGTCCGGCACCTATGCCGCACACCAGATAATAGAGCAGGTAGCGCTTGGGGCCCCACATGCGCTCTATCACACAACCAAACATCCATAGCGCGAACATATTAAAGAATATATGCGTGAAGCTGCCATGCATGAACTGATAGGTAAGAAACTGATACAAATGGAAATGGGGCGACTCCAAGTAATGCAGACCTCCGAAATAGGAGATATGGATGCCGTACATCTGTAGTACAAAATCGGCTGCAAACACCAGAAAATTGATGATGAGCAGATTCCGGGTTACAACGGGTATGTTCTGTAACATTCTCTTTCTTCTTGATTATTAGCGTTAATCACAAAACCTCATTCATAGCTTTCTGGCACCACGCTTTACGCATTGTCCGCCATATTCGCTAAAGTTGGTGCAAAATTACTAAAAATATCCGTTTCCCCATTCAAAAAGAGTGGTTTAGCAGATTTTTTCAACAAAAAAATGCATTTTTTCGGGTTTTTTGTTTGTTTTCTAAATACTTTGTCTTATATTTGCGTCAAAATTCTTACAATAACTCTATTTTTACACTTTTAAAACTTAAAAAAATTATGAACAAGACAGAATTAGTTGAGAAAATTGCTGCTGGTGCAGCCATCTCTAAGGTTGATGCAAAGAAGGCTCTTGACGCTACAGTTGCTGCTATTAAGGAGGCTTTGATTGCTGGTGACAAGATTGCTCTGGTTGGCTTCGGCACATTCTCTGTAAACGAGCGTCCCGCACGTGAGGGTATTAACCCCGCAACCAAGGCTAAGATTAAGATTGCTGCCAAGAAGGTTGCTAAGTTCAAGGCTGGTGCTGAGTTGGCTGACGCACTGAACTAATTTTTTCATACGCATATAAAATGAAAAAGCGCTTCCATCAGGGAGCGCTTTTTCATTGTCTGTTCTGTGCCGCGAGCGGGACTCGAACCCGCACAACCATTTCTGGTCAAGGGATTTTAAGTCCCTCGTGTCTACCATTCCACCATCGCGGCTCGAATGACGGCTGCAAAGGTAATATAAAAATTTGGAAATTGAAGATTGAAAAATGAAAAAAAATGTTTCTTCCTTAAAAATCTTCTCTTTCGAAATCAATTCATCACAGTCAGCTTCACATCGTCTAAGCTCACCAAATACCGCATGAGCGGTTCGCCTTCAGCTCCCTCGACGATGGCTCCGGTCTCCAAATCGTACACTCGCTTACAACTGTTGCATACTACCTGCGGTTTTTTACCGTTCCACGTGAGCGGATAGATGCCCGTACAGGTGGGACAGGCACGGTCGTAGGCCACAGGACCGCTGAAGTTGGTGCGACCAACGATGAGGCCCACCTCGTTGCTGGCTCCCATCATATAGGGCACGTTGTTCTCTATCTGGGTCTCTATGCGGTTGCGTTCTTCGGGGGTGTCGGGATTATTGGTCAGTACGTTGACATAGCGATAAGAAACGCCTTTCTCTCGGTCTAGTTCTACTTTAGAGTAAGTGAACACATAGGTTCCGGGACTTTTGTAGGCCGACAGTAGCATACTTGTGGGATGCATCTGGACGTAGAAGTGGAAACGACACGGATAACGGCGACTGATCGTGCTGTTATCCTTCGTGCAGGATACTGACAGCAACGACAGTGCCAAAAGGAGCAAGGTGCCTATCCGTGTGAAGAGGTTCTTGGGCATGGTTGTTTATTGTTATGAAAACATTATGCAATCACTATTATCCGTTCAGCAACTGTTGTTCGGCCTGATCTGCTCGTTCGAAGCCGAAGGAAGCAACTACTTCGTCCATGAGTGCTGAAATACGGTCGTTGCAGAGGTTGCCTATACTGCCTTCGTGGGTGTGGCGGATGTTCTTGTCGGGTGTGAAGCGGCCTGCTTCAATGTCGAGTCCCACTTTTTTGTATGCATCGCGGAAGGGCATGCCCTCAGCGGCCAGACGGTTCACTTCTTCTACGGAGAACATTGGGTCGTAGCGTGGGTCATCAAGAATGTGATCATTCACCTCTATCTTATTGATGATATAGGCCGTCATGCGTAAGCAGTCGCGCAACTCGTCGAAGGCAGGAAGAAATACCTCCTTGATAATCTGTAGGTCGCGAAAATAGCCTACAGGCAGGTTGTTCATCATCATCGTGATCTGATAAGGCAACGACTGCAGTTTGTTCGACTTCGAGCGGATGAGTTCAAACACGTCAGGGTTCTTCTTGTGAGGCATGATGGAGGAGCCAGTAGTACACTCCTTGGGCAGCTTCACAAATCCGAAATTCTGAGAGTTGAACAAGCAAGCATCGAACGCGAGCTTTGCCATAGTGCCGGCAATGGAGGCCAGGGCGAAGGCCACGTTGCGCTCGGTCTTGCCGCGTCCCATCTGGGCATAGACCACGTTGTAGTCCATTGAGTCGAAGCCCAGCAAATCGGTGGTCATCTGTCGATTCAAAGGGAACGATGAGCCATAGCCTGCAGCCGAACCCAGCGGGTTGCGATTGGTCATCTTATAAGCTGCCTGCAGGAACAGCATGTCGTCGCACAGACTCTCGGCGTAGGCTCCGAACCACAGGCCGAAGCTCGACGGCATGGCTACCTGTAAGTGGGTATAGCCAGGCATGAGCACGTCCTTATACTGGTTGCTCTTCGCGATGAGTTGGTCGAACAAGTCCTTCACATCATCAGCCACTAATCGCAGCTGATGGCGGGTGAAGAGTTTTAGATCTACAAGCACCTGGTCGTTGCGAGAGCGTCCCGAGTGTATCTTCTTGCCCATGTCGCCCAACTTGCGGGTGAGCATCAGTTCCACCTGCGAGTGAACGTCCTCAATGCCGTCCTCGATGACAAACTCACCCTTCTGCGTGAGGGCATATATGTTGCGCAGCTCATTCAAGAGTACGGGCAGTTCGTCCTTGCCAATGAGTCCTATTGACTCCAGCATGGTAATGTGGGCCATGGAGCCCAACACGTCGTATGGAGCCAGATAGAGATCCATCTCGCGGTCGCGTCCCACGGTGAAGCGGTCAATCTCAGCGTTGACTTCGTAATTCTTTTCCCAGAGTTTCATATTCTTGACTTTTACGGTTTGACTTTAGACTTTAGACTTCAGACTTAGTCTATAGTCTAAAATCTATAGTCTAAAGTCTATATCTACAGTCACGAACTATAGTCGATAATTGCCAGCGCGTCGGCGATTTTCTCCACACCGTCTTGTAACGGTCCTGCCACCATGCCCTTGAGCATAAAGGGAATATCGGCATCCACAGTGACTTTCATTTTTGAAGTCTCTGCTGTCACGGGCAGCACCTGAATCCAGAGGTGAAAAGGCATGGGGGAGTCAACGCTCTCGAACTTCACGCACTTAGGTTCCTCGCGGTCGCAGATGCGGATGCTAATCTTTCCTACGGGCGGCACGTTTACAGACACGGTGTCCTTGTCGAAGGAGAAGTCCTGCACCTTGTCCTCAGGCACGCGGTCGCGCACCTTTTCCAGATTTGACAAATCACTCAGATTTCTATAAACAGCCTCCTGAGGATGAGGCACCTGCTTGATTGAACTTTCGAATTTTGCCATAGTTTATACTCCCCATTCGCTTGGATTCTTCCTCCACTCAGCCAATACGGCTTTGTCTTCGTCTTTGATATATCCAGTCTCAGCTGCCTGTTCCAGTACAGCATCGTAGTTGCTCAGCGTCAGCAGACGCACGCCTGCCTCGCGAAAAGCCTCTTCGGCCACAGGGAAGCCGTATGTGAACGAGGCTACCATGCCCACTACCTCTACGCCATACTCGCGCAGAGCCTGAACGGCTTTCAGTGAGGAACCACCAGTAGAGATGAGGTCTTCTACCACAATGACCTTAGCTCCTTTCTTCAGCTCACCTTCCACCTGATTGCCCATACCGTGATCCTTCGGCTTCGGACGCACATAGCAGTAGGGCAGTCCCAGTTCATCGGCCACCAATGCACCCTGAGCAATAGCACCTGTGGCCACACCTGCTACGGCTTCGGCCTCGGGGAATGCTGACTGTATGAGGTGGCAGAGCTCCAACTTGACAAACGAGCGCACCTCAGGGTAGCCCAGCGTCTTACGGTTGTCGGTATAGATGGGCGAATGCCATCCGCTGGCCCATGTAAACGGTTCGTTTGGTCGCAACTTGATGGCTTCGATGTCCATCAGTTTCTGTGCAAAAAGTTTCTGAATATCAGTCATATTTGTATCGTTGTTATAATAATTGCGGCAAATGTACACAAATTTCGCGAGTTACGAATCAGGTTGGCATAGATTTTAATTTTTCTTTAGAGGAACAAAAGGGAAAAGGACTATGACTTGGCTTGCCCCAATGTGAGCACACTGATGCGCACACCGGGTATCTGGCACAGTTGAAGGGCACATGCAGTGAGGGTGCTACCCGTGGTCACCACATCATCGACCAAGAGTAGGTGCTTGCCTGCCAGTCCTGCACTTTGGAGCAGTCTGAAGGCGTGTTCCACGTTGGCCCTGCGTTCGGAAAGGTGCAGATGAGTCTGACTGCTTTGGAAAGAGATGCGCTCTACCACCTTATTATATATAGGGAGGGCAGTAACACGGCTGATGCCGAGGGCGACTCGCTCACTCTGATTGTAGCCGCGATGCCATTGACGACGGCGCGTCAGCGGTACGGGTACGATGCCATCGATATCTTCGAAGAATCCGTCGGGAAGTAGGGTAGTGGCCATCAGCTGCCCCAGTTCCTCAGCCAGATCGGAGCGCCCATGATATTTCATCTCATGCATCATGTGGGCTATCTCAGTATTGGGCTCATAAAAGAACCAAGCGGCAGCACGCTCTATGGGGAAAAGCCCCCAGAAAAGACGGGCCAGCGCGTTGTCGTAGGGCTGAAGAGAGTGATGGGTGAAGGGTGTATGTTGCAAACAATGATTGCACAGAACGTGCTCGTTGGTTGACAAGCGGTGACCGCATCCAGCACAAAGACGCGGTGAGAAAAGGTCGAGCAGACTAGTCCAGAATGGTATCATCGAGTTCGGCATCGTCATCGACAGTCATGCACTGCCGGATTACATCGGTCGTGAACCCACGGCTTACGGCCCATTTCATGAGTTTCATGTTCAGCTCATATTCGCTTCGGGCGGTGGTATGCTTTCGTTTCTGCTGTAGCATGGGGCGCAGCACGCTCACATAGTCGCCCGTGTCAATGGCATCCAGAGCCTCACGCACGATGGCCTCGTCAATATGTTTCATCCACAGTGCCTGTTCCACCTTGCGACGTCCCCAGTGGTTGTAGTTCACCTTGTCGCGCACAAAAGCAGCGGCATAGCGAGCATCGTCAACATACTTGCCTGCCACAAGGCGCTCCATGACCTTCGCTTGAGCCTGCTCGTCCAGTCCCCACTGCCGCATCTTCTGCAACAGGTCGTACTGGCAATGCTCTCCTTTGGCACAAAGGGCTGCAAGGCGCTGAAAAGCCTGCTGTTCGGTGATTTCTTTCTCCATATTTATAATATATAGATGTTGCTTTTTGTTAGGGTTGGGTTGCCTTCAGGAAACGGAGCTTGCCAAACTGATCTTCCTTCAGGCGGACATCGGCAAAGCCATTCTGGATGAATAGTTGTCGACAGTCCTCGGCATAATGTGCGTTGAGTTCCAAGTAGAGTGTTCCACCGTGTCGAAGGGTCTTCGTTGCATAATCGGCAATGGCTCGATAGAACAGCAGTGGGTCGTCATCGGGTACGAAGAGTGCCTGATGCGGTTCGTGTTCAAGCACGTGTGGTTCCATTGAGGCAGCCTCCTGCATACAGATGTAAGGGGGATTGCTCACCATCACATCCCAATGCATTTTGATACGTTCAGGAGCAAGTTCCTCGCTATGGTCAAGAGCGAGCATATCGCCTTGCACAAAACGCACGCTTACATCCAGTTTCCTGGCATTCTCTTTTGCAATGGCAAGAGCTTCGGCAGAAATGTCGCAGGCCGTCATTTCAGCAGCAGGCAGTTCAGCTGTCAATGTGCAGGCAATGCAGCCCGAGCCGGTGCCCAAATCGAGGATTCGCAAGGGAGAGTGGGAGCTCTTTGAGAAATCCTTCACAATTTCTTCGCACAGCTCGTAGGTCTCTGGCCTTGGTATCAGCACCCCCGTTGCCACCTGTAACTGGTGCGGTCCGAAGTCGGCCACCCCCAGCACATACTGCACAGGCTCTCCCTTGAGCAGGCGCTGTTGCATCTCGCTCAGCCGCAGCAGTTCTGCCTCTGAAAGGTTCGACAGTCCATCACACAGCAACTGCGCCATCGACATGCCGAAGCCCACCTCCAGCACCATTCGTGCTACGGCGCGGGCCTCACCTGTCTCATAGCGTGCAGTGAGCGATTGCCAAAACTGTTCGTAACTCATCATGGCTACAAAAGTACTCATTTTGTGACACTACGGCAAACTTATGGCCTCTTTTCTGTCAAAACTCCACATAAGGCTCTAACCGTTGTATCACTTCAGGAGGAAAATCACGCAAGAGCCGCAAATCCATCAGACTTTTCAATCGACCGTGCGTGCGACGATAATCCACAATGGCACGTGCCTGATAGTAGTTCAGGTAGGGATGCCTGCGCAACTCGTTCATACTTAAGCGATTCAGATTGATCCGTTGCACCCCAGCCATACTGTCTATCCGTAGATAGCGCTTCGCCTGAAGCGGAAAACCTTCGATTTCATCGAGTTGGTCTACACTGGCAAAGCCACCCAGTCGCTCGCGATATTCCACTATCTTTCGGGCATAATGACTGCCTATACCTGGCACACGCTTCAGCAGTGAGGTGTCAGCCACCGACAAATCAATGGTCTGTCCTGGTGTAAGTTTCCTCGGATAGAGCAACGTGTCACGGCTTTCTTCCTTTTGAAGTTTTCTTTCCTGAACCAAAAGGGCAGCAGGCTGGTAGTCGGATGAGATCTGGATATAAGGTTCCAACTCGCGATACTCCTTCTGCGTCAAGCCATAGGTTTGGGCAAAATCTATCTTCTCACGGTAAATGCCGCCTGCAGCCCTGTACTTATAGATATTGCGAATCTGCCATGCTTGCAAGCCCAGACGGCGCAACTGAAAGGAGTCGGCTGTGTTGGGATCGAAAGGAAAACGCTCTGGACGATATACTTCGGTCTGACCTGATGCTACAGAACTGGAGTGGGCATTTTTGGCTATTTGTCCATTGACAGAATGAATCATGCCCCTCTGTGACGAATCTGCCTCAACCACCGCTTCACCTTCTTCATTTCCTCCTGTCACGAACAGCATACATAGAAACAGCACCGCTACAAGCAGAAAGGCGAGCAGAACCCTTCGGTCTGACCGATGAAGATAGAAGAACGAGCTTGGCTTCATAAAATACCGAACTGATGGAGGAAGATGAGTGCAATGCACACAGGAACCACAAAACGAACGGCGAACTGATAGATGCGGAAGAAGCGCGTAGAAACAGTTCCGTTGTTCGTGAATTCATCGTGCAGCAACTGCTGGTCGACGAACCATCCTACAAACAAACTGGTGAAGAAGGCTCCCATTGGTAGCATGATTTGTGCCGTAATGTAATCGCAGAAATCGAGCAGTGGTAGTCCAAAAAGCGCGATTTTATCGCCAGCCCCCACGCTCAATGAGCATCCGATGGCCAATAGCGAACAGATAATCGTCAGAACCCACACCGCCTTTGTGCGGGACAGGTGAAATTCTTCTGAGAAAAAGGCAGTGCCTATCTCATGCATAGAGATAGTCGATGTAAGTGCTGCAAACACCAGTAATGCGTAGAACAGCACGCCAATGATATAGCCTAATGCCGGAATGGAAGCGAAGGCAAGCTGAAAAACATTTGGCAGTGTAATGAAAACGAGTGACGGACCGCTGTCGGGCTCTACACCCACAGAAAAAGCTGCAGGGAAAATCATCAGCCCGGCCAAAATAGCAATCAGCGTGTCAAGCAGGGCTATCTGCATAGCAGAACCCAACAAATTGGTGTCGCGTTTGAAATAACTGGCGTATGTACACAGACAGGCCGTACCGAGTGAAAGCGAGAAGAAAGCCTGACCGAGGGCTTCGAGCATCACACTACTGCTCACCTTTGAGAAATCTGGCTTCAACAGGAACTCAATGCCTTCCTGTGAACCTGGTAGCAAACACGATGCAATGACAATGGTCACAAGTAGCACCATCAGCAGAGGCATGAGTAGTTTAGAAGCCCTTTCGATACCTTTCTGCACGCCCCTGGAAACCACCGTGTGGGTGATTAATAAGAAGGCAACAGCCCACAGACAGGGCTTTAGCGGATGGGTTGAAAAAGACCGGAAATAGTCAATCACATAGTTGGCATCGCCATTCAAATGGCCTAACAGAGACGCATACAGGTATTGCAGGCACCAGCCAGCCACCACTGCATAGAATCCGAGGATGATGGTAGCAGTGAGAATGCCCAAATAACCTACCATTCGCCATAGTTTTCGACCACCGGATATGTGGTGATAGGCTCGCGCAGCATTGGCTTGCGAATGTCGGCCTATGATGAACTCGCTCACCATGCCTGGAATACCCAATAATAGGATACAACCGAAATAGATGATGATGAAAGCGGCTCCCCCATTATGGCCAGCCATGAAGGGGAAACGCCACACATTTCCAAGTCCGACAGCTGAGCCAGCCGTAGCAAGGATGATACCCAGCTTACTGCCAAAATTACCTCTGTGTGCCATTATATCCAACCGAATTGATGCAAGAAAATGAAGAGAATGCAGAGCGGACAAACGTATTTCACCAAAAAGAGATAGAGGTGGAAGAACGTACCGCGCAGTGTTCCCCAGTTAGTAAACTCATCGCGAACCACCTTATGAGGTACAAACCAGCCAATAAATATACAGGTGAGGAAACCTACTATTGGCAGGAAGATCTGCCCCGTCACAAAGTCGAAGATATCAAACAGCGACATCCCAAAAAGCTGTAACACATCGTAGCCGCCTAATGACAGTGAGCAGAACATGCCAATGACTGAAGCTGATGCAACGACCAAGAATGTGGCCCGCTTGCGAGAAATATGCATCTCTTCTTGGCAGAAGGCGGTTGACACCTCAACGAGCGACATGAGCGATGTGAGGGCTGCCAGCGACAACAGGCTATAGAACATGAGTGCGATGAAATAGCCCACTATAGGCATACCAGCGAAAGCCTGTTGGAACACATTAGGCAAGGTGATGAAGATGAGTGAAGGACCGCTGTCGGGACTCACACCTACAGAGAAAGCAGCCGGGAAAATCATGAGACCCGCCAAAATGGCTACGATGGAATCGATGATTCCTATCTGAATGGCTGATTTAGACAGGTTGGTCTGGCGAGTAAAATAGCTGGCATAGGTGCAAATGCATCCCATGGCTATGCTGAGTGAATAGAATGATTGTCCAAGAGCTGAAAGGAATACATTGCTGTCAACTGCTTTCCAGTTGGGTTTAAACAAGAACTCTATGCCCTTACCTGCTCCCGGTAACAAGCACGAAGCCACGACAATAATGAGTAATAATATAAATAAGGTGGGCATCAGTATCTTAGAGGCACGCTCTATGCCCTTCTGCACACCATGCTCCACGATGAGGTAAGTCAGCAACATGATGAACGCTAACCAGAAGACCGGCTTGCCTGGGTGAGAAGAGAAATCAATGAAAAAACTGCGAAAATACTGTGGATCGCCCTCCAGATGACCTATTATACCCGACCAGATATAGTGCAGGCACCAGCCCGAAACAACGGCGTAGTAACCCGTAATAAGGAAGCCTGTAAGTACACCCATATAGCCAATGAGCGTCCAGGCCGTACCGCCCGACATCTTCCGAAATGCTCGCGCTGTGTTGGAATGGGCATGGCGACCGATGATGAACTCGCTGATCATGCAGGGAATGCCGAGCAGTAGCACACAGAAAAAATAAATCAGGATAAAGACGGCCCCCCCATTCTCGCCTGCCATGTATGGAAAACGCCATATATTGCCCAGGCCCACAGCCGAACCTGCAGTAGCAAGAATGATGCCTAACTTGGTTGTGAATTCACCTCTTTCGCTTGTTGCCATGTTTCATCTTTCATGAAAAATCTTTGCAAAAGTATAAAAATATTCTTACTTTTGCATCAAAATTGTAAGTAAAGATGAAAATAATTGCTTTTTATGTAAGAAAATACAAACTTTCTGTCATTTGCATTCTTCTCATCTGGTATCTCTCCGTCTGGTTTATACCCCCTCACACACCGCTTGACAATGTGAAGTTCATGGACAAATGGACTCACTTCATCATGTATGGCGGCACGTGCTCGGTCATCTGGTGGGAATATCTGCGCAGTCACGTCCGTCTCAGCTGGCTTCGTCTATTCCTTTTAGCCTGGCTGGCTCCCGTGATCATGAGTGGCTGTATAGAGCTCGTTCAAACCTACTGCACCACCAACCGTGCAGGCGAATGGCTCGACTTTGCCGCTAACACAACGGGTTGCACCATAGGAGCCTTCATTGGCATCGGCATGGCGCACTTCATGTTCAAACGATGCTAATTTTTAAATCTCATCCTTCCACAATCTGAAGGGGTTCTGTCGCAGATGTGAGTTATAGAATCGACGGTCGCCCGTTACTTCTCGTCCGATGAAATCGGGCTTTTCGTAGGGTTCGTCAGGTGCCGATAGTTCCACTTCTGCCATGACGAGCCCTTCGTTGTCGCCATAGAACTCATCGACTTCGAAGGTGTGATTTCCCGAAGGCACGAGATAGCGGGTCTTGTCGATGATGCCCGGTTCACAGAGATGGAACAAATGTTCGGCTTCATCGAGCGTAATTTCCTTCTCAAACTCATAGCGCGAGAGGCCTCCGTCGAGCGAGGGTCCCTTGATGGTGAGAAAAGCGCAGTGGTCGCGGAGCCGCACTCTTACGGTGCGTCCGCGACCACTACAGATGTAGCCCTGTTTGATGCGACTATGACTGACAGCCTGTTGCTTATAGCCATTGCCGCGAACGAGGAACTTCCGTTCAATCTCCAGTCCACTCATATTAACTGAACATAAAGATTGCCCAGAACATGTAAACCACTGCCAGCAGAATGAGAACACCGAAGATCCACTTCACGATCTTGTCGCCCTTCTGAGCCTGTTTCTCTGCATAAGCCTTCTGCTTAGCATTCTGATGAACTTCTTCTTGTTTTCTTTTACTCATAGTTTTTCAAAATTAGTAATGAGCAATTAGTAATGAATAATTATGATTACAACTGCTCATAAAAATAATTATTGTTTAAATTTAACGGTTTTAGTTATACTCATCACTCATCACTCACAGGGAACTCCATGAGATAAGCTTTGATGAACTCGTCGATTTTTCCGTTCATCACGCCATCGACATCACTGGTCTGATAGTTGGTGCGGTGATCCTTTACGCGCTTATCGTCGAACACGTAGCTTCTGATCTGACTGCCCCATTCTATCTTCTTCTTGCCTGCCTCAATCTTGGCCTGTGCCTCCAGTCGTTTCTTCATGGCGCGGTCGTAGAGCTGTGAGCGGAGCAGTGCCATAGCACGTTCCTTGTTCTTCGGCTGGTCGCGCGTCTCGGTGTTCTCGATGAGTATTTCCTCCTCTTCGCCCGTATCAGGATCGGTGTACCAGTAGCGCAGACGCACACCCGACTCCACCTTGTTCACGTTCTGACCGCCAGCTCCGCTGCTTCGGAACGTATCCCACGACAGCTTGGCGGGATCCACATACACCTCAATGGTGTCATCGACCAACGGCGAGACGAAGACCG
>JAEEGF011049750.1_pt1 | contig 14533 bp, 9 predicted proteins | sample 9134171 | NCBI WGS metagenome assembly JAEEGF01 (sample SAMN16246542, study PRJNA631951) | gut metagenome | biome: gut microbiome; feature: rumen; material: AP-attached | host: Bos | place: Iran: Karaj | collected 2018-10
TTGTCGTCTGGACATTTCCACTCAGCTAACACAACTGGCAACTTCCTTTTCTCTATTTCTATCGCCTCTGCTTCAGGTGTTTTAACACGGTCTTTGTAGATATATCCCAAGAACGAGTAGTTACCTGACAGAAATTGTGTGTGCTCTTCATACACCTTCAGCCATGAACCGTTGCTTTTTTGGAAGAGCACATAATCACCGACATCCAACTTTCCCACAACGGGGTAGTTTGTGCCGGGGCCTTTACGTATGTTGACGTAATCATCTTTCGGATCGGTCACCTCACCATAATAATAGCCGGAGAACTGCATGTTGGCTGCAACGGGAGAATAAGCGCCCATCCATTCTCTGGCGGATAAGTCGATCTCGGGGACATAGATGCTGACTGTGCCGTCTCCATTTTCTGAATAGATATAATTAGCGCCTTCCTCCACGGAGAGGTTGTAGTAATCTATTGACTTTTTTGCCTGTCCTATTTTCCATTGGGCTTGGGCTGCAAAAGTTGATGTTATCAGGAGGAGAGTTAGTATGTATTTCTTCATGACAAAAAATATGAAATGGTTGTAAGGGAAAGTTTTGTATTTGGCAAATATAGGGATTTTTTATAAAATATAACTGATTCTGAGGAGTTTTTCTTATTTCATATAGTTGGCACAATAGGAAATCCATTAAAAATCCTTATCATATATGCTATATATGAAATTAAGATATGTCATCACCATTCCATGATATTTACTTTCAAATTCCAGACTCCATTCTGTCGGTCTTAAGGGATCTGGATGTTCATCTCGAAGTACAGCGGTGAAGAATTTGCAGAATTTGAGTAGGACTAATGTCTCTTCATCTGGATTCTCCAATTTCAGACCTTCTGCCAAATATGGCTTTTCACTTAAAATGATGGATTCCAGCCAACGTTTCAGATGATGATTGGCGCGAGGCTCAAAACTTTCGCGCATGCTGTCTCCGACATATTTTTTACCTACATAACAATAGTTCATTATTTTATTTGTTTTTATTCGTTTGAAAAAATGTAAAGACCACTCCCAGCAACAAAAGGAATCAGTCCTTTGTAATAATTGGGATTAGCCAGGTCAAAGTCGCCGTTGTTGCCAAGCAATGATTTTCTTGGGGTTCCTTCATGGATAATCACATCATCAACCAAATCATTGTTTCCTTCAATTACATTGTTGATTTGTGTGGTTTGATAACCTTTTGACTTAGCATAATCTACAATGTTATTTGTTGACAATAAATTGGACTCTGTAGCAGGTTCATGGAATGTGGAATTGTTCTGTTTCCTTGGTATATTCCACCAATAGCCCCCTTGTGCATCTGTGATATAACGTGTACTTTTAACTGGGGTGACTTCCAACACAGCTCCAGGGTGCTTTGTTTCTTCTCCCGCCCAATAAGAACTTACCTTTCTTTGTCTGTCAGCCCAAACATCACCAGTGTATTCCGGGTTCTGTGCCCTCCGGCTATCCATTCCCGTATATAATCTTTCTTGTGAAAGAGGCTGTCCGTTTCTGCTTTTTAACTATACCCAACTTCTTGGATCGCCTTCCCAGTATGAGCCATCCTCCATCTTCAGCCATGTGCCGTTTGCTTTTGCTGTCTTTTCAATTTCCAAATATTCTGGAACATGCGATTCCAGTGCGGCAACATCCTGTGCGTCATATCCTATGCCTTTAGGTCTTGTGGCAAACCAACTTTCAGGTCTCCAGTCAAGCTCTGACTTGAATGGGGCGGATGATTTGGCTTTGAGAGCGGCTGCTGGTACTGGTCCTGACAAGCCCGTCTTGGAAAACGCTTGGGCGCTTTTGTTTGTGGGAACCAGGCTGTTCATTATGCCTGCCCCCTTGAATGCGCTGTTGGCAATTCTTCCCAATGGTATGATATAACCTGGATTCAGAAGATCTCCAGCCGCAGTTCCTATGTCTTGTGGAACCCCCAGATAGTCAAGCCCATTAGCCACATTTGTGGACCACTCATTCCCTGTTGTAAGTTTGCTCATCTCATTCCAAACGGCTCCAGCAAGTCCTGGCAACAGGATGTTCTTAGCCGTCCAAGGTACGGCAGTCGTGCCAGCCCAATGCGCTGCTGCAGGCAGAAGTCCAGAGGTGCTTGCAGCTGAAGCAGCAGGAAGTGCCATGGCTCCAATCAGTGGATAGGCAAAGACATTCAATTCACCGGTGTCGCCAAAAGGACGTAATCCTCTGTTTCTCCTGTCTTGGTTTATCTGCCTGCTCAAGGCTTCAGGGAAGTGCTTGATGGTTTGCTCCTTGTTGTAGCGTCGAAGTGCATCCGTGTAGTTCTCATACACATCCTGATAAGTGGCTCCCTTTCCTTTATACTTATCCTTCAACACCGAATCGGGGACTTTGTCCCACAAAAGCCTTCCAGGGAACACCTGGTTATATGTTGGGATACTCACTCTGCCGTATTGGTCGGCAAGGTATGAATAACTCTCTTTGGGATTATATATCAGATTTTCCCATTTGTTCGCTGGCTCGTCATCAGGAAAAATATTCCTGTTTTTCATAGCATCATTGTTGCCAGCAAGCAAGATGCTATTCTAAGTGTAATTATTCATTGATTAAAAATTTATTATTACAAAGTTAATAAAATTTCTAATAACTTCCAAATCCCATTTTTTCCGTGAAGAAAATAGCCTTGGAGCAAACTCCCTTTTTTCGTGTAAATCAAAATGATTTTGTCCGGGAAGAAGGGTGCCAACTTTACTTTTATCGTTAATTACTAATAATTTCGTTTTTATTACTAAGAATAAATGTTAAATGTTCGCTTCTGATGAGAAAATGTTCTACTAAAATTTTCGATAATTAAAACTTTAGTAATATATTTGCGGAGTAAACAAAAGCAACAGATGACGATGAACAGGAACAAAGACCAACGAACGCTCACCAAGGCGGAGATGGAAATCATGAATATTATCTGGAGCAGTTCCATGGAGGAACTCTCCGTGAGGGACGTGCTCGAAGCATATCAGGAGCCCAAGCCTGCCTACACCACCGTGGCCACCTTCATGAAAATCCTCACCCAGAAAGGATTTCTTGAACCCCAGAAACGAGAGGGGGGAGGGAAGACCCTCTTCTTCGCACCCCTCATCACTCAGGACGAATACCGCGACCGGGTGATGAGTGAAGTGAAGGACAACTTCTTCGGAGGCTCTGTGAAGTCGCTCGTCAGCTACTTTATGAAAGAAGAAAAGCTCTCATCTCAAGAAATGGACGAACTGATGGAGCTGATCAAGAAAGAGGCTGTCGGAATGTGAACATAAAGAGTTGAGAAACGCAAACTGATGTGATCTTAATTCCTCTCCATAACTACTAACACCACATAACACCAACACCCATGCTTACCTATATATTGAAATCGGCCATTGTGCTTTCCCTGCTTTTTGTGCCATACACACTGATGCTGCGGAAAGACTCCTTCTTCAGGTTCAACCGCATGATGCTTCTGCTTATCATGGTGCTGTCGCTCTGCCTGCCCCTGATGAACCTGCCGATATTCAACCTCAGTTTCCTTTCGTTCGACCCCAAACCGGAAATCATCTTCGGCATGCCCGTTGTCACCGCTGTGGACGGACAAACGGCTGGGGCACATGCTGCTTCATCCTTCGCTTCTGAAGGTGGGGTGAGTCCTTGGGCCGTTGCCACATGGATCTATCTTACCGGAATGTGTATTGTGGCTCTCGTGAAGTGCAGACAAGCGGCCATGGTGTGGAGGCGAATCCATCAAGGGGTGGTGTGGAAAGAAAAGAAAGACGGTGCCGTGGTCTATTGCCATATTGACCCCGTGCCACCGTTCAGTTGCTTCAATGTCGTGGTCATCAGTGAGGAGGACTATGAGAAGAATGCCGACGTCATCCTTCGACATGAGCTCGGCCACGTGAAGCATCGCCATTCCTTCGACATCTTATTGCTCAACGTCTGCCAAATCATCCAGTGGGCCAATCCGTTTGCATGGATGATGGGAGGCGCGTTGCGCGACATACATGAATATGAGGCGGACGACACTGTACTGCGCAGCGGTGTCAATCCACGTCAATATATGAGTTTGTTAATGAGAAAAGCCGTCGGCTCCAGTTCCTACGCCTTTGCCAACGGCTTTAATCACAGTATGTTAAAAAAACGTATTACTATGATGCTTAAGAAAAAAACAAATCCGTGGATGCGCATGAAAGCTTTCTACGTCATCCCTGTGGCGCTCATCGCACTCAGTGCTTTCGCCACACCGCTGGTCAGCAGAACCGGCGACAGTGAGTCCGACAACCCTGCCGATAAAGGCAAAGTTATGGATTTTATTCCAAAAAACGAAATTTCCGCTCAGGAAATCAACCATTCTGGCATGATAAGCCCGGAAGAGGACCTGTTCAATGCTGAAAATGCTATTCCTGAAGAGGCTGATGCGGAATCGCAGATTTCAGCCGAAAAATCCCAAACCACAGCAGCAGAACCGATTACAGCTGATGGAAGGGCTACTGCCGAAAAAGCATCTGCAATGGTTTCAACTCCTGCGGAGCAGGCCGAAGTCCCTGCCGTTCCTGATGATGACCCGGTGCTCAACCAGTGTGAGGTGATGCCTGAATATCCAGGTGGCTTCGGAGCGTTGTTCCAGATGCTTTCCAACAATATCCGCTATCCGAAGATTGCCCACGACAATCATGTGCAGGGCGTCGTTCACGTGTCATTCATAGTGGAGAAAACCGGCGAATGCTCTGATTTCAAGATAGGACACACCCAGTTCAGCACTGTGGCGGTAAAAGAAGCCGATGATGCCGAGCAGGAGGTTCAGGTTGTCTCCTATCGTGACGATGCCAAGCAAGAAGGACAGGATGGCGGTCAGACCGAATCCGAAAAAACAAAAGCGGCACAGCAGGCACTTTGCGACGAAGCTCTCCGTGTGTGCAAACTCATGCAGCCGTTCAAGCCAGGACTTCAGGACGGCAAGCCTGTCAGGGTGCATTTCAGCCTTCCGGTCAGCTACAAATTGAATTAAAAACAGCGTATATCGAGGGACATTTTGTTCATCAACGACATGCAGGTTCATTTACGGAATGAACATTCTTTGACCCCGATATTTTGAAATGTCATAAAGAATACGTAACTTTGCGTACGTCATCCATTTTGATGGATGAAACACAAGGTTACGTATTTTTTTTGTGCACAGTGGTTATTCATTCTGCGCACATTATTTCAACTACTTTAAACTAACATTATGAACATCGTAATTCTACAGGCTTCGCCACGGGCGAAGGGAAGCACCGCATGGATGGCGGAAGAGTATAAGAAAGCGGCTGAGGCTGCCGGACATCAGGTCACTTTAGTGGACGTTTCGCACAAGAAGATCGCAGGATGTCTTGCCTGCGAATATTGCCACGGCAAAGGCAACGGAGCATGCATCCAGAAGGACGATATGCAGGACCTCTATCCAATCATGGCAGAGGCAGAGGTGCTCGTGCTTGCCGCACCAATCTATTATTTCACCCTTTGTGCTCAGATGCAGGCCCCAATACAGCGTATGTACTGCGTCAACAAGCCTGCCAAAGTGCAGAAAATGGCGTTGCTCCTCTCGTCCTATTCTCCAGGAGTCTATGACGGAGCAAAGGCTGAATACCGTGACATCTGCAACTATTGGAGTGCAACGGACACCGGTGTGGTGACTGCCAAGAACGACGAGCAGAAGACGGATGCCACAAAGCAGAAAATCCAGGAACTGGTGGCAAAACTCTAAGGGTAGTTCTATAAAAAAAACAGACAAACTCCAGCAACACAGATGGCGGCTCTGATAGGATTCAGAACCGCCATCTGCTGTTTATGCTGTCAGCTATTTATTTCCTGATGATATCCCGGTCGGGATTGAATGGCTTGCCGTCAATCTGGATGTTTTCGAAGAAGGTGCGGCGCACACCCCTCGTGGCATCATAATCCACAATGCGGCTCCGGCCCATGTGTTTGCTGTCTGCAGCCACCTGGATGTTCTTGTAGCTCACGCTGTCGATGCAGCAGCCCGGTGCACGGTTGTATTTCGGAGATTTATAAACGCACAAGTCGAAAAGATGGCCTTCTGCGATGCCTTCCACCCTGATGTCGCTGAACTCCACGTCGCGGATGTGGTTGTTGTCGCCGCAGTTGATGGCGAGCAGTCCTGCTCCTTTGTTATAGAGGATGTCGCAGTCGTGGATGCGTACATGGCTGAGAGTCTCGCCGTCGGGATTGCGGTCGTCGCCATGAGAGCCGATGTTCACGGGGTGTGCCACGTCGGGCCAGAAGATGCAGCGGCTCACGTCAATGTCCTCCGAGCCGCCCCAGAACCACCATCGGTGGTTGTAGAGTGCGATGCAGTCGTCGCTCGTGCGCAGGAAGCAATTCTCGATCTTCACCCTGCGGCAGCACATCAGGTCAATGCCGTCAGTCCACGATTTGGCGGAGAAACTCTTGATGTTGCGGATGGTGATGTCCTCGCTCTCACCTCCAAACACGGTGTAGTGAGATGGATTCAGCACGGTGATGCCATCCACCAGCACGTTCTTGGAATAGGTGATTTCCACGCCTCGCAAAGGGTGGTCGAGGATGCCGCGCCCGATAATCCGCACGTTCTCTGCATGGTCAACAATGAGGCGTGCCTTCACCACGGATTCTGGTGCCAGATAGAACGTGCAGTTCGACGGAATCTTGATGTCGCCTCCAGGAAGGTCCTTGGGCCGATGGACGCCTGGAGCGAAATAAATCAGTCGTGGATTCTGGATGAACACGTCCTGCGACTCTTCGCCCACCCAGTCCAGGGTCTGTGGCTCGTTGGCGGTGTGACGCTCAGTCAGCAGTGCGTTGGCGAGGATGTGGACGTTGTGCTCACGGTCGCCGTTGAATTCCACGCTCAGGTATTCCGGACGTTCGAGTTGCAGTTCCACGGTGTGGCTGTCGGTCTGTCGGCAGGCGATTTTGCGGGAGCCGGGGCGAACCACCACGTTGGAGATGCTCAGGCTGTCGCATTTGCGGATTTTCACCACCACGGGGCTGCCCATGTCGAACTCGGCGTAGGCGGCATGCTGAACACGGCGTGTGTTGACATCACAGCGCAGTACTGTGACTGGATGCCAGGCGCTTTCTTCCACACTGCGTACGCTCACCTCGTAGAGTGGGGAGGTGTAGGGGGCATCTTTCTCAGGCAGTGCGTGGACTTCCACCTGGGCTGTTGCTTTCTCTCCTGCGGCAAGCATCAGGGCAATGGCCGCCATAGTGCGGAAAAATTTCTGGATTCTCATGTTGTTGATTTTTTTAGTGTCGATCTTTATTTGTTGTTGATGATGCAAAATTAACAATTCTCCACCTTTTATAGGGGACAGTTTTGTCCATTTCGGATGTTGAAATGTCCAAACGTGTGGATTTGGACAAAAACGGCAGTTGTTTTTTGGATATTTCGTACATAATGATGCGTCATCATAACATAATATTATAGAAAATTCTTCCATGAGCCATAATAATCCATTCTCCATGAAAAAGAAGCAGGCTCTCCTTGATGTGTGGATGAACACATCGTGGAGAGCCTGCTGAATGGTTGGGAATAATCCCACGCAAGTTTGAGTATGCCGTTACTCACCGGTCACGATCCAGCCTTCATTGTCGAAGGTGAATGGGCGGAGGAACAGTTTGGCACGTCCGTTCTGCTCTTTCTCGTATGCATGGGAGAGGAAGTAGCATTTCCCGTCGAATTCGTAGGCTGCATTGTGGCCCACTCCGAAGTAGGTTTTGTCAGGGCCATAAAGCAGGGTGCCGCCACCACGTTCCATTGGCTGACCTTCCTTGTCCACATACGGGCCTTCCACATTCTTCGACCGGCCATAAACAGTCTTGTAGGTGGAGCGCTCGCCACGACAGCAGTAGTCGAAGCTGACAAAAAGGTAGTAGTAGTCGCCGTGATGGAAGATGAACGGTGCTTCCACTGCGTTGGCACCGGCCTCAATCGTGTCGCGGCCCTCAATCGTGAAGTTCTTCACGTTCGTCAGTTCTTTCATCGTCAGTTTACGACCCACTCGGCGGGAGATGGTGGTCGGTTTTCCCTCTGGAGTCTTGAAGTCTTTCTTCGACAGTTTCACCAGCTGGATGCCGTCCCAGAAGGAACCAAAGGTGAGGTAGGGCTGTCCGCTCTCATCGACGATGAGGTTCGGGTCGATGGCGTTGAAGTTGTCCTTTCCGCGTCGGGAGGCTATCACCATTCCACGGTCTTCCCACTTGAAGTCTTTCGATGTGCGGTCCAGCGTCTTGTTCACGGCCAGACCGATGGCACTGCCGTTCTTTCCGAAGGTGGAGCAGGAGTAGTAGAGATGCCAGAGTCCGTTGTGGTAGCTGATGTCCGGTGCCCAGGTGTGTCCGCGGTAGCCTCTCACTTCTTCCATGGCCCATGCCGGTGTCTCAGGAAGGGCGGATGGCTCAGATTTCCATTCTTTCATGTCGGCGCTTGAGATCACACCCACGTTCATTCCAGTCATGAAGAGGTAGTAGCGGCCGTCCTCGCCCTTGGCCATCACTGGGTCGTGCACGTCGGGATGTTTAGCGTCAATCTGGAACATGCGCTGGCGTGGTGCCTGACTCACTTTCAGACGGAGAATGGTGAACGACATTGGCTCAAACTCATAGCTGAAGCTCTTGTCGAAACGGCCATAGACCGTGGTGCGAGGAGAGAGTTTTGTAGGGTTCTCAAAGCTGTTCTCATCCTGTGCGTCACCCGAGAGCGTAATGACTTTTCCTGTAGGAGCCACGTTCTGAGCTCCTTCAATCACAAAGTCGCGGCGGTAAGGCTTGTCAGTTCCGTTCACCACTTTTATTACGAGCTCACCAGTTTTTTCGTCATAGCCCGGCTGGCAGAAATGGCGGGTGGTGGTGGCAGGGTGTCCTTTCACCGTCTCTTTGCCATCTACGAACAGTGTCACCTCAAGCGGAGTGACCACCACTTTCACGTCGTACCATTTGTCGGTATCTACGCTTTGGCGGGCACGGTTGCTGACCACGTCGTTCACTCGTCCGCGCATCATTGGTTGGATGGCTGTGGTGCGGTTGTTCCATCCTCCGATGTTCACTCCGTAGCCGTTTCTGCCGCTCTCGTCAAGTCCGTAGTAGATGAAGAAGCCTTCATTGCCGCTCAGTTTGCGTGCTTTCAGCTCCAGCGTGAAGTTGTCGCCTTTGAATCCTGGGAGTTGTGTCAGTGTGAGTGGTTCATCGGAATCCACGCGCAGCACTCCTCCGTTGGAAGTCCAGTTGCCTCGCTGGCTCTTGAACTGGCTGGCGTCGCAGGTTGTGGTCTTTCCTTCGGCATCGGTGATGCGGATGTCCTTGTATTCGCAGTGGGTGATGTAGCTGCCCAGTCCGATTCCGCCTGCAGCGAACGGCGTAGCCTTTTCGGAAGTGGTAGGCTCGCTGACAGCCACGTTGTAGGTAGGGCGGTTCTCAGCCGCCATCTGCTGCACGTAGTAGGAGGCACGTCCGAAGACTTGGCTGCTGTTGATGTGGATCAGGTTGGTTGGCCAGTCGCGGTGGTTCTCGTTCTCAAACAGCGGAGCGTAGGAACTCATTTTCACCACGTCGCTGTTGCGTTCCATACCCATGATGAACGCAGCCTCACTCAGTGCCGCAAGCAGGTTGCCGGCTCCCACTCCAGAGTTGCATGCATATTCGCCTACGTAGATTCCGTGTGTGCGTGGTGCGTCGTCGAACAGTTGGTTGTTGTTGAAGAAGAAGTCTGGATTGCGGTACCAGTGTGGGTCCACCATGTAGTCGCCTGGAATCTGTTCAAGCAACGGGTCGGTGTGTCCCAGGGTGTTGATGAAGGTGATTTGCGGATATTCCGCTTTGAGCTTGCTGAAGATATAGTTGAAATGCTTCACGTATTCCGGTCCCACGTTCTCGTTTCCGATTTCCACATATTTCAGTGGGAACGGAGCTGGATGGCCTGCCTGTGCACGTTTTTTAGCCCATTCGTTGGTGGCTGGGTCGGCCAATGCATAGTCGATGGCGTCGCGGAAGTCCTGCACCACGCTGTCCATGGCTGCATCGCTGCTCACGTAGTCGCCGTTGCGCACGGAGCACGACATGCCGGCGTTATTCACGAACATGGCGTCCATGTGGAGGTCTTCGCAGAACTGCAGGAACTCATGATAGCCCATGCCCCATGTGGCGCGGTAACCCCATACGTCCCACTCGCCGCGGCGGGTCATTGGGTCGCCCAATGTCTCTTTCCATTTCACGCGGTTTTCGTAGGTGGCGCCTTCCACGATGCAGCCGCCTGGCCAGCGCATGAACTGCGGGTGCATGTCCACCAGCATCTGAGCCACGTCGGCACGTTGGCCGTTGCGGCGTCCCTTGAACGTGTTGCGTGGGAAGAGCGACACATAGTCCACCTCCACGGTGCCCTTGCTGTCGAATTCCAGACAGAGGTTGCCCTGGCTTGCGCTTCCGCTGCTGCTGAGCATTGCGCGCAACTCTTTCCATTCAGAACCCTTCTCAAACGTGAAGGTGTGGCTGCCCAGGTCGGCACCAGTAGCGCTGTCGATGAGACGTGCGGTGACATTGCCTTTGTAGTCGCCGCTCTTCACGAACATGCGGAGGTCATAGCGCTCGCCGGCTTTCAGTCCCATGCCCCAGTAGCCGGTGTTGGTCAGGATGGCTTTGCCGCCAGAGCCCACTTTTGTGATTTTGAGTTCCATGGCGTGAGGAGTGTTGGGGTGGAGTGGCTGTTTTGCTTCAATGACCGTTCCGCTCACGCTCGCATCTTTGCCTTCCACTTTCCATCCCTGCATTTTCTTCTCCTCCATGTTCCAAGGGATGTTCCATTTGCGGTTGTTGCGGTGTTCATAGTTCGGACTGTCAATGGCGTATGCCCTTCCATCGCGGTAGGTCATGCTCGATGGAAGCACATGCTCCTCAAATCCGCGGTTCTGCACCAACTCTGCATAAAGACCGCCGTCGCCTGCATGACTGATCTCCTCGAAGAAAATTCCGAAGAGGTTGGGCGATACGGCTGCACCCCGTCTGCCCATGTTGATTCTGATGGCCTCGTCCTGTCCCATTGCAGTCAGGCAACTGACCGCCATCACGCTCGCAAGAATTGTTTTTCTCATGTTTTTTATTTTTTCTGATGATTGAATTATATCGTTACTTACCAGATTGGTCGGCTCAGCTGCATCAGCTCATCGTCGTGATGCTGCAGCGGATAGCATTTGTTGTCGAGGATCATGGTCACGCCGTTCTGTGCGGTGTATGGCTCCCATTTCGGAATGTCGGAGGTGTTTGGGTTGCCGGTCTTGATGAAGGAGAGCCAGATGCCGCTCACCACCTTCTCAAACTTGTAGGCGGTTTCTGATGCTCCGGTCATCTCGCGTTGCAGGCTCACATTGTGGAGCATGAACGGAAGCTCCATGCCGTGCGATGCCCCCAGGGCATTGCTCTCCGGTTTCCAAGTGAAGAGGTACAGGTAGCATGGTGCTCCGCCCTGTGCGCTCTTGGCTTTCGCCTGATTCACGGCACTTGAGCGGAAACCTGTATCTACATAAGTCATCTCTTTTGGTGCTGCGTTGGGATAGGCCTTGCGGAATGCTGCCACAAACTGGCTGCCGCGTTCCTCGCCCATGCGCTTTTTCACAGCTGCCACAGCCTCGGCCTCAGTCAGCTCACGGCTAATGTCAAACGTGAACTCATTAAAGTCGGTGCCGATGAGCATCGGCACGTCGCGCGACACTTCCGAAGCAGGGTCGAACGGATGTTGAGGAAGGATTGTACCATCCACTACCGGCGAGAAACCGCCTCTTGTGCCTTTGCGTGCCAGACGGCCAACGGCGGCATTCAGTTCCTCATAAGTGTATTTCGAAAAATCTGCACTCTCGTTGGCTGGCTGACCGAGTTCCTCAGCCAATGCGATACCATATTTGCGGGTGACTGACGGGTCGGCTTGGCGGATGGTGCTTCCGCTCTGCACGATGGCGCGCTTGAACAATCCCTTGGCACTTGGCATGGCCAGAAGCGTGGACACTTTTCCACCACCGCCCGACTGACCGCCGATGGTCACGTTCGACGGGTCACCGCCAAAACGGCTGATGTTGTCGCGCACCCATTCCAGCGCTTTCACGATGTCCTGCATGCCGAGATTCACGCTTTGGGCATATTTGCCGCCAAGTCCGCTCAGGTCGGCGTAGCCCAGGATGTTCAGGCGGTGGTTCAGGTTCACCACTACGATGTCGCCTGCTTCTGCCAGCCCACGTCCCTCATAGCATGGAAGGTCGTGGCCCGAGCCGCCGGCATAGCCTCCACCGTGAATCCATACGAACACAGGCCTACGCTTTTGGTCGTTGATGCTTGGTGTCCACACGTTCAGCACCAGGCATTCCTTCTCATCCATCGGCTCCACCACAAACTGGTTGCCGAAGGCATAGTCCGACTGGTTGTTGCCGTTCCAGCGCAATGATTCGTTCTGAGGTGCTTGTGGCCCGTAGAGCTTGCATTGGCGAAGTTGGGTGAACTTGTCAGGAGCCTCTGGCGGCATGAAGCGTTCTGCCTTGGCATATTTGATGCCTTTGAAGGTGTAGATGCTGCCGTCGAGGTAGCCTTCGATAGGGCCATAGACGGTGTTCACGCGTGTGTGCTCTCCCGCTGTGATAGGCTGTGCCTGCATTCCTGCTGCTGAGAGCATGAATGCGATGCCCAAGAAACTTGTCTTGATAATAGTTTTCATTTTATAATATAAAGGTGATTAGTTAGTGTGTCGTGAAAATGCACAATATAAAGATAGGGAACAATACATCAGCGGATGTTTTCAACTATCTCCAACCTTTTTTTTCACTGTCTTGCTTTCTCTTTCTATGATGCAAATTTACATTTTTTGTCCATAACGGCATAACACATAACCGACATTCTTTTGTATTTTTCTGCAGAATGTCCTTTATTGTTTTTTTTCTGTTACATATTTCGTGCGTCTCTTTTACATTATGATTGAGAATGTCTGAGATATGACATTTTTGTATGATAATGATGAAATCAGCAAGCGGATTATTTGGGATATTAGTTTTAAATGCATAAATTTGTTCTTGATTTGAAAGTAAAAGCGGTTTTTTATGTTGCTTACCTCTAAATTCATTATGAGAGCCGCCTGCCTGTTGGTCATGTTGATGACAGGTGGGAAGGCAGTGGCGCAATCTTTTATCAGCATTCCGCAGACGCAGAGTTCCGTTATCCGCCATATTATGCAGGATGAGACGGGGATGATGTGGTTTGCGGCAGGTCACGATGTCTATGCTTTCGATGGATATGAGGTCTATTCATTTCATCCTGATAAGGCGGAAGACGCAGGAACTGTAACCTGCCTCAACTTCGATGAATCCGGTAAGATGATTGTGGGTTGCGAGGAAGGAATGCTTGAATTCAACGCAAAAGATCAGTCGTTCAAACGCATCTCTGAAATGAATGGGATGAGAGTGAAGCAGGTGGATTTCTCGTCCAATGGCGATGAATGGGTGTCCACCGACAAAGGTTTGTTCCATAATCGGAAAAAAGTACAACTACCAAAGACTTTCAATGAGAATGTGTTTTCCATGCTGTTTCAAGACGGTTTGCGTTTTGTGGGAAATGCCACGGGACTTCATGCTTTCAGTGATGCGGGGGGAATGAAACCAGTGGTTCCCTCTGACCGTCTGGCTTTCGTGACAGCACTCTATCACGACAGGAAAAAGCATCAGCTGATTGTCGGAACAGTGGGAGGAATCTGTTTTTATGACCTTGAAAAGAAACAGCTGGATTCCCAAATGCTCACCATGCCGGTGGTCAAGACCATAACCCAAGACAATGATGGCACGATTTTTGTTGGTACCGACAACGGACTCTATGAGGTGAGGAGCGACCGATCAGTGAGGCATATCATTCATGATGCCCGTAACCGTCATTCCGTTCCGGGAAATGCTGTCTGGAGCCTCTTCTGCGACCATGAGGGCAATTTGTGGGTAGGCACCGACAACGGACTTGCCATGACACGGGATGGAATGGTGGATTATATTCCGATTTATGATATCACCAACGAAGCCACTGGTAACCAAATCTACTGCTTGATGCGCGACAGCAGACAGCGACTGTGGCTCGGCGGTACCCACGGCATTATTCTTGTGTCGGACTTCATGAGGGAAGGGCAGAAGTGTGTCTGGTATAAAATGAACGACAGTGTGCATCCATTGCGACATAACCGTATCAGGGATTTTTATGAGGACGATGCCACTGGGATTTGGGTGGCAAGCGATGGGGGATTGCTCCATTTCGATGAAAATGTAAAGTCATTTTCCTTTTATCGAATTGAAGGCGATGCAAACCAGTGGGTTTACCAAGTTCAGAAAGCTGAAGGTGGAAAAATGCGTGTCACCACGTTTGATGGTGTATATGATGTGATGCCTTCACTCGAATCCAACGGCTCGCTCAAGCCTTTTGCCGTCCATTCCAAGGCAAAGCTATCCAATGCCTGCCAGTCGGCTCTGGTCAAT